>Ga0257112_10000612_pt1 | contig 14208 bp, 15 predicted proteins | sample LP_taG_5_FD_191565 | JGI IMG/M metagenome (GOLD analysis project Ga0257112, IMG submission 191565) | Marine microbial communities from Northeast Subartic Pacific Ocean, Canada - LP_J_2015_P26_1000m | ecosystem: Environmental > Aquatic > Marine > Oceanic | place: Canada: Northeast Subartic...
CGCAATGAACCATAATAAGGTGGTACAGATCACCACCCATAGTAAGGCAGCCACAGATGTCATGTTTGCCATGACACGCACAATGGAACAGAACCTTCCATTAGAAATAAAACCACAACTTAAATACAGCGGTAGGAGAGACTTACATTGGGGTAGCGAGGAGGGCGGCCTTAACTCATCTTATTCCCTCTCAACGGTGGGGGGCCGTGAAGTACGTGGTAGTAAGATAGACTATTTACATTGTAGTGAAGTAGCATCTTGGTCGGGAGGCGGTGAGGACTATTTACTTGGGCTTCTCAACTGTGTAGTACAGGGCTTTGAAACAGAGGCGGTAATAGAATCTACCGCTCAAGGTGTGGGTGGTGTGTTCCATGACATGTACTGGGATGCAGCAGAAGGCAATTCTGGGTGGGAAAGTGTCTTCTTTCCGTGGTATATATACAGTCACTACAGTAACACATTTAAGTCAGAAGAAGAGAAAGACACATTTAAGAATGAGTTAGGACAGGATAAACGGTACGGTGGGGAGGAAGAAACTGCACTATTGGATATGTCCTGTAAATATGATGTAGGGGATAAAGTTAAGGAGTTCAAGGTAACCCTAGAGAACTTAAACTGGAGGAGACAATGCATAAAAACCCAATGTCAGAATGACTTAAGAAAATTCCATCAAGAGTTCCCTACTACAGCCAGAGAGTCTTTTGTTACCACAGGGAGAAGTGTATTTAATATAGAGACCCTCAGTAACCTTGTTTTAACATCACAGAAACTACAAAGGGAGAAACCGTCAGAAGGATTTCATATACCTGTGCAAGCATGGAAAGAACGTGGTGGGGATGAAAAATATATAATAGAGGCAATGGATGATGGAGAGTTACAGGTATGGGAGAGACCAGTTGCAGGTAGGGAGTATAGGATAGGTGGAGATATATCAGAGGGTATAGATGTAGGAAGGGACACGGACTGGAGTGTTGGTGTAGTATTAAATGCTGAAAATATGGATGAGGTAGCCACTATAAGGGTAAAGATTGATCCAGATTTATTCGCATGGCAGCTTGCAAGTTTAGGCAAATGGTACAATAATGCAAAACTGATTGTAGAAAGGAATAACCACGGACTGGTAACTTTAAAATTCCTTTCGGATGTACACCTATATCCAGATATATACTCGGAGAAAATACTAGACGAGAGGTCAAGTCGTTCTGCTCGCAAGTTAGGATTCCATACCACAGTAAAGTCTAAACCCCTGATTATTGACTATTTAAAGGAATTAATTAGAGAAAATGAGATAAAAATCAGGAGTCCCAAAGTTCTGGATGAGCTACAGACCTTTGTAAATTATCCAAATGGGAGGATGGCAGCACAGTCTGGTTCACATGATGACTGTGTAATGGCCTTGGCTATTGCATGTTTTGGGTGTAAAATGTTTCCAGCAATGCCAGAATGGGAAAAGAGTATAAATAGAAGACATTGGAAGCCTGAGCTAAAATTTTACCAGCCATCCCATCTATGAGTAACGTAATACAAGTTGATTTTAGAGAAAATGCCTTATCCGATGAGCAGAGGTTTATAGATGAGGTGCAGCCAGTACTACAAGATTTGGTGGATTGTGCACGTAAAAACTTTGGGAATGTTATTGCGACAGAAATACTTTGCGATGTAACTGGGGTTCTATATAAGTACACAAAAGAAGAAAACTATGTACTTACTATGGAGAATGGTGATATTATAGACTTTACTTTAGAAAATGAGTAGTATGAAGGCATTATTGATATTAACAATATTTATATCATCTTGTGCCAGTATTGATAGATTAGGTTATTGGGTTGACGACAAACCACTTAAAGGAACAAGAGAAGCAACAAAATTTAACACGCATCCTTATTGGCAATGCGTAGAAACATTTCCACCACACACCAGCAAGGAGTGTTGAATGGCAGAAATAGGGACTCCCAAAGAGGGGAAAAATAAAGAGATTCAGATTGAGGTTGGGAACGTAGATGCAGATGTAGATGACTTTGCCAATGTGATACAAGAAAAATTTGAGGAGGCAAGGGATTATCGCAGAGATCACGAACAACATTGGTTAGAGGCTTACGATGCTTACAGAGGGAAGTATCCTTCAAAAATATCGAAGGCGCATGAGTTGGCAAGCGAAAGGGGTATCTTTGTCAATCAGACTCGGCGTAAAATTAATTCGGCGAAGATTAAGATTAACACGTTACTATTTGAGGACGGGAAAGTACCATTTAGTATTACCCCCTCACGTAAACCAAGGTTCTACCCTCCAGATATACAAATCCAGCCCGACAGACCTGACTTGTTTGAGGACGCAATTCTTGAACGCTCTAAGCAGATGGAGTTCAGGATTCGTGATATTCTGGAAAGAACAAACTATAATGAGGAAGTTCAACACGCTGTACACGAAATGTGTCTGTATGGGACGGGATGTACGAAGGGTATTTCCCTTGAATATAAAAACTTCCCTGTCTACACTACGGCTACAACTCCAGACCAAATGGTGCAAGTTGAGTCAACCCTTGAACAAGAATTAATGCCAGCATGTAAGTTTGTCAGTATTTGGAATGTATTTCCATCTCCTGAAGCTATCAATGCGGAAGATGCAGATTATGTTATACAGAGGTCATTCCTTAGCAAGATACAACTTAGGAAGCTCGCAAAGACAGCAGAAGGCTTTATTCCGGGCGCACTTGAGGAAGTTATTGAAGAAGAAGTCGGTCTTGCCCACGGGTGGGATGACAGCGAACACCCCAAAAAGTACAACGAAACCTCAGCTACAAGATTAAAGAAGTTTGAGGTTTTAGAGTTTTGGGGTCGTTTAGACGGTAAAGACTTGGAACCACATCTGCCAATTGACTCAGAAGATATTCCAGATGCTCTACCTGTTGTAATTACTGTTATAGGTGATAAGGTTGTTAAGATTGCAGAAAATCCATTCGATGACACCTTACCATTCCATTTCTGTAACTGGCAGAAGAACCCAGAATCAATATGGGGTGATGGCATTTATTATGCAATAAGAGATGCACAGGCAATATTAAACTTTTCATATGCAATGATGGTAGAGGGCAAGTCTTTATCAGCGGCCCCATTAACTGTCATTGATCCCAACGCATTTGAGCCGGGTACAGACACAGAACAGATATATCCGGGTAAACAGTTCCGAGTTAAACCGGGAGCGTCTGTGCGTGATTCATTTGCTTCAGTCCAAATTCCAGATGTAACAAGTGGACTTCTTCAATTAATTCAACAACTTGAACGTGAAGCAGACCTAGACTCAGGTCAGACCAGTATAGGGTACGGTGATCAATCACCTGCACAGACCAAGACAGCCACAGGGATGTCCATCCTTAATTCCAACGCAAACAGACAGACAGCAGATGTAGTAAGATCAGTATCTTCAATGATCACCAAGAACATAAGTGCCGTATATCGCTGGCTGATGGTAGATTCCACAGACATGTCTATCAAGGGGGATTATGAAGCAATATCAACGGGATATGAGCAATATGTAGCCAAGGAAGTACACAATACCCAGCTTATAAATTTCCTACAGGTAATAGGTCAGATGCCAGAGATAAAGCAGTACCTTAAACAGGAAGCATTTACAAGACCGTTGTTACGTGCATTTAATATGGAGCCGGATAAGGTCGTAAAGACAGAGGAAGAAGTAACACAGGAAATGCAAGCCCAGCAAGAGGCACAGCAAAAACAAATGGAAGCTCAATCTCAACAATTAGCCCAAACTTTTACTCAGCAATTAGAACAACAAACACAAGCATCAGCTAAGTTAGCGCAACTGCAAGCTCAGATAATGCAAGCACAGACTCAAGCTCAAATGCAATCCAGTATAGCTGTTGAACAAAATAAAGCTATGTTGGATGAAAAACAATCTATAGGTGAAGACCAGCGAGAACTGGAAATTAAGGAACGGCTTGAGTTAATGAAACAAGGCAATGTACTTCATCCTGCTAATTTGGAAAATAATAGTATTATGCTACGTGAAGAAAAAATGAGAGAGGAGTCTGCATTAACTCAAATCAGGTCAGAAGAAGCTAAAGAAACAGAACAGGAAGAATTACGGCAAGTTCAGGAACAAGAACAAATACAAGAGCAACAACAACAAGCTCAAGGAGGAATGCCGCCTTCTCCTCAAGAAGGAATGGAACCTCAAGGCAGTATGCCTGAAGACCCAACACAAGCAGGGCCAGCACAAGAAAGACTACAGGGAGGCCCGTCTGCACAAGATATTAGACAAAGGGAGTTTGCAGAAAATGCCCCGCAATGATATATTAGGCATGTTATCCCAATCACCGGGATGGCAAATTTACAAAGAAATGATTGAAAAAAGGATACAAGACGCATATGATGTAATTAAATTGAAACAATTAGTTGACCAAGAGTCAGTTTCAAGGCATAATGTATCTATCGGTAAAATTCAGGCATGGACAGAAATGCTTGATATTGCTGAACCAAAGTAAGAACAGCCTTTACACCGTAAGGAAAGGGCCAATATTTAACCAATCCGTTTAATCGGGACATTGGAGGAGTTATGTCACAAGAAGAGGTACTCGATGAGGAAACTGAAGATTCAGAAGAATCTGAAGAGTCAGACGAAGAACTATGGAGTCAGGAAGATGAAGTTGAAGGAGAATCAACTGAAGAAGGTACCCCTGAAGTAGAGGCTGAAGAAGCTGAAACTGAAGAGCCTGAATCGGAAGATGATGAGACCGAAGACGAAGAAAAGCCTGAAGAACCAGAGCATGATTATGAATCTCGCTACAAGGATTTAGAGAGAGAGTTTCATAAAAGGAATGAAGATTCTGCTAGATTACGTCAAGACTTTGATGAGCTAAGGCTCAGAGATGTCGAGAGAGAGCAAGCACTTCAGAGGGTCAAGGAAGGACTTTCAGAAACGGAAGCACCCCCAGTTGATCCTAAAGATAGTGACGCTTTCTTTAGTGATACGGATAAGCAGACTATGGAGGAGTTCTCTGAACTGTCTTCTACATTCCGCAAGATGATTCAGCACGAAATGGCAAAGCAGGGTACTACTCTGCAAGAGGCCACCGTACAGGCTCAAGAGCGGTTAAAGAATTTAGAAGATCAGACCAAAGAACATAATTATCAGAACTTTCTACAGTATCATGAAAATTACATGCATGAGAATGTAGGAGATGACTACAGGGATATAGACAAAGATGCTGATTTTCAAGCATTTGTCCTTGGTAGTCCAGCCATGACAAAGATGATGACTGAGTCAACAGACCCAATCGATCATGCCTCCGTTATGCAATTATTCCTATCAACCCAAACGGGTCAAGATGCGTGGAGACCTCCAGAAGAAGTCGAAAAAGAAGTTAAAACGAGTACTAAGCGACAGGCTAAAAGAGCGGCAGCGACTGGTCTTTTAGGTAATTCCGCACCCGTGAAAACCAAGAATTTGGACAACTTGTCCGATGATGAATTATGGGAAGCTATTCCCGAATAACAATGATATAGGAGTTAAATATGGCAGCGTATGGAGGAACAGGCACTATTAGCGGATCATCTTATGGTGATCTTAGCAAGAATGATGCCTTCACTATTCAAAAGAAGATGTTACCGATTGCAAAGCGATTGCTAACATTTGCGAAATTCGCACAAAAAGAAACAAAACCCCAGAAGCAGGGTTTAGAAATCAGACACCGCAGGTATGAGCGTTTCCCAGTTGTGGATACGCCTATTGCTGAAGGTGTTACACCGGATTTTTCAAGTCTTGAGCATACTACGCTCATGCACACGCTGAAGCAATATGGATCATACGTGAATACCACGGATGTTCAACTTGCGGCAGCCGCCGATCCGGTTTTAAAAATTATCTCCGAAAGACAGGCAACACAGGCAGGTGAGACAATTGACTTTCTCAGCTACAAAGTCTTTCGTGCTGGTACACAGGTGAAGTGGGTAGGAACAGCTACTACAGCAAGCCGTGCTGATGTGGACTTCACAATTGGTAATATTGCACCGACTATTAATGATCCCTCCGCAGGGACTCAGACATTAGCGGCTATTCAAACGGCAATACGTGTTCTTGAACAAAACGATGCACAGAAACTTAAAAATAAGTTGAAGGCTTCCGTTGGTATCTCTACAGAACCAATCCGTGAATCGTATATTGCGATTTGCCATCCTGATCTACGTCAAGACGTTCAGCAACTTCCGGGGTTTGTACCCATAGAGAAGTACCCTGATCAAGGCGATGTAATTGAGGGTGAGATTGGTGGCGTAGAAGGAGTACGTTTCATTACCACAACTCAGGCAACTCCATTTAAGGATGCAGGTGACACTTCTAATGTTGCCGCTACTGTATCCACAGGCGGGTCAAACTCAGATGTTTACCCAGTCCTAATAATTGGAGAAGACGCAATTGGTTGTGCAACTCTAGGTGGAATGGATTCACTCCGCTCAAAAGTTGTGATGCCAAAACCCGGCCCCGGTGATCCACTCGGACAGCGTGGTACGGTAGCATGGGATACATTCTATTCATGTATCATATTGCAAGACCTTAATATGTATAGATTAGAAGTAGTTTGTACTAAACTTACATAACTAAATAGCCCCTTCTAATGGGAGGGGCTTCACAATTAAATAAGGAAAACTTATGGACTCTTTAAAAACTAAAATAACGAGTGCCAAGCAGATGTCAAAGATTGATTTTATCAATTTTGCAGATGGTCTGACATGGGCCACCGGCACAGTATATAATCGTGTTATTTTTGTTCCTCAACATGCACGAATTTGTGGTTTTGGAATACATGTAAATATTGTATGTGGAAGTTCTACTGGAACTAACACTATTACAATTGGACATGGTGCTGGTACCGCTCAGACCGATACAGGTATGGGCCATATTGCAGCAACAGCAGATGTTGATGCATATGCAAAAGCAGTAACCCTTGAAACAGTCGGCTATACAGGCCCAGAACGTGGCCCAGTAGATGCCGGAGTAACATCAGGCGTTGAATTAATGGGTAAACCTCCTACAGTAACAAGTAGTGCGGCATATACCTATGCACCAAGTTCAACAGCCCTTTGGTCAGAATCTGGCGAAAAGGTTGTACCAGTTACTGGATATGTAACAACTGGAGCAACTCAATCAACAGGAAGTCTACATTGGTGGGTAGAGTACTGTTTTGATCCAAATATTGTTTGGACTCAGGCAGCACTAGCTTAATAGTGTAATTCAGTAGTGGGTGGCTTCGGTCACCCACATCTTAACAACGGAGATTAAGGAGAAAAATATGTCCATAGCAGGTGGTTTATTACCAAGTGAAGGATTGCCTAGCCAGAAAAGGCACGATAATTATGCACCAGCAGGAGAGGGCCGTTTTGTAGTCCTTCCTAATGGTATGAAAATGGCGGTTGAATGGGAAAAAGGAAACGAAGTTCCAGAAGGTCACGCTGTGATAAATATTGACTACGGTAAAGACAGTACAGAAATGGGGCCAGTACCTGTAACAGCCGGAGATTGGACTTTAGTTATACCGAGGGGTTCCGATAGGATTGTACCTCTCCAACACATGAACATACTGAATGATGCTATTACAACCGATTACTTCCAGAAGGATTTGTCACAGGGTCTTACTTCAAGGTCTAACCGTAGGTTTAACTTTACAGTAAGGAAATGGCCCAAGACAGGTAATAAGGCAGGTGCCGAAATAGGTAAGGAATCTGAACCAATAACTAAGGAAGATATAGACGGTGCATTAGAGCGTCATGAGGTGATTGACCTTGACCAAGATTAATGAATCGAAAGCAAATAAGAGAACGTACCGAAACCGCATTACAGGACACAGCTAATAAGCATTGGTCAGATGGTGAGATAAATACATACATTGATGATGCTTTAAATGAATTTACACGGCGTGTCAGGTACCCTCAAGTAGAAGGTTATGCCACTAATGGATCGTCTGGAACTGTTATAGGTGAAGCTACCAAGACAGGTACGCTTACTACCGATAGTAAAACAGCAACCATTACATTTCTATCTGTACATGGATACGCAGAAGGTGATGCTATTAATGTTGTTGATGGTGCTCCTAGTCAGTATCTTGGGACATTCCTTGTTTCTGTTCCATCTACAACTACCATAACTTATAAGATTACAACTAGCGGCGCAGTAACCGATTCTAGCGTTACTGTATTTAGAGTTGGCCCAACCTATACAATCCCCAGTACAATTGCAGAGATAGTATCTATCAGCATAGACGGTAGAGAACTCAACATCTTCACAGAATCCGAACTCAATGCTGCCGCATCCTCAAGCGGTAACAGGCACTTCATGTTGGAATCTTCAATGGGATTTCACCCGAATGCATTCTCCTCAGTTGTAGCCTCAACAGATAATACCCCAAGGTGGCGTGAACAGAACGGCCCCATAGAAGCCGCAGTCTTCAACAATAGGACAGCCTCCACATTTAGAATATATCCCCTCCCAAAAGATTTAAAAGACATGTACTTTGACAAGGATGCTACCGTAAAGGTATTCCATTCTCTCAAAGTACGAGGTGTACCAAAGGATAGTTCTTTAGCACTAGATACTACAACTCCAAAGGTGAACGCATACTGGCATGAGAGTTTAGTATGGGGCACACTAGAGAGGGCATATCTTAAGGAATCACAGCAACGGAATGCAGAGAAATCAGGATTTTACAGACAGAAGTTCTTGGAAAATGTATCACAAGCAGTTACAATGGAGGGCATGACATCAGGGGCATTATCAGAGGGCCGTAATCAGTCAGGATTTGTAATCAACCGCAATTTATAAAGGAATAACATGGCAAAACGACATCAAGGGAAGCAACAACCCACTTATAAATCTCTAAAGGCACAAGGTAAGGTAATGTCACCCGAAGGTGACGTAATGAAAATTCCTAAAGGATATGTCGGAAGGGGTGGAGGAAAACAGGGTGTTAAAGGTGACATGACTGTATGGGGTAGACATGTGGGAGGATCAGGTACATTTGCTGATAAGACAAAAAAAAGAAAGAAGGTTTCTGCAAAAAAGACAGCTAAAAGAAGAGGCATAGTTCCAGAACATCTTAAGATGGCGAGACCAAGGTAATGCCTTTCGCATCCGATAAACAGAGAAAGTATTTGTACGCAAAAAAACCAAAAGTAGCTAAGAAGTTAGCAAAGAAACATAAGCCTAAATATAATAGTATGATGGACAGGATGTATGCATGAGCGTGACTATAAGGATGAATACAAAAAGTTTCAGAAGCATAAGAGCGGTTACAGGGCAAAGTTAAACAAGTACAACCGCAAGAAGGGTACATACGGCAATAGGGACGGACTTGATGCATCTCACAAGGGTGGTAAGATAGTAGGATTTGAGGCATATTCAAAGAATCGTGGCAGAATAGAAAAAAGCAGACTGCCCGGTAAAAAGGGTTTCTTAGGTAAATGGAACGCTCACAAAGTAATTCAAAAACAGAAAAAGGAGTAGTTATGGGAATAGCAGATATAATAAAGAAAAGGCAGAGGAAAAGAAAACTTGATAAGGAATTTCTTTATGGGGATTGGTCTAAAGATATGGACGAGGATGACATAGAAAGAAGTGGTTATGCCCCATTAGCAGAACGTGTAAAAACAGGAGAAGGATATAGGAAGATGGAGGGGACAGACCTTGTTAAGAAGAAGAAGAAGAAAAATAAAAAAAGAGTTGACAGTCCTTATGAAGGACGCAAATCTGATATAGCTTGGCTTAAAAAACATGGTAAGGCTCGTGTCTCAGGAGGAAAAAACTAAATGAGCGCAGGAGTATACAACATTGAAATAGAACAGGGCGGTGACTATGCCCTAGCTGTGACCTACAAGGACTCAGCAGGTCTAGTCTTTGACCTGTCCTCTGGTTACACGGCACTCATGAATATCAAGGAGTCGTACCTAGATACTTCAGCCATTGATAGTTTGACTACAGCCTCTGGAGAGATTACACTAAGTAATGGTGTAGGAACAACAGTAACAGGGACTATTGCTGTAGATGCAAGCGGGTCTGTAGTCACAGTAACAATTGATTCAGGCGAACATGGATTTGTTTCAGGTGATTTCATTAACATCTCAGGAGCCGCTCCAGCAGAGTATAATGGGGCCGTAGAGGTAACATCTACTCCAACGGCAGCTACATTTACCTTTAGTGCGGTTGCTGGCGATACAATTACGGATGCATCAGTATCATTCTATAAAATACAAGCAAACATATCTTTAGATGTAGGGCATGGAACTACAGCGACATACGACTTTAGTCAGGCATTCTATGACCTTGAACTGTCAACGGCATCAACAAATGTAAAGGTTTTAAAAGGCAAGGTAAATCTAGTAAGGGAACTTAACTAATGGCAGCGAATCAAGTAACAGTAGCTACACCCGGCCCCGCTGGAGCAATAGGATTGGTTTATGAAGGTTTATGGGTTATAACAACAGTATATCAGGTACGTGACGTAGTACGCTATACAGATGGCAATCTCTATCTTTGTAATGTACAGCATACAGCGGCAAGCGGTAATACACCAGTACTGGACTCCACAATATGGACACTCTTCATTAATGCAGACGATGCGTTCCAATGGGCGACAAAGGTAAAGCATACCCAAATAACCGACTCAATAGGTAATACAGGCTATAGTGCCCTGCATCAAGCGGCAAAGGCATTAGACTGGGCTTCCCTAACATCGGATGCAGTAACGAATGATGCCAATAGTGGAGATGTAGGCTACAGCGCAAAGGCATGGGCAATAGGTGGAACGGAAGTAACAACCACATCAGCTAGAGGCGCATCTAAAGAATGGGCTACCAAAACCAATGCGGCAGTAGACACATCAGAGTTTAGTTCCAAAGCATACGCTATAGGTGGTACAGGCATAACCACATCATCCGGTAAGGGTGCCGCTAAGGAATGGGCAACTACAACTGGAGGTGCGGTAGATACCTCAGAGTTTTCAGCAAAGGAATATGCACAGGGAACAACTGCAACTGGAGGGTCAGCTAAGGAGTGGGCACAAGACACAAGTGCCGCTGTAGCAACTACATTCTCTGCAAAAGAATATGCACAAGGTACTCAGGCATCTACTGGTGGTTCTGCTAAAAATTGGGCTACACAAACTGATGCGGATGTTACTGGTGCTTCTACTAATGATATGTCCTCTAAAGAATGGGCAGTAGGTATAAGAGGTAGAACTGTTGCAGGAGAAGGATCAGCAAAGGATTGGGCTACTAGAACAGGAGCCGCAGTAGATGATGCTGGTTTTTCAGCTAAAGAATTTGCTATAGGTACAACAGCATCTACAGGTGGTAGTGCAAAAGACTATGCTACCTATGTAAGCGGTGGTGTCAGAGGGGCAACCTCAGACCACTCCGCTAAGGCTTGGTCTGTAGGTGGAACAGGAGTTACAACTACCTCTGCAAAAGGTGCGGCAAAAGAATGGGCAACCACTACAGGTGGTGCGGTAGATACTTCAGAATATTCTGCTAAAGAGTATGCAGTAGGAACCACAGCCACATCATCAAAGACATATGCTCTAAAAGTAGACGGTGCAGTAACAGGAACAGACTTTAGTTCAAAGGCATGGGCTATTGGAGGAACGAATGTAACCACAACCGGAAGCCGTGGGGCAGCAAAGGAATGGGCCACAAGCACAGGAGCGGCTGTAGACACAAGTGAGTTTTCAGCGAAAGAGTACGCTATAGGAACTACGGCTTCAACTGGTGGTTCTGCTAAGGACTATGCTACCTACGTAGGAGGTGGTGTAAGAGGTGCAACTTCAGACCATTCAGCAAAGGCATGGTCAGTTGGAGGAACAGGGGTTACGACAACTTCTTCTAAAGGAGCGGCGAAAGAGTGGGCTACTTCTACAGGAGCGGCAGTAGATACCTCGGAATACTCAGCAAAGGAATATGCAATCGGAACAACAGTTGCCGCAGGATCAGCAAAGGATTGGGCAATACTGGCAGAAGATTCTGTAGTAGATGGAAGTTCAGGATACTCCGCACTCCATTGGGCAGCTAAAGCAGACGATTCCAGATTAGCCGCTAAAAATAGTGCTGCCGCAGTAGCAAGTGCCTTTGATTCCTTCGATGATACTTATCTTGGCACAATGTCAGATTCATCGACTCAAGGTACTAATCCTACTACTAATGGTACTTGGGCAATAAACTCATCTGCAATTACTGTGGTAAGTGGATCAAATATAAAAGTTGGTCAGGTTGTTACTGGTACAGGAATGCCATCACCTCCTCCTAATGTTATTTCAGTAGCAGGAACAGCAGTAGTTGTATCAGAGAATATGGCGGCGGCTGGATCAGGAGTAGCTCTAACTTTTACTGGATATGGTGTCTATGGTACTTACAATGGCACTAAAGATGGGCCTACTACAGATAATGATAATGGTGCATTAGCAAATGGTATGCTGTATTTTAACAGCACCGATAATCAAATGCTGGCCTATAAGGAGACTGGTGCGGCTTGGGTTGCCGCTTCAGCTTCAGGTGGTGTTTCATTAGTAATGCATAAAGTAGTTGCTTCTGGTTCTGAAACTTCTTTTGCTGCTGGAACTTTTACTCCAACATTAAGTTATGAAGTAAACAATATAATTGTATGGCTCAATGGTGTTAAGTTAGATGCAACGGACTATACTGCAACTACAGGGACATCAATAACAGGTTTAACGGCAGTAGCAGCTTCAGATGAATTGGTAGTATTGGCATTCAAGACCTTTGAGGTTGCAGATGCAGTTAGTGCGGCTTCAGGCGGTACGTTTGGTGGCGCAGTTACATTTGGAGCGGGATTTACAGTTACAGATGAATCTACAGATACATCCTGCTACCCCTTATTTGTAACAGCGGCAACAGGTTCTGTTCCCCCGAAGACTGGAACTAACTTAACATTTAACTCAAATACAGGTATACTAACAGCTACAGGATTTGCGGGGCCGATAACAGGTAATGTAACAGGTAATGCAAGCGGAACTGCTGCCACAGTAACAGGTGGCACCCAAGCAGCAATCACTTCTACTGCCAATCTTGTAACAGTAGGAGCATTAGATGCTGGTTCAATCACTTCTAACTTTACAAGTATTGATGTTGGTGCTGGTGCAATTGCAACAACTGGAGCATTAACTGGTGGTACGGCAACAGTCACAGGTCTTATAACAGCCAATGGTGGCATTGAGACTGACACTAATTCTAAGGTAAAACAAAAAGGAGCATTCATGCAAAGTAGTACACATCAAGCACTTACATTAGGAGGTTAATATGGCAATACCAACAGGTGCAGGAACAGAGGTTCTGAAACGAGTAACAAAAAACGGATTAAATAATGCGTGGTACGAAATTCTTTCAGGATCAGCAGATCATATTTACACAATTATATCAATCATATTTTGTGACCAAGAAGCTGCTGCTGGAACAATTTCTATAAGGGTTAATGATGGAGCAAACGATATTATGTTTCTAGATCAACAGGCTTTTGCCGCACGGGGAACATTTGTTTGGAACGACAAATTCGTTTTATATGAGGATGATGATTTAGATGTTTTTAATTCTACTGATACTGGTGAGTGGTATGTTTCATACATTGACCAACACTTTTAATAGGAGAAACCATGAGTGGAATAATTGGCAATATAGGAAGTACAAAAAGTGGGATTGTTAATGAAAAATCCTTAAGTGATATAGCATTAACAACTGTTGTTGATAATCCATATCTGAATGATGGTAGTGATGATACGTATTATGATACAGGAACAGACTGGACATTTACAACGAAAGGTAACACTTCTAAAATTCTTGTGGTTTTTGCTTCAAGGTTTTCTTGGAATGCCGGAGGTACAGGTCATTGCAAATTAAAGTTTACGGTTGGATCAACCGCAGATGTTACAGCAGCAGTAGAGGTTCCGAATGATGCGGGGCATATTACTCTTTGTGGGTATGCTGATGTAACTCCAAATACAGCGTATGAGCTTCATTTGTATACAAAGAAAGCTACTGGCTCTTTGCTAACGCAAACATCAACAGGTTTTGTATTAGAAATTTAATTATTTAAGTTTAAACATAATATGAAAACAATAGAACAAATAGAAATTATAAGACTGGCTTTGAATTCTTTTAGCAATCATCAAGGTGAAATTACTGTTGGTATCGGTGGTG
>Ga0257112_10000618_pt1 | contig 14166 bp, 14 predicted proteins | sample LP_taG_5_FD_191565 | JGI IMG/M metagenome (GOLD analysis project Ga0257112, IMG submission 191565) | Marine microbial communities from Northeast Subartic Pacific Ocean, Canada - LP_J_2015_P26_1000m | ecosystem: Environmental > Aquatic > Marine > Oceanic | place: Canada: Northeast Subartic...
AAGAGATTAAGATGATTAACGAAACCCATAAGATTTTGGAAAATGACTCAATTGGAGTATCAGCCACAACGGTTCGAGTTCCTGTGCTTTACGCACATTCTGAGTCCATCAACATTGAAACAGAAGACAAAATCACAGTTGATCAGGCGAGACAGGTACTCTCTGAAGCCCCTGGTGTGGTACTAAATGATGACCCAAGTGAACGGGAATATCCGCTTGCAGTTGGTGCTGCAGGAACAGATCATGTATATGTCGGCCGAATACGGGAAGATAAGTCGGTTGAAAACGGATTGAATCTGTGGGTTGTCGCAGACAACCTGAGAAAAGGTGCGGCCTTAAACACAATTCAAATTGCGGAAGTGTTAAACCAGAGTCAGGTCTAGATATCGTTTAAATTCTAGTTAAATTAAAATATGGCAGAACGAGATTACTACGAAGTGCTTGGTCTTAATAAGTCAGCTTCGCCTGATGAGATTAAAAAGACTTATCGGAAAATCGCGCTTAAATTCCACCCCGATAAAAATCCAGGAGACCAAGTTGCTGAGAGTAAATTTAAAGAAGCTTCTAACGCATACGAAGTGCTATCGGATCCCGAAAAGCGGAAGATTTACGACATGCATGGTCATGCGGGTATAAACAATTCAGGCTTTCAGGGGTTCAAGAGTCCAGAAGATGTTTTTTCTCATTTCTCCGATATCTTTGGACGCAGTAGCTTCGGCGGGTTTGGAGATTTCGGTGAGGCTTTTGGTGATGTTTTTGGCGGACGTCGTCCACCAAGTGGCGATATGGAGGCAAAGCTGCAAGTTTCTTTTGAGGATGCAGCACTCGGCACTGAAAAGCAAATCCAAGTTAACGGTAGAGCCATCAAAGTGAAAATTCCAGCTGGCATTAAGAATGGAGACAAACTGAACCTTAAGAATCAGGGACAGAATGTTGGGAACGGCAAACGTGGTACTTTACTACTCGAACTTTTTGTTCAACCACACCCTAACTTTCAGCGTGAGAATTTAGATGTGGTGACTACAACAAAAATCCCTTTCACACTTGCTGCTTTGGGTGGGAAAGTACGAATTCCTACCTTAAAAAATGATATAGAGCTAAAAATTCCAGCTGGCACACAACCTGGACAACAATTGCGCCTTCGTGGCCATGGTATTACAGATTATAAAGGAAGAAAAGGGGATCTACGTGTTCAGGTTAAAGTTGAAGTGCCCAAAAGATTGACAGATCGTCAAAAGATGATTCTTAATGAATTTTCTGAGACTTTAAAAGAATAAATATATTTTTAGGGAAAACTTTATGCTATCACTCTCTGAACGAAGTAAACAAGTTGCAGCATCTTCCACGTTAGCAATCACAGCAAAGATTAACCAAATGGTTGCTGACGGATTAGATGTGGTCAAATTTGGTGCTGGTGAGCCGGACTTTGACACACCTGAGCATATTAAGGAAGCGGGAATCCACTCAATCCAAGATGGCTTCACAAAATATACACCTGTGGCTGGTATTACAGAACTCAAAAACGCGATCGCAACCAAATTCAAAAATGATAATAATCTAAATTACGAACTCTCTGAGGTGATTGTTAACTGCGGTGCTAAACATACCATTTACAATATCCTACAAGCAATCTGCAATCCAGGGGATGAAGTTATTTTTGCTGCTCCCTACTGGGTTAGCTACATTGAAATGGTTAAACTGGCTGATGGAATTCCAATCACTGTTGAGACAACTGCCAATCAGAATTTCTGTTTAACAGCTAATCAAATTGCAGCAGTGGTAACTGACAAAACAAAGGCCGTTATTATTAACAGCCCAAGTAATCCAACAGGTACCATTTACACCCGTGAGGCACTTCAGGAAATAGCAGATTTGGCCGTAGACAAAAGGTTTTATATTATCTCCGACGAAATTTACGAATCACTGTTATACGATGGACATCAACATTGTTCGATTGCTGCCTTCAATAGTGACATTAAGGCGATTACGTTTGTGGTGAATGGTGTTTCCAAAGCCTACTCCATGACGGGTTGGCGTATCGGATATACAGCAGGTCCAAAGGACGCAATATCAGCGATGAGTAGAATCCAGTCCCATAGCACTTCAAACCCAACATCCATCGCTCAAAAGGCCGCATTAATGGCCATATCTAGTTCTCAAGAAGCAGTCAGAAACATGTGTGTAGCCTTTGAAAAAAGGCGAGATCTGATCTGCGAACGATTTGATGAAATTGATGGTGTTACCTATGTGAAACCCCAAGGCGCATTCTATATTTTCCCAGACTTCTCCGGTCATTATAATCGTACAATTAACGGATTTAAAATTAACGGATCACAAGATTTGGCTAACTTCCTACTTGATTTCGTTAAGGTCGGTGTTGTCCCAGGAGATGGATTTGGAGCGGACAAAAATATGCGCTTGTCCTTTGCCACCTCTGAGACAGAAATCAACCGTGGGCTTGATCGAATAAAAAAATCGTTGAATGGATAGTACCATGATAGATATACAAAGAACTTTGGTTATTATAAAACCTGATGCCGTTCAAAGAGGCTTAGTGGGTGAAGTGGTTCGTCGTTTTGAACATAAAGGTTTAAAATTAATTGGATTAAAATTATTTAAGCTTCCTGCTGAAAGAGCCGAGGAATTATATCAACCCCACCGAGGGAAATTCTTTTACAATTATTTAATCAAATTTATGACTTCAAGCCCCATTGTTGCCATTTGCTTGGAGGGTGTAAATGCTATTGATATCGTTCGCATGATAAATGGTGCAACAAAACCTGAGGAAGCCCAACCGGGTAGCATCCGCGGAGATTTTTCAATCGATATCACACATAATGTTGTGCATGCATCAGACTCAGTTGAAAATGCTGAACGCGAATTAGCAATTCTCTTTGACCCCAGTGAATTAAATGAATACCAGCGAATCGACGATGAAATCCTTTATAGTCCGGAATGTTAATTAAGGAGATAGAATGAAGCTAATACAATTTCATCAACCTGGTTTTGGTAAACGTGTTGGAGTTGTAACTCGAGACGAGGAAATTATCGATGTCACAAGTGAGGAAACGCCTGATGTTCTCCAACTCCTTCAGTTAGCTAACAATGAAGGAATTAGTATCGGTATAATCCTTGCCGATATACAGGAAAAAGTTTCACAAAACACTTTCACAGTGCCTGGACCTGATAACGAACAGGACAATGGCAAGCTGAAATTAGCTGATTTGGATAATCATCCTGATCCAGATACACTTCACCTCCTAATGCCGATAGATCCACCAGAAGCTTGGGGGTTTGGTGTCACTTATAAACGAAGTGCCGATATGCGTGACAAAGATAGTGACCAGGATATTTACAGTAGAGTTTACCATGCCGAACGCCCAGAATTGTTCTTCAAAGGGACAGCAACACGATGTATTGGCCCAAACGGTGCAATTGGTATTCGGAGCGACTCGACTTTTACTGCAGCTGAACCAGAGCTAGCATACATTCTTGGCGCCAACGGCGAAATTCTTGGTTATACAATTTGTAATGATGTCTCTGCATGGGATATTGAACGTGAGAACCCACTTTATCTGCCACAGTCGAAGATCTTTACTGGATGTTGTGCCATTGGACCAATGTTCGTCACCTCATCTGAGGTGGATGATCCTTATAACTTGAATATAAAATGCCAGATATTTCGTGACAACCAATCGATATACCAAGGTGAAGTTAATACTTCGCAGATAAATTGGAAATTTGACACTCTGACGGAGTTTCTGAGGCGTGACAATCCAATCCCACTAGGTACTGTTGTCTCAACTGGTACGGGCATTATTACCCCAGAAGACATGCCACTGGTTGATGGAGATATCGTTGATATTGAGATTGATAGTCTAGGTAAGCTTTCAAATCCCGTTAAACAGCTGTAAAACTCAGGATGGAGGTCGTCAGAATTGATCATTGATATACGCAATATTACTAAGACTTACCATATGGGGGATATTGAAGTTAAAGCCCTAAGAGGTGTTTCGTTCACTGCAGAGAAGGGTGAATTCATTGCAGTCATGGGACCATCAGGATCAGGAAAATCAACGATGATGGATATTATGGGATGTTTAGCCTCACCTTCAAGTGGTGAATATTATCTTGAGGATGAGGAAGTTAGTAACTTATCGGATAATCGATTGGCAGAAATCCGCAATAGAAAAATTGGGTTTGTCTTTCAATCTTTTAATCTCCTTCCTAGAACAACAGCACTTCACAACGTTGAGCTACCATTAATATATGGAGGAACAAGTCGGAAAGAACGTAGAAAGAAGGCTTTTGAATCGCTGGAAGCTGTCGGTTTGGCCGATCGAGTAGACCACAAATCGAACGAATTATCCGGTGGCCAGATACAGAGAGTTGCAATTGCACGAGCGCTGGTTAATAATCCCTCACTTATATTTGCGGATGAACCAACGGGGAATTTAGATACTAAGTCAAGCGGAGAAATTATGTCAATCTTTGAACGGCTTAATGAGGAGGGAAGTACCCTTATTATGGTAACACACGAGCAGGAAGTCGCTCAACATGCTCGGCGTGTTATCCAGTTACGAGATGGATTGATTTCGAAGGATGAAAGAATTGACTCATCATGAGCCGGATTGCCATACGAACTCCATCACGACTCCATTTTTCACTGATTGATTTAAATGGGGGGCTGGGTCGGATTGATGGTAGCGCAGGTTTAGCAATCGCTCAACCTGAGTTTCGCATCATCGCACAAAAAGCAAATAGTGTTTTAATAAATTCCAACCAATACACTGTACGTGCTCAAAAAATCGTTGAGAAGTTAAAAAAAAAATATAATTTCCCTGGTATCAGCATTGAGATTCTTTCGGAGATACCAGCGCACTACGGTTTTGGATCCGGGACTCAAATTTCTCTTGGTATCGCTCAAGTAATTAACAAACTCTATAATCTAAAGCAGAGTGTCCAAGAACTAGCAGTGGCCATTGGTCGTGGCGGCACATCTGGTATTGGGATTACCGCTTTTGAGCAGGGGGGATTCATCCTTGATGGGGGACATAAATACCCAGACCAGAAATCATCCTTCTTGCCTTCGTCTGCTGCCGGGAAGGTAACCCCACCGCCTTTACTGATTCGCTGTGATTTCCCTGATTGGGATATATTAATTGTTACTCCCGATTGCAATCAAATATCAGGTGAAATTGAGGTTAATCTTTTTAAAACGCTTTGCCCCCAACCAGAATATACAGCTAGTCGTTTATCGCATCTTATTTTAATGAAGATGATACCGGCTATTTTTGAAGCAGATTTGCACTCTTTTTGTGATGCTATTAACCAAATTCAAACGTTTGGTTGGAAAAGGGTAGAGATCGACGCACAAGGTGCAGTACTGCAAAATACCATTGATTTTTTACTTAAAAATGGGGCATTAGGTGCTGGTGTTAGTAGTTGGGGGCCAGCTATATTTGCCTTCAGTGAAACCATGGATGAGCTCTACCAGCATACAAAGCATTTTCTGCGTTCGAACCATGGAAATTGCTTTATAACTAAAGCAGACAATTTTGGTGCTTCAATCGAATGAAAAGAATCTGGATCGTTTGTTCACTGTTGATTTTTTTAATCATTGGTTGTCGTTCAGATTCTGATCAATCTGATATACTTTCTATTCCGAAATTCCGAATTTCTTTTCCGGAAGAAGGTAAATCCCAAATCTCGCGTATCCTTATTTTTATTGAAGGACACAATCGAAAGCTTTTACCCCAAGAATTCTTAGTTAAAGAAAATATGATGGAAGTTGGTCTCGATTTCACCATTCCAATTGATGCCGAAGAAATTCGAGTTGAGGCATATGACAAAGACAATCAACTGATTTTCGATGGTGAGGCTGAGGTCTCTTTTACCAACAACGTGCCGCTGGATATCAATCTTAGTCCGATCATGCCGATGATCAAACTGAAGATGATTAGCAATGTTGTTAGTGCGGGTGAGACTTTTGGCATACAAGTTTTGTTGCGGTATGCAGAAGATGTATTTGCTGTCGCTTTTGAAATTGAGTATGATCCTGAATTTCTGCAGGTCACCGACGTAGTAGAGGGAGAATTATGGAATGACAAAATTCTAATGATATCCGATCACGAGTTCGAGAACCGTCCTCCTGGAAAACTTAATATCGGTATTACGCAACTTGAGTCTGGTAAAATAAAAAACTCTGGTGAAATCGCGGTAGTTCGTTTTTGGGCTAAACAGGTAGGAGAAAGCACAATCCGTTTGATAGATAACAATCGGCTTAGGATTGAAAAAGCAAATGGAAATTTGATCGACAACTACGAATCAATTGCTGAGTTCATTGACCGAGCGAAAATCTCTGTTGACATAAAAGAAAGATGATTAAGCGTTTATTTTTGAATTATTACTTGCTTGTGCTCGTTTTCATTTTAAACGGTTGTATTGTCAGTCGAAGTTACTATGGAAATTGGGCATTCAATCAAGGCGAATATAATGAAGCAGGCTTTAACTTCAAAGCCGCGGTGCGGGATAATTCCAACAATCAATTGGCGTGGCAACGGTTGGGAATTTCTTACTACAAGCTAGGAAAATATGAGGAATCAAGGTTAGCACTGTCACGTGCGTTCAGCCTTGATCACACGGATATTAAAGCTGGTGCATACCTAACATCAGTTGGGTACCGATTACGGGATTATCAACTTGTTAAAGAAACAGCGGATCAGATATTACCATACATAGATGATATTCGTATTCGACAGATTATTGATTTTTATCTACTTGAGTTGATGCCCGAAAAACGTCAACAAGATGTTAAAGTTATGCTCTCTAAACAGATTGAGGTTGACACCCAGTTGATTGCGGTTATGCCGATTGCCGACTTGATAGGAAATCCACGTTCTGCTGAAGTATCAAGGAGTATAAGTTATTTGATGAGCGAACTGTATGCTAATCCTCAAAAAACTGATTTTCTCATCGTTCAAGATATGATTAAACAAATAGCTCCTGAAGAAAATTTAATTGATATCACTCTCGGTGCAGAGATTGCAAGTCGAATTGGAGCAGGATCAGTAGTCATTGGTACCTTGATGCAAACTAAACACGAAAACCAATTTCAACTAAATTTAACACTAGTGAAAGCAGAAATTGGGCAAATAAATGAATTCGATCCTATCATCGGTACAGCTGTTGATTTGGCAACACAAGTTAAGAATCTAACTAGCGAAATTGCAAATAAATTTGATAGTGAAAGTGTACTTACGCTTTTGGATTTCACCAAAGGTCGATATCATCTCGAAAAAGGAGAATACAATAAAGCCATTCAGAAATTTCGCCGTGCTAGTACTAGATCTGTAGGCTTTTCACGTGCAAGGACTTTTCTCGCACAAACACAGAAATTGGTCAAATACAAAAGAGAGTTCTCAAAAAAAACAAGTGCGGGAAAAATTGTTGAACAACAAGAACAGGCACTCAGTAACCGTCACAAATTGCTAAAAACCATGGATTATAGCTTTGAACCACCAACTGTTCGTGGGAATGGTAACCAAAAATTCCCAGGTACTGATATCTCAGTTCGAGTTGAACTTCAATGAATAAGCAATGGTCTATTCACATTTTAGCCTTGATTCTTAGCTTTATTTTCCCAGTTGTATCTATGTCATCGAATCTCGCTGGTTTTGAGCAAAAGTTTTTTTTCCAATATTGGAAGATTGAAAGGAAACAGAAAACAGTTAATTGGTTTCGTCAAAATTCTTTCCCGATATTTTTTCAGTATGAATTGGTTGATAACATCATGGTATCGGCATCTAGATCAATGGCAACAATGAAGAGCAATGATCAAACTCTCAGAGGACTGGGTGATACGAAAATCAAATTCAACTATCAATCACCAACTGGATATTTCCGTGCTTCTGCAGGGGTCTCTCTACCTTTGGGAAAGAATATACTGAAAGGAGGGGAGATAGAGCTAGCTAACAAACTGTACCATGAAATATTTGAGGTTGATGTTGCACGTCTTGGACAAGGATTGAATCTAGAGGGAGCATTAATAGGTGCAGTAACGCTCAAATCAATTTTGTTGAGCGCAGGAATGAACTATCAGAGGACAGGTAGCTACCATATAATTAAGAACACATTTAGTTACAATCCTGGTGATCAAATTCAGTTTCTCTTGGGTAGCCAGATCGATAGGCATCGGATTACTTGTCGGAATATTCTCATCTACAGGAACTACGGTGTCGATCAAATTGGTGGGATCAAATCGTTTGAACAGGGACCTGAATTGGAATGGCATTCAAGCCTAATGGTATATGTTTTGAAAACACAAATCAACTTTTTCCTTGATCATCGGTGGCGTAAACCAAGTCCGTCAGTTACCGAATTCAATTTTCAAATGGACAATGCTCGCAGAAATGCAAGAAAATTAGGTTTTGGACTACAATATCCGATGATGCCAACGCTGACCATATCAGCGAGATTTAGTGATTATTACATTGCTAGCAACGAATTAGGCAGAGGACGATCCTCTGCCCAGCAAATCAGCATGGGAAGCCGTTTGCAGATAACCGATTATACCAAGTTACGACTGGAAGGTCGATTTTCCATCGGTCAGATGGAAAATGATACCCTCAAACTAACTGGGCGAACCTACTTAGCTGTGCTCCAAGCCTCTATTTGACCTATCGACCGTGAATTTTTTGCAGGTTAATACGCGTATCTGTTGCATCAGAAACGGCATTCGTCCAAATGACATCCTCAGAACTCTGCAAACTCATTAGCGCAACATCAACCAGTGGATTAGACAACACATAATTCAACAGGAAACTGTCAATTTCAGCTTCCGATATCTGATCAGGGAAACTGTGGTGCATCAGACGTTGAAAGGACTGGCTTGTGGTTGACCGCATCAGTATAATTCCCATTCCCCGACTTTCAGCATCGGCTATTACGCCTCGAGAGCCAAACGAATCGTAGGTACTCTGGTACATCAAATTATAATGAATTTGCATCATATCAAATTCATTGGAGGAAATCATCTGTTCAACACCTGTTGAAGGACCATCTGCAGAGAAACCAATGAAACGAATTTTCCCCTGATTCTTAAGCTTTTTATATGCTTCTATCCCTCCTTGCAATACCTGCGATGTTTCTGAAGATGTAAACCAACCACCATGAAATTGCAGAATGTCAATTATATCTGTATTAAGTCGTATTAAGCTTTCTTCTACACTAGCAACAATACCTTCTAAATCATAGGCTTCTGTTTTAGTAGTGATGATAAGTTGGTCGCGTTTCCCAGAAATAGCTTTGCCAATGATAGTTTCACTTGTTCCTCCTCCATATGTTGGAGCAGTATCGACAAAATTCAAACCGGCATCAAAAGCCTGATGCAGTATTTCAATAATTGCCTTAGGATCTTGGCCTAAACGGATGCGCCCACCTCCAAATCCAATTTCTGAGGCGTTGAGTCCAGTACGACCAAGCGTACGATATTTCATTAAATGAATCCTTTTGAGATTAGGAATAAACAGCTAGAAACGACTTTTAAAGATAATAACAGACTCTATTCGAGAACGTCAATATAAGAGTTTTACTTGCAAAAGTGAAATGAATTTGATTTAATGAGATGCTAATGTTGAATAAGCAACAATTGATATGAAAAATAAAAGCGACTACTTAAAAATTGCACATCGTGGGGCCTCCGGCTACGAGCCAGATAATACAATCCGTGCTTTTGAGAAGGCAATCAACATGGGTGTAGATATGATTGAACTGGATGTGCACCTCTGCCAGGAAAAGATACCAATTATCATTCATGACGCCGCTGTCCAAGGAAATCCAGTTAAGGAATTAACAATCCCTGAACTGAGACAATTTGACGTAGGGAAAGGTGAACGTATTCCCACTTTGCAGCAAGCTATTGATTGTGTGAAAGGTCGATGCAAACTCTACATTGAATTAAAAGGGGAAAACACTGTGCAACCAGTGATTGATCTAATCAGTAAGAATGAAATGGGAAATCAGGTAATCATAGGATCTTTCGACACCAAAAAAGTTCTTCGCTCAAAAGAAATAGCACCGCACATTCTCGGATCCGTATTAACCGGAAAAATAGGCATTGATTTCGTTTCATTGGCTAAATCTGCTAAAGCAGATATGATCCATTTCTGTTGGGAGCACCATCCATCCCCGCATATATTGTTAACAGATGAGTTAATGGAAACTTGTGCCAAGTCGGGACTTCAAGTTATGATATGGCATGAGGAGAGACCAGAAGAAATTCGTAAGATTGTTCAACATAACATTGCCGGAATTGCCAGTAATTTTCCAGACCTACTGATCTGAGATTCTCAATCAAATGAAGCGTCGATCTTTTATCAAACTTTCCTCTTTTGCGCTGACCGGAATTCTGACGCAAGCGTGTGATCCCACAAACTTCCAAACCTATGATATATCGATAAGATCAGATATGCAGCTAGGACACCTGATCTTTGAGAGCACATCCTTTCCTGAAGGAAACACATTTTCGACAGATTACCTTATCGTTGGCGGTGGGATAGCGGGGTTATCAGCAGCCTGCCAGATACGTAGCCGAGATTTTGTCTTGTGTGAATTATCAGAAAATCTTGGAGGGAGTTCAAGTAGTCAATCTTACGCGGGGGAAATTTTCTCTCAAGGTGCGCACTATGATCTAGCTTATCCTGACTACTATGGCCAGGAAACCTTGAGGTTCTTGAAAGATCTAGGTGTGATTTTCTACAATAAGAATGTTGGGTTATGGGATTTTGTCGATAGCCAATACCTTATTCCAGCTCAAGTTGAAAGCAACACCCTGACTAAAGACGGATTTAGAGAACAGATCTTAACCCCAAGTGAATTGAAAGATGATTTTCTCAAATTACTGTTCTCTTACTTACCGGAAATGAAAATGCCTACTCGTCTCATCAACAAAGAATTATGGGAATTAAACAAAATCAGTTTCACCAAATTCCTACAGAGATCTCTTGTACTACATCCCTCTTTTAAGGAGGGAATTGATTACCAGATGAAAGACGATTACGGAGCGGATGCTGATAAAATTTCGGCTTTAGCAGGAATCCACTACTATATGTGTCGTCCTTATTATACTAAGGACGTTAGCTTGTTTTCTCCTCCAGAAGGAAATTATTATTTCATCAAAAAAATGGTGAACACACTGCCTAAAGAAAACATTAAAACGAGCCACTTGGTCCGAAGTATAAAAAAAACAGGTGGACACTTTGATGTGCAAGTTATAAACATTAAACACGAAACAATTGATACCTATCGAACCCAAAAGATCATCTATGCTGGACAAAAGCATGCGTTAAAATACGTCTTTCCACCAGATGGTTACCTTTTTAAGAACAACGAATACGCACCATGGTTAATTATAAATTTTGTCCTGAATGCTAAAGGCAAATCAGATTCGTTTTGGCAAAACGAGTTTCTTACGGAAGAACCTCACTTTATGGGGTTTATAGACAATGCTTCACAAGTACGAAGAAAGGAGAACTACAGAGTCTTCACAGCCTATTACTGTTTTGATTCTATACAGAGAATTCTCTTTGCTTCTATAACTGACAAGGCTCAGGAAATAGTTACGGAAACCATCAAAAAAATTTGCCTGTATTTTAATCAAGATATCTCTAGTCAAGTTGAAAAAGTTTTTATCAAGGTTATGGGGCATGCAATGCCTATTCCCAAAATTGGTTATTTGTTTAATGATAAAAACCTTGTCCGATCAGAGCCAAACATAGTTTACGCTGGCGTAGATAACAGCCGATTACCATTGCTCTTTGAAGCACTAGATAGTGGTATTCAGGCGGTTGTAGAATTAGATCTTGTCTAGTTTGAAAAATGTTTTTCCTCATTTAATCGAGTTCTTAATTTTTTTCGAGATTACAAGGATGTGATCATCTAAAAAGCAACACTATAATCAGAAATCTAATAAGATAAAAACTTTGAGGAAATACGAAATGAATTGCCAAGTAGGCCTAATGTCGTAATATTAAGGGACACCATCAATAGCCTGAGTTGTTAGAATCAAGCGGAATGGGCATGAGCCAGCTTCTAGATGGCGCAAACATACCAAGTAAAACGAATAGGTATAATTCAACATAAAAATCAGATTATAGTAGAAAAAGCACCAATGGTATGAAGGGATTAAGATATCCAATGTCCCCGTAACCGATTTCCAAGGTCTGTCAAAAATACTATTTTCTTGTATTACCAACACAAATCAAACAGAATTAATATGTTAGACATTTGATAAGCTATATTGTATAAAAAGTTTTCATTATAATAATCGAAAGGAGATTTGTCATGATGTTTACTGATGCACAGTTGGCACAATATGAAAAACACGGGGCGGTGACCATCGACAGTCCCTTTACGATAGAACAACTAGACCGTGCGGAGGCAGCATGGGATCGGCTGAAACAAAACGGGAGTGAGCCATATAGAGATCCGGATTATATTGAAGTTATTCAACACCCATACTTCGAAGAAGTCGCTAAAAAGCTACTTCGTGCTAACACCGTGCACCTTTGGTGGGGCCTAGCTCCACATGAACGCCCACCAGCAAAACCACCATACGCAAGTAGTCGAGATCAATGGGCCAATGGATGCCACATAGACATTCAGGCGACACTAGAAGACTTCGAAGCAACACCTCGTCGGATGCGTGCTGAGCTGTGGTTCTGGCTCAATGACGTACCAGCCCATCGTGGTGCTATGCGCATACTATCTGGTAGTCATCGTCATATCATGGAACACTGGAGTCAGGTACTTCAGCCGGATCACAAAGCCCAACTACCCCGGGTGCACGGTTTGCGACCAGCCCCGGTTTCGAAGAATTCCCCTGCATTTCCAGAATATATACCAGATATGCATAGTGGTCCCCCTTGGATACAACAGGATCCAATTCCTGCTGTGGCCCGCCGAGGCCAAATCTTGGTACTTTGTAGCGCTGGATTACACTCTGCATGGATGAATGAGGACAATGTACCCCGTAAGGCAATGGGAACATCGTGGGTAGCTACGGGAGTTTCCTGTGGGCTACCAAAGAATCAACGCGATGCGGTGATGGAATTTTTTCCAAGGTTACGGAGTAAACTTCGACCAGATCGCACTCACATCGTGCCAGATAATTTCGACTGGCTGTTCGAAAGTGACTACTATCCAAAATGGACAGAGACATTTTTAACATCCTATTAGGCTCTTTCAAAATTAAGTTAAGTCGAGGTTATGGAGCAAACATCCAAACTTCTTCTTTCTGCAAGGACATACACTCAATTACCAGTTGCAAGGAGCTCAGCACTCTCGAATATATTCAATTTTTAAAAAAGCTGAATTACCTTCATGGTACCTCAACAAACATTTTACACACATAATTGCAGGAATGGTAGGCTTAAAAATGGACTTTGCCGTTCTTTTAATCGCAGGGATAATGGTAACATCCTTCACATTGGTCCCAAAATAGTCAAGATGTTTATAGCAGTCAATCAGGCGGTGGTAATTGGCAAGACACCTTACTTTAAGACAAAATTTCAGGCGAATAGAACTGCATTACAGAAATTAGTCTAATGGCCAAGACTGAAAAGGCCAACAGCATTAGTAACATCCAACTTAGTTTTCGCATCATACTTCCTCCGATAGCTTGAGTGGTGTAAGTCTCCACCACTCAAGCTGTCCAAAAACCCCATCTAGGCTGTCTGTCTGTTATATCATTATCTTACGTAGGATAAGCTGGCAAAATTAACCCAAGCATCCCTACCATTAAACAAACTTACATGGGCCCAATTGGAATCGTCTCGTACTTCTAACACTTTGACTTCCGTTCCTGCCGACATTGGTTGGGAGAATCGCTGCGGAGCATTGGCAGAATCTGCAACCCTTGCAATTGTATCGCCTACCATTATCACAGCATCTCGACCTTCATTCGTAGTAATGTCAACTATATGGGACACAACAAATACCATCCATAGCAACAAAGGTAAAAGGGCCAAGTTTCTTGCTAGAACCAACCCCCAACGAATTGATGTGGCAAATCCAATGGAACAAAGTAGGAATAATAATGCAGCAATACCGGACTGCTCAGCTGTGGATAACGATCTTCGCCACGAAAAAAAGCTGTCTAAAGTACTC
>Ga0257112_10000619_pt1 | contig 14159 bp, 13 predicted proteins | sample LP_taG_5_FD_191565 | JGI IMG/M metagenome (GOLD analysis project Ga0257112, IMG submission 191565) | Marine microbial communities from Northeast Subartic Pacific Ocean, Canada - LP_J_2015_P26_1000m | ecosystem: Environmental > Aquatic > Marine > Oceanic | place: Canada: Northeast Subartic...
TCATTGGATGCGTTACATCCTTTATTTTAAAATCACCGTTTTTTATTTTTGAGTAAAGTTTTTTTAATTCATCGTAATATTTTTTTTCAAGCTTAGGGAAATCAGTGCCATTAGCATTTTCTTTAATAAATGTTAGCTGTTCATATTCATGTTTTATTAATACAGGCAAAAGATCTTTATTAGATAAATATCTTTCAATATATTTAGAAAATATAATCTTATTAGAATACTTTAGTGAGCAAACTTTTTTAAATAGTTTATTTGCTTCTTTGATATCACCTGACCATAAAAAGGTTTTCCCTAAAGCAGAAAGAGGGTCAGGATTTGAAGGATTGTACATAATAGCAGACTTAAAGCAATCATCAGCTTTGATCAAATGTTCTGTATTTCTATCAATTTTATATTGCTCTTGGTAAGTCACTCCAAGTAGATGATAAGCTTCCCCAAAACCATCATTATGAGTAATGGCCTTGTTAAAGAATTCTATGGCCTGATCATATTTTTTTTCATCAAAATATAAATTTGCACAATTAAAATAAGCTCTGAAATTATTCTCATCAATAGAAATTGCCTTTAAAAAACACTCTTTAGCATTCCTATAATCATTAAGTTTTTTATATACGATACCCAGGTTGTTATTAGCTTCATAATTGTCTGGTTTGAAATTCAATGCTTTTTTCAAATATTTTATTGCATCTTGAAATTGAGATTTCTCAGAGAGAACACAACCATGGAAATAATTAGCTACAAAATTGTCCGCATCATCTTTTAAAACTGACTGATAAATTTGATCTGCCTCATCAAGTTTTCCTTCATCATGAAACTTCATAGCTTGATTAAATAATTTAGTTTTATTTAATTTTCTCATTACATAAAGTCTACATGATTATTTTTTAAAGAACTCATGCGTTTTCATAATTTAATCATATAAAAATGTCATATTTACCCGTCTATCTTCATAACTATCCTTGAAATTATAATTATCTGTAGCATGAAATAATTTTGAGTTAAATATTATAGCTCTATTTTCCTTGTACTCGATAATTTTATGTATAATTTTTTCAGCTTCCAACATTTTTATTATCCTTGATGAATTGTAATTAAATTCCTTAAAATCCCATTCTTTTGGCGGTAACTTGTTCCAAATTTTTAAACCACCAGTTTTTTTATTTAAGTTTGCATGATCTGGTGTTATCCAGAAATTAACATTTATTGAAGCATCATCAGCATGAACATTAATCCCCTTACTTTTGCTATCATACTTAAAAGCCCAAGCTTGAGTTAATTGTAGATTTGTGAATATATTCTTATAAGTTTTTCTTAAATCCTCCGTTAATTTTAGAATAAACTTATTTGATAATCCTTTTGCAAGAAAAGCTCCAATATAACCATTCACATATGGGTATTTAAAAATATTTGCATTTCTGTAAAATTTTTGTAGTTCTAGCAAAGCTTCTGGTGTTAAAAAATTATCTACAACCAATATCTCTGGATTCTTTCCTAAATATTCAGACTCTAGAGATTCTATATCATTTTTTTCATTTATAAGATTAGACGAAGAGGTTTTTGGTGGTTTATTATATAATATTTTAGAAATTTCTGTTTTCATTGAAGAAGTCATATCTTCTATATCAAAACTATTATTCTTAATTTTTAAATAAAGATTCTTCAGCTCTTGATAATATTCTTTTGTAAATTTTGGGTTTCTTATGCTATCTATATCATTATCAATAAAAGTTAATTGCTCGTATTCATGTTTTATTAAAGTTTTAGTAGATTTTATATCAGATAATTTTTCTATAATGGATTTTGACATAACAGAATTACTAGAAGAATTGATAGTTAGTGCTTTATTAAATAGGTTAGCAGACTCTTCTACTTCACCTAACCATAAATGGGTCAAAGCCAAGGCTATAAATGAATCACTATATGATGGATCTATTTTAATAGATTCAGTAAAATATTTTTTAGATTCAATCAAAAAATTAATATTTTTACTTTCAAAAAATTGTAGTTGCAAAACATCACCGTATCTTTGATATGCCTCCGCAAAACTATTATTACAAACAATTGTATTTTCTAAGAAACTTTTTGCTAAATCATGCTTCTTTTGATCAATATATACATTTGCACAATTAAAATGGGCTTTATAATTTTTACTATCAATTGAGATTGCTTTTATAAAATATTTTTCAGCGTTATCAAAATCTTTTAAATTTTTATATGTTATGCCTAAATTATTGTTAACTTCGTAGTTCCTTGAATCAGATTTTTCTGCTTTCTTCAAAAAAACTATTGCTTCTTTAAAACTTGATTTTTGTGAAAGTATGGAACCATGCAAAAGGTTAGCTTGAGAGTTATTATTATCTATCTTTAGAACTGATAGATATATTTTATCAGCATCATCCAATTTACCCTTGTTATGGAGGATAAGTGCTTGGTTGAGTAATTTAATTAAGTTTTGCTGATTCATTTTCGTTGCCCAGGGACAGAATCGAACTGCCGACACGAGGATTTTCAGTCCTCTGCTCTACCAACTGAGCTACCTGGGCTTTTATATTCACTTATTTTTTTTCTGGCACAAAACCTTCGGGTGCTTTAGAGCCCTCGCCAAATAAAAATTTGTCCATTTCTTCTTCTAAGAATTTCCTAGCTTTTGGGTCTACTGGGCTTAATCTCATCTCGTTGATAAGCATTGTTTGATGATTCATCCATAACTGCCATGCTTCAGCTGAAATCTCTTTCATTATTCTGATTCCAATATCACCAGGGTATGGCTGATAATCAAGAGCTTCAGCTTCCTTTTTTAATTTTACACACTTTATCTTAGTCATAATTATTTATATATTCAGTTATAATTTTATCTTGATACTTAGGCATTCCAAATTTTATATCTGATAGATTATACCAATTATCTCCCATTAGGCTAACCTTTTTATTAGATATGATTTTGCATATATGCACATTAAATAAAAAGTTAATGTGAGATAATTTATGAGAAAATTTCCAAATAGTTGAGCTAAGACAATGCTGTAAATCATACTTATCAATCCATTTCTTCATATCATGTTTATCTAGAAATACAGGCGATGAATATAAACCTTTCCATAAATTTTTATAAGATAACTTTTTCAAAAATATTCTTTCTTGATTATCAACAATTAAAACAGTCCAAATATTTTCTTTTTTTAAAGAAACCTTCTTCTTAAAACTAATTTTTTTTATATTATTTTTTTTATAAGAAAAACAATCTTGGTTAACCGGGCATTTTAAACAAAGAGGTTCAGATTTTTTACATATTAAAGAACCTATGTCCATTAATGATTGTATAAACTCAGGAGCTTTTTTATTAGGTAAAAGATTTTCTGATAATTCCCATAACCTATTTTCTATTTCTCTAACAGAAAGTTTTGGGTCAATAAAATATAATCGTGAAAGAAACCTCTTAACATTTCCATCTAGAATTGGAAATTTTCCATTGCCAGAAAAAGTTAAAATCGCTGAAGCTGTTGTTCTTCCAATTCCTGGAAGATTTATCAAATCTTCATATTTTACTGGTAGCCTATTATTATGATTTTTCTTAATATACTGGCTTGATTTATAAATATTTTCAGCTCTTTTATAAAATCCCAGACCACTCCATAATTTAAGAATATCATCGAGAGTAGCATTTGATAATTTTGCAAGATTTGGAAATTTTTCTATAAATTTTTTATAAAATGGAATTACAGTTTTTACTTGAGTTTGCTGGAGCATAATTTCAGATATCCATACTTTATAAATATCTGTTGTTTTCCACGGTAGATTTTTTCTTCCATTATTTTTATACCAATATAAAATTTTTTTTTGTAGCATTAATTATCAGTTAGAACGGTAATTTAATCTTATCTTTAATTTTATTGAGAACTTTCTCTTCTATTTCATCTATAATTTTTTCTTTGATGGGTTCAATTTTATTAATTATGATATGATTTAGATTTACTGAAACTGACAACGCATTTATTTTTCCCTCAATTATAATTGGCAATTTTTCATTAATAAGCTCGTCTGGATAATTTGATTTATATTTATTAATTAAATCTTGAGTTGATTTGATATTTCCTATCATTTCAACATAAAGATCTTTTGTGTTAATATTAAGAGTACCAGAACCACTAGCTTGTAGCAGTTCAGTTTCAATAAATATATCACTGATTTGCATAATATCTCCTATAACTATAGTTTTTGCTGATAGTGTTTCAACTTCAGTAAAATTTATATTATTTGAATAAAAATTATTTAATTTTATTAACGAATAAGTTTTAAGTAATGTTGCATCAACATTAACCCCATAATATTTAAAATTTTTAGCTATCAAACTCTCTACATTAAGTATTTTATTTAATAAAGGCTCTAATAAAACTGTTAAACTTATGGTGTCTATCTTAATCAATGATTTTTTTGTTTTTGGCGAATATATATTAATATTGGGAACTGAAATAATAGTATTTGGGAAATAATCTGCTTCAATTCTTCCATCATATGTAACATCATAGTTGTTAATTTTGTTAGAAATATACTTTGTAATATCTTTTTTATAATCATTCAAATCAAAAATTATTGTTAAATATAAAAAAATTATTACTATAATAGTAATAATTGCAACAACTGGATAGATAATTAACTTTTTCATCATGGTGCCTTATAGACTCCAGTTTTACCCCCTTCTTTGAGCAATAATTTTACTTCCGAAATTATCATACTTTTATCAATATATTTACACATATCATAAATTGTTAATAAACTTATCTGAGTTGCTAGAATTGCTTCTATCTCAACGCCTGTTTTCCCATTAGATATAACTTCAGACACACATAAAATAATTTTTTCTTTTTCTTTTATTTCAAAATTTATTTTAATATTTGATAAATTAATTTGATGTGCTAAAGGAACTAAATCAGAAGTTTTTTTTGCAGCTTGAATTCCAGCAATTTTTGCAATACCTAACACATCGCCTTTTTTATTAGTATTATCTTTATGATATTTAATGCATCTCTAGAAAGATTTATATAACCCGAAGCTATTGCTCTTCTATTCGTGGTAGCTTTGCTGCTCACATCAACCATTTGCGCATTTCCTTTACCATCAATATGATTGCTTTTTTTCATATATTTATATTCTAATACTAATATAATTCTACAATAGATGTTTACAATTTGATATTCTAAGATTCATATGAAAATTATACTTGCCTCTAAAAATCAAGATAAGATAATAGAAATTAAGAAAATACTTGTTAATTCTGATATAGAACTTCTAACATCTAATGATATTGATATTCCAGAAGTTGAAGAAACAGGTTCAACATTTGTTGAAAATGCAATATTGAAAGCAAGAAGTGCTTCTAAAGTAACTGGCCTTGCTTCGATTGCAGATGATTCAGGAATAGAGGTTGACTACCTTAATGGTGAACCAGGAGTTAAGTCTGCTAGATATTCGTCTCCAAGGGCTACAAGCGATAGTAATAATCAAAAACTCCTTAAAAAGTTAAATGGTGTTCCTATTGAAAAACGAACAGCACGTTATAGGTGTATTATTGTATTTATGAGATTTCCTGATGATCCATTTCCATATATATCTTTTGGTTCATGGGAAGGATATATTGCACAGAAGCTGGAAGGAAATAATGGCTTTGGTTATGACCCAATTTTTTATCTACCAGAATACAAGAAAACTTCAGCACAAATATCATCTGAAGAAAAAAACATGATTAGTCATAGAGCCCAAGCTTTATTCCATCTTCAGCATTATTTTGATAATATATTTACAATACAAAAATGAATAATCTTAATATTTTAGGCAATAAAGAAATTAAAATTTTAATAATTTTATTTTTTTCATTGATATTTACAAGTTGCGCTACAAACCCAGTATCTGGTATGCCAGACTTCGTCACTATAACTGAACAACAAGAAATATCTATTGGAAAATCTTATCACGAAACTATAATCAAAGAAAATAAGGTTATGCAGAATAAAGAGCTTAATGATTATTTTTCAAACCTTGGAAATTCTATTGCAAAAAAAAGCCATCGTCCAAACTTAGACTGGAAATTTACTCTAATTGATTCTCCAACATTCAATGCTTTTGCAACGCCAGGTGGTCATGTTTATATGTATAGAGGCTTACTTAATTTTTTTAATTCCGAAGCAGAACTTGCGGGAGTACTTGGTCATGAAATTGGACATATAACTGCAAGACATGCTGTTAGAGGAATGAGTACAGCTCAACTTACAAATGTATTAATTGGCATCATTCAGTCAAGGGTGCCAGGTGGTGAATTAACAGGTAACGCCTTTAACCTAATGAATGCAATTATAAATCGAGGGTATGGGAGAAAATTTGAATTGGAGGCTGATCAACTTGGAGAAGAATATTTAGTAAAGCTTAATTATAATCCAACCGGAATGATGGGGTTTCTAAAAACATTAAAAAATAGTGATGATTTAGAAACTAAAATTGCAAAAGAAGAAGGGAGAGTTCCAAATATAGGTTATCATGGCATTTTCTCTACACATCCAGATCATGAAAAAAGAATAAAAGCTCTTGGTTCAGCAAATACAACAAACACAAAAACTAAAAATAATAGAGAAGCGTTTTTAAAAATGTTAGATGGCTCATTATATGGAACAAGTCCAGAAGAAGGTTATTTAAAAAACTCTACTTTTTATCATCCAGAACTGGCAATAAAACTCGATATAGATAACAGTTGGATATTTAAAAATGAACCAAGCGCATTAATTTTATCAAAAGGTAAAGATAAAATTATAATTAAAGTTGAAGACCTTTTAATAGATGATATTGATAATGGTTTGACACCAAAAATATTTCTTAATGATGCTATAAATAAAACATCTTTCTTGGCAACAAATAAACTCATAATTTCTGAAGATTTTTCATTTAATGGCTTAAATGGATTTTCAGAATTATATTTGTCTGAAAGCTTAATGGGTGATAAATACAAAAGATTTACAGTGATTTTTGATACCAAATCAAAAAATATCAAACCAAAAGTTTGGATTGTTGTATCGAACTTACAAAATCTAAAAAATGATATTTCTGCACAAAACATGTTAAAAACATTTGCTAAAATGTCAGAAACTGAAGTTTCTAATTCTAAAGGATTAACAATTAAGGTAATAAGATTTAGAGATGGAATGAGTTATAAAAAACTTTCAAAATCATCTCCACTAGGTAAATATGCTGAAGATAAGTTGAGATTATTGAACGGTCATTATCCTAATTCTAATCCAAATGTTGGAGATTTAATTAAGATTGTACAATAAATCATATTCTAATAATGCATTTCTAATTGATGCAACTGGATTTGTCTTAAAGTATTGGTTTTCTATTCCTCCTGTCAAGACAAGAAATTTTGAATCGATATCTGCATTTTTAGGTTTTTCAAACTTTGTTTTAAAATTCTTATCTAATTATCAACCAAGATATATTACTTTTGCATTTGATGAGAGTCTCGGCACATGTTTTAGAAATGATTATTATTGTGATTATAAAAAAAATAGAGAATTAGCGCCCGATGAATTAAAAATGCAACTTAATTTATGTCGTCAATTTCTCGATTTAATAGGTTTTAATAATAATGCAAGTAAAGTTTATGAAGCAGATGATATATTGAATACAATGGCAATAAACGCACGTAAATTAAAATTAAACAATATAATTCTAACGAATGATAAAGATTTATTTCAAATGGTATACAAAGATGACATCTGGTGGAATTATAAAGATAAAAAGTATTCTTATGAAGATTTGAAAGAGAAACTCAATTTTTCTCCTCATAATTTATCTGATTTTTTGGGATTGATGGGAGATTCTGTAGACAATATTCCTGGGGCCCCAGGTCTAGGAGAAAAAACAGCCATGGTATTAATGGGTAAATATAAAAGTTTAGAAAATATATTTCTAAATATCAATGATATACCAAGTTCGCTAGGACAAAAATATAAAAGATTTATAAAAATAATTAATGATAATAAAAAAATTATATATCTTTCTAAAAAGTTGGCTACACTAGTATATATAGAAGAAATTGATAAAAATATTTCTATATTTAAGAGAAAAACCGTCAACATAGATAAATTAGATAGTTTTTTAATTAATACAGGTATGAAGACAGGTCAAAAAGATTCCTGGCTCAAAGAAGTAAGAAAGTATGGTGAGGTTTTATGAAAAAAAATATTTTTTATGCCCAGTCAGGCGGTGTCACACCAGTTATAAATGCAACTGCAGCGGGTTTATTTGATGCCGTTAAAAAAAATAAAGATTTCTTTGGAAATATTTTTGTAGGAAAAAATGGTATAGCTGGAGCATTATATGAAAATTTGATAGATTTAAGAAAAGAAGACAAGCATGAGTTAAAGAAATTAAAGTCTACTCCAGGTGGTGCTTTTGGATCATGTAGAATAAAGTTGCAAGATCCTATAAAAAATAAAAAAGAATTTCAAAGAATATTAGAAGTGTTTAAGGCTCATAATATTGGATATTTCTTTTATAATGGCGGAGGTGATTCTCAAGATACAACACTCAAACTTTCTCAGTTTAGTAAAAGTAATGGTTATGATTTAAAGTGTATTGGCTTGCCAAAAACAATTGATAATGACTTGCCAGTTACTGATAATTGCCCTGGATTTGGATCTGTTGCCAAATATATTGCAGTATCAACTTATGAAGCATCGTTAGATGTAATATCAATGGCAAATTCTTCTACAAGAGTTTTTTTGCTTGAAGTTATGGGGAGACATGCTGGTTGGCTTGCTGCTTCAGCAGGAATAATTAAAAACAATGCAAATCAACCTCCACATATTATTTTATTGCCGGAAGTAATATTTAATGAAAAAAAATTTTTAAAAAAAGTAAATGAGACTGTTAAAAAAAGTGGGTATTGTGTGATAGTTGCTTCTGAAGGTATAAAGAATTCTAAAAACCAATTTATATCCGCTAGTAATTCTAAAGATGATTTTGGTCATGCACATCTTGGTGGTGTAGCTCCAAAATTAGCAAGCATGATAATGAAGCATTTGAAACAAAAAGTACATTGGGCTGTGTCAGACTACTTACAAAGAGCAGCAAGGCATATTGCTTCCAAAGTTGATGTTGATCAAGCTTATGCAATTGGTTATGAGGCAATCAAGTTAGCTAGAAAAAATAAAAATGGAATAATGCTAACAATAGAAAGGAGAATGAAATCGAAAAAATATTCTTGGTCAGTTGGTTCAACTAAACTTGAAAATGTAGCTAATAAAGAAAAGATATTGCCAAGGAGTTATATAGGGAAAGATGGGTTTAGTGTAACAACAAAATGTAAAAATTATATAAAAGACTTAGTTATGGGCGAGGATTATCCCAAATATAAGAAAGGGGTTCCCGACTATGCTGAATTAAAACATCCATTATTAAGGAAAAAACTAAAAAAATTCAATAAATGATTAAAGCAGAGTAATATAATCTAAGCTTCTCTAGTCTGCATCTATAATTATATTTTCTAGTGTTTTAATAAACTTATCATCACCATTTAAACATGGAATAAAATTAAATATGCTTCCTCCAGATTCAAGAAATAATTCCTTCGACTCTCCAGCAATTTCTTCAAGAGTTTCAAGACAATCACAAACAAAACCTGGGCAAAAAACTTGAATATTTTTTATATTTTCTTTCGGAAGTTCTTCTAGTCTTTTGGCAAGATATGGCTGTAACCACTCGGCTTTGCCAAACCTGGATTGAAAAACCACTTCATAGGATTTTTTTTCAAGTTTCAGATAACTTGCAATCAAATCTGCTGTTTTAAAACATTGTTCTTGATACGGCTCATCTTCTCCAATATAGGATTTTGGTATACCGTGAAATGATAATATTAATTTTTCTGGCTTACCATGTATCTTTTGATATCTAGAAATAACGCTCGCCATTGCTTCAATATAAGAATTATCAGCAAAAAAATCTTTTATGAATGTAATTTCAAACATATTCTTTAAACTATTATGACTATCCATAATTTCATTGAGTCTTCGCCCGATTGATTTAGTTGTAGTGGTTGAATATTGAGGAAACATTGGAATTAATATTATCTTTTTGAACCCTTTTTCGTGAAATTGTATAAGCTTAGATTCAAGCGATGGTTTCCCATATCTCATTGCAATGTCAACATGATATTGCTGAGCGTAAGAGTTGTTGAGATTTTTCTGCAGGAGCCCAGCTTGCAAAAATGAATTATATAATAATGGAGACCCCCATTCTGACCAAACTTTTTTATAGAGTTCTGCACTTTTTTTAGGTCTAAACCGTAAAATAATCATATGTAAGATAGGTAGCCAAAATATTCTAGGTAATCTAACTACATCTCTATCAGATAGAAATTCTTTTAAAAAATTTTTTACCTCTTTAGCATGGGGTTGATCTGGAGTGCCTAGATTAACCAAAAGAACCGCAGTCTTATTATTTGAAATCATTTATATATCGTAAAATAATGTTAAACGCTTGTGTATCTTTCAAATAGTGGGCTAGTTTTTGAGATATGGGACATCAAGAATTCCATCTGATCAGCTAAAATTGTCCTGCCTCGTAAAATAATATATTCAACTCTTGAGGGACTAAAAGGAATAGCAATTAAAAGCATCTTGGAGTCTTCTGGAGTTCTCCCTCCTTTATGGTTATTACATCTTTTACAAGCAGTTACAACATTTGTCCAAATATCTTTGCCGCCCACTGATATTGGTAAAACATGGTCCCTCGACAAGTCTTTAGGCGCAAACATGCCTCCGCAATACATGCATTTATTCGCATCACGCTTAAATAAAGTAGAATTGTTTAATGAAGGCGTAAAGGCCGAGTAATCAACTTTATGTAAGTTTCGTGTAGCTATGATTGAATTTAGATTTAATAAGCTTTTTTGACCTAATATGCGATTATAACCACCTCTTAATTTCATAGTAGAGGAACCACATTCATAAGCCACCTGATTACCATAATATAACCTTGCTGCAGTTTGATAATTAACCCAACCAGTTGGTTGACCGGCTGAGTTTAATCTTAGTATTTGTTGGCGATTTAACACAATGTAAGTATAACCCAGAAAATTATAAGCTTTACTAAAAATTTAATGCACCATATACGAACATCAAAAATAGCTTTTTTGGAAATATTGGATAATAGCAATATTTGAAGAGGAGTTTTGAACAATAATGTTGCAAAATATGAAAAATTACATGTTTTATTAACATATCTTCAGAAATCGAATAAACATAAGTTTAAAAAGCATAAATGATACCCTAAGAATTATATACTTTATAAGTTATTGAAATATAATGATATATTTAATTGGTTATAAAATGAACGATTTGCGGAAAATGAAATGGTAAATAAAATAGAGTGACAAATATGTGATTTATCCACAACTTTATTCACAAAAACTGTGGATAAATATTTTTGATATTGAGCATATAAGCTAATGTCTGAAATATTGACTAAATGTATAATAAAGTATGAGAAATTTGGTAACCGTAGCACTTAACTTACCCATATACAGCTCTTTTGACTACATAATGCCAGACGAGCATATGGTAATCCGTCCTGGAAGCAGAGTTGAAGTTCCATTTGGTAACAGGAAGTTAATTGGCATAATTTTGAATTCAAAAAAAATGAGTTATGTTATTAAAGAGGTAAAATATAAGCTTAAAAATATATCAAAAGTTATTGATGATGTGCCAATATTACCAAATGAAATAATAAAATTATGTCTCTGGTGTGCAGACTATTATCAATTTCCTGTCGGTCAAGTCATCTTTAGCTCATTGCCTCCAAAACTAAGAAAAGGCAAAGATATAAACTCAACTGAAACTAATATTGTTAAAAATAAATCCAATTCTAGTAAATTTAACCTCAATAAAGAACAGATTAGTGCATTTAAAAAAATTAAATCAAAAATAGGGAGTTTTTCACCTTTTTTGCTAGAAGGAGTTACTGGGAGTGGAAAGACTGAATTATATGTGAAAATTTCAGAATTTATTACAGAAAAAAAAGGGCAGGTGTTAATTATTGTTCCAGAAATAAACCTAACACCCCAAACTCTTAATAGGTTTGAAAAATATCTTAATTGCAAAATTGATAGTTATCACTCCTCATTGTCAGATCAATCTAAATTAAAGACCTGGAGAGAATGTAGTCATGGAAATATAGATATAGTAATTGGCACAAGATCGTCAATTTTCATACCATTCAAAAATTTACAATTGATTATAATAGATGAAGAACATGATTTATCACTGAAACAATCAGAGAAATTCCGATACCATGCTCGTGATGTTGCCTTGATTAGATCAAAAAATAATAATATCCCTATCATCATGGGTAGTGCGACCCCCTCTTTTGAAAGCTTATATAATTGTAGTGTAGGAAAATATACTCATTTAGCTTTAAAAAGTAGATATTTCAAAACAAAATTACCATCTGTAACCGTAGTTGATTTGAATAAAGATTCACCAGACGAAGGTTTTTCATCAGAACTTATAAGAAGTATTCAAAAAGAGTTGGATAAGAAAAAACAAATTATCTTATATATTGGACGCAGAGGATTTAGTCATACTCTGTTATGCACAAAATGTGGATGGACATCTAAATGTTTGAGATGTGATGCTCATATGACCTACCATTTAAATGAAAATAAGTTATGGTGTCATCATTGTGGTTTTCAAACGAAAATTGATATTAAAAAACCATGTGGTTGTTCAGATGATTGCGAAATTATTCCTTTAGGGCAAGGTACAGAGAGGGTCGAGGCAAAGATAAAAAAACTTTTCCCAAATGCAAAAGTAATGCGTATTGACAGTGATGTAATAAATAACACTGCTAAATTAAATGACTTTATTGATAAAACAAAAAATAATGAATTGGATATTTTAATAGGAACACAAATGCTTGTTAAAGGACATGATTTTCCTGGGGTAACTTTGGTAGGCATAATGGATATTGATGCTGGCTTATATAGTCTTGACTTCAGAGGTTTAGAAAAGATTGCTCAGCTTATTGTTCAAGTTTCTGGTAGATCAGGAAGACATAGTTCAGAAGGAAAAGTCTTAATTCAAACACGAAAACCAAAACATCCATTAATTATTGAGCTTTTGAAAAATGGTTATAACAGTTTTTCTAATAAAGCTTTGCTAGAGAGAAAATCTGCTTCTCTACCACCATTTTCATATATCTCACTTTTTAGAGTCTCTGCGCTAAATAAAAAAGATAGTGTTAATTTCTTAAGCAAAGTTAAAGGTAATTTTCTAAATAGTAAAAATGTCAAAATCCTGGGGCCTTCGCCAGCTCCAATAACAAAGAAAAATAATAGATACTTTTATCAGTTACTTCTTAGTTCCTCAAGTAGAAAGTTTTTACTACAAAAATCATACGAAATAAGAGAGTATATAATTAATAAGAAAAAAGGTAATATTAGGTGGTCTCTGGACATTGATCCGCTCGACCTATATTAACTAAGGTTAAATCACTATTGAATATACAACTAAAAAAAATAATATCTGAATCATTAAATAAAACTAAATATAAAAAAGATTTTAGTGATGAAATTACTAATATTAATAAAGATATTGAAGTGCAAAAAACAATTAATCCAAAACATGGGGATTTTTTTACAAATGTAGCAATGAAAATGGCAAAAATTGTAAAAGAGTCTCCCATGGATATTGCCGACCAAATAAAAAGTTGTATACTTTCCCTCAAATATGAAGAAATTGAAAAAATAGAAACTATTAAACCAGGATTTATAAATTTCTATTTAAAAAATATCCAAAAAAATTCGATTATTCAGGAAATTATTAAAAAAGACAGTACTTTGGATGTTTTTAAAACTGACAATCCAAAAAAGGTTCATGTAGAGTTTGTATCAGCTAATCCAACTGGACCATTACATGTCGGGCATGGCAGGGGCTTGATTTTTGGAAATACAATTTCTAATTTATTAAGAGCTCAAGGACATAAAGTTTTTACAGAGTATTATGTAAATAATATAGGTAAACAAATTGATATATTAACACTCAGTATTATTCTTATAATGCTGAAAAAAAAAGGCAACCTAAACAACGAGGATATATATCAAGGGG
>Ga0257112_10000620_pt1 | contig 14147 bp, 9 predicted proteins | sample LP_taG_5_FD_191565 | JGI IMG/M metagenome (GOLD analysis project Ga0257112, IMG submission 191565) | Marine microbial communities from Northeast Subartic Pacific Ocean, Canada - LP_J_2015_P26_1000m | ecosystem: Environmental > Aquatic > Marine > Oceanic | place: Canada: Northeast Subartic...
CATGGGGATGATATTTGCCCATAACGTCTCCCACAATACGTGCCGATTTCTTGTAGGGGCGATTCCAGTGAGACCCAAGCTCGCTCATTCCGTAAAGAATCCTTCTGTGGATTGGTTTTAAACCATCCCGAACGTCTGGAAGTGCCCTAGACACAATCACAGACATAGAATAATTAAGATAGCTTTCATTCATTTCATCGACTATGTCGCGGGGCAGGGTGTTGTCTCTATTATAGTCTACCATTAATGTTTCCTTGTGTGCTAAACGTCAAGATTTACAACAAATTTTGCGTTTTTCTCAATGAAGGTACGGCGGGCTTCCACGTCGGCCCCCATAAGGTTTTGGAAGGTCTCTGTTGCCATACTGGCGCTTTCTACGGTAACCTGCAACAGTGTTCTCCTTTCGGGGTCCATTGTTGTTTCCCACAGTTGTTCTGGATTCATTTCACCCAAGCCCTTATAACGCTGAACATTGATCTTTGTGTTTTTATTGTCCTTTTGCATGCGTTCAACCGTAAGATTCTTTTCATTGTCATCATAGGAATAGGCCTCCTTTTTTCCCTGAGAAATTCGATAAAGCGGAGGTAGCGCTAGATATAAATAGCCACCATCAATAATTCCTTTCATTTTTCGGTAGAAAAACGTCAGTAGTAAGGTACGTATGTGTGACCCATCTACGTCAGCGTCTGTCATAATAATAACTTTGTGATAGCGTAATCTTTCTATATCAAAATCACCCGCAGATTTTTCTCCCGTCTCGTCCTCCGCTCCTCCAAAGCCTGTTCCTAGGGCTGTTATCATAGATTGTACTTCGTTGTTTGAAAGGAGTTTGTCCACGCGCGCCTTTTCAGAATTTATAACCTTTCCCCTAAGCGGTAAGATGGCTTGTGTGCGGCGATCCCTCCCCTGTTTTGCTGATCCACCGGCAGAGTCTCCTTCTACCAAATAAAGCTCGCAAAAGGCGGGGTCTCGATTGGAACAATCGGCAAGTTTTCCCGGAAGGGAAGAGCCTCCCAGGGCGCTCTTTCTACGAATAAGCTCACGCGCTTTTCTCGCGGCCGAACGGCTGCGCGCAGCCAATAGCGCTTTTTCGATAATGCGCCTACCAATAGAAGGGTTTTGTTCTAAGAAGTCCAAAATGCCCTCATAAACCGCCTTGTCAACAACACCCTTTACATCACCATTTCCAAGCTTTGTCTTGGTTTGTCCTTCAAATTGCGGCTCAGCAACCTTAACACTTATAATTGCTGTAAGGCCTTCGCGAAAATCTTCGCCGCTAAGTGTTAATTTTTCGTTTTTTTTTGATTTTATTAAATTGTTCTTGGTCGCATAAACATTCATAGACCTTGTTAGGGCAGAACGAAAACCAGAAAGGTGGGTCCCCCCCTCAATGGTATTGATGTTATTAACAAAGGTAAGGATGTTGTCGTTATAGGTGTTGCTATAGCGCAGCGCAACGTCTACAGGAACAGCTGTGTCTTCTTTTTTTACTGTGACTATTTTATTGTGCAGTGGGTTGTTTTTTTCATCTAAATATTTTACAAAATCACTTAATCCACCTTTAAACCTGAAGGTCTCTGATGTAGGCGCGTCCGAACGCTCGTCCTTTAAAACTATTTCCAGCCCATGGTTTAAATAGGCCAACTCCCTTAGTCTTTCAGCTATAATACTATAATCAAAAACAATGTCATCAAAAATTTCTTCATCTGGATGGAAACATACTTTTGTGCCTGAATTTTTTGTCGTACCGAATTCTTTTAATTTGTTTTGTGTTATTCCTTTCTTATAGTCCTGTTTGTGTCTTTTTCCGTCTCTTTTAACCTCCACCCACAACCATTTAGATAGTGCGTTTACAACAGAAACCCCGACGCCATGAAGCCCACCAGATACCTTATAGCTGTCTTTGTCGAACTTGCCACCTGCGTGTAAGATTGTCATAACAACCTCAACAGCCGGCTTATTTTCTTCCTTGTGAAGGCCCACCGGAATACCGCGTCCGTTATCCTCAACGGCCACAGATCCATCAATATTAAGTGTAACAGTTATTTTTGTACAATGACCAGCAAGGGCTTCGTCAATAGAATTATCAACAACTTCATATACAAGGTGGTGTAGACCGCGTTTTCCAAGATCGCCAATATACATGGCCGGACGCTTGCGGACGGCTTCTAATCCTTCAAGAACTTTAATGCTCTCTGCGCTGTAGCCTCGTGGAACTACCGCTTCAGTCATACAAACCTGATGTCCTTTATCGTTTTTTTTCCCAAGGTCTTGTTAATTTTGAATAAGACCTCTTTCTTTTGAAATTGCAGTTCCTGTGCCCAAATAGGAGAATCCACACGCACAATTAATACTCCATGTTTAACGTCTTGAACGGTCGTGTTTTCAGCTATTTTTTTACCTACCGCTGTTGGCCAAAGGTTCACCGCTTGTTGTTGATTAACTCCCACGTCAAGACCTGTTTTAAATAAATATGTATTTAGCACTGTTTTAATGGATTTCATTTTATAGCGGTTTTGCTAATAGCGGGTCAGTCATTCAAACGAATAGGCATCAGCAACATTGTGACTTCTACGTTATCATCGAGTGACGTTGGATAAAAAAGACTGGCGCTGATTGGCGTATTAAGCCTTATTACTATTTCACTGGAATTCATGTGTGATAATATATCCTTTAAATATGCCGCGTTATAACCCACGTCAATTGAATCACCGACATATTCTATCTGTATTTTTTCCTGGGCCTTAGACGCTTTTTCAGGGTCCTCTGTTGTTATGGTTGCTGAGCCGCTTTCAGCGCGTATTGCAATCTGGTGGGTGGCTTTATTTGAGAATATTGAAACGCGCTTAACTGCGGAAAGAAAATTATTACAATCCACTTTGATTTCTTTTTCATTATCGGTAGGTATAACGCTTTGATAGTCCGGAAAGCGCTCATCAATTATGCGAGTATATATCGTGTCTGTTCCTATGGTGGCTGTAAAAACATTTTCTCCTAACAAAAGTTGTATTTGTTCATCATTATTAATATATGCGGTAATTATATTTAAAAATTTCCTGGGGATTATAACCTCCCCTTCAAACTGTCCAGCATCGAAATTGTTGCGCACATATTTGGCCAATCTGTGGCCGTCTGTAGCAACCGCAGTAAGAATATCTTTTTCAAATTTGAAATAAACCCCCGTAATTGCTGGCTTGAGATCATCTTTACTTACAGCAAAACTAATTGTTGATATCATTTCGTTCAAAACATTTGCTTCTATACCTGATTCAACTCCTTGATTAGCTTCGGGAGTTACTGGAAATTCATCGGCTGGTTTACCCATCAAATCATAGGATCCAATATCTGTAACTATTTTAACATTATTATTTTTATTAACATCTATTGTTATACGAGTATCATCAGGTAATTCAGAGGTTATTTCTAATAAGGTTTGAAGCGGTATTGCTGCAGAGCCGGTTTCTTCAATACTGCTTTCGATGGATGTTACAATTGTTATTTCAAGATCTGTAGTTCTAAGTGTCGTTCCTGTTTCTCCTGCTTCAATTAGAACACAACTTAATATTGGTATTGTTGATCGAGTTGGTGTTGCTTTTGAAAGTTTTTGAAGGGCTTTTTGAAGTTCAGATTTCGAGGTGGAATTTTTCATAAATTTTTTGGTAAATGGATCAAATATTTAATGGTTTTTATCTTAAATAATTGTTGTTGGAACATTACCTAAGATGGGTCCCTTTCACAAGGTATTTTTAATCATTTTGTTGAGAATAAAAGACTTAATATTAATTAAAATATAAATATAAATTATTTTCTATTATTTATATACATTAAGGTGATTGTGTAAAAATGATTTTTTCAAATATTTAATTGTTTGTTATAATGATATAATTCAGGTTTGATTAAACTATTTCTTCATGTGTATAAACTATGATTTATTGTTAATTATTTGAATAAGGTCTGTAAAAAACGATTATAATTGAAACAAAAATACTTATTGAATAAATTGTTGAAAATTCGGTGAATTTCCTTTTTTATTAAAATTTATTTTTTTATATCTATAAAAATATTGGTGCGTGCAGCCACAACCCATTCCTGGAAATATTCCATTCTTTTATGATTAAGAGCTATTTCTTCTATTTCTATCCAATGTGTTTCAAGCGAAGGACGCCCCCCGGGTTTTACCGCCTCAACCCATAATAAATGATATCCGAGATCTGATTTAACAGGTCGACTACACTCATCTTTTTCTAGTAGGCCTAAAACTTCTGCAATTGCCGGAATTGGTGAATTATTAGGAGTTATCCACCCTAAATCACCACCTATTTTTTTTGTTGGCTCATCATCAGAGTATTTTGTTACTAATTTTTTAAAAGAAGCTAAGCTTTTAGAGCTGTCTCGCAGTGTCATTGCATAATTATATGTATTAGTTTCATCTTCTTCTGTTATTGCCGGGGATATCAAAATGTGTCTGACTTTTATTTTTTCACCAGATTTTTCTGTTGTTTCCAAAATATGGAAACCAAACGAGGTTTCAACGGGTTCGCTAAGCATATTTATTTCTTGTGTGAATGCGATGGTTTCAAAATCTTTTACCATTTGATTTCTACGTATATATCCTAATGAACCACCGTTGTTTTTTGAACCTGGATCTGCAGAATATATTTCAGCTAGAGCTGAAAAAGATTCGCCAGCAAGGATCCTTTCGCGTACGGTATTTATTTTTTTTTCTGCATCTAATCGGCTTTTTTCACTTGGCTTTATTCTAACAAGAAGGTGCCTAATTTTCATTGTTACAGGGAATATTGGTAAACTATCTTTATAGATGGTGAAAAAATTCACCACATTTTCCCTGTTGATGTTTACTGACATAATTAATTGTTGCTGATATTGTTCTGTTATAAGCCTGTCGCGCATATCATACCAATATTCTCTGCGGAAATCATTCAGGGATTGGCCCAACATTGTTTCTGCCATTTTTTCGGTTCCAGCACGCATTATGAATGTTTCTATTTGTTGTTCTAAGGCACGCTCCACATCTTTTTCTGCCACTTCTATTGAATCTAATTTTGCCATTTCAAGAATGACTTTTTGATCTATTAGAGAGCCTAATACATCTCCTTGTAATTTTTCGAAAAGAGTACTGTCTTTGGAAATATCTAAACCCCTTTGTAGCGCGGTCATGCCAACCACTTGGGAAACATCGCTTTTTAAAATAATATTTTCACCGACAATTGCAGCAATACCATCTATCGGCATATCTTGATTTTGTCCGTATAAAAAGAATATATAAGGAAGTAAAAATTTAATGAATTTATACACTGTTTACAGCCCCCCAACGTTTAACTCAAATAAATATTCTTGCTTTAAACTATCTATAATGGCGGCAGATTGGATTACCGCTTTTCTTTTTTGGATCACCAAATAAATATGGTCATAGACATCGTCCAGATTACGATAAGTTCCTTTTGGAAATCTTTTTATTACCTCGACAACAGCATAACTGTCGCCTGATTTAATTGGGCCGATGAAATTACTTTTTGTGCCACCAAAAACAGCTTTATTTATTGCTGGCCGAAGTTGGTCTTCTTCAACACTAATTGCATTAACACCATATTTTTCAAATAGTTCATTTCGTTTTTTATTGCCAGCACCTTTTTCTAGAATAACTCTTATTTTGTTAGCATCATTTTTATTGTCTACGTTAAAATTGTTGATTAAAGCTTCCCCGTGACGGCGTTTAAACATTTCTTTTTGCTCGGTATAAAAATCTTTTATTTCGTCGGTTGAAACACCAATACGGGACTGTAAGACCATCTCTAAATATGTTTGTCCTATAAGTTTTTTCTGATAATCTTCGACCCGATTCACAATGGCAACGTCTTTGTTAACACCGGCACGAAGACCAGCAACATAAAGTAGTTCCGCGTTGACCCATTGGGTTACCTGGTTTTCTACGTCTGCCATTCGATATTCAGGAAACCGATTTATCACTGCGTTTTTAGTAAGAACAGCGTTTTCCACTCTCGCCAACACCTCGACGTTTTCGTTTGTTTTGTTACAGTTGGCCAGCGTTAAGAGAGCGATTAGAACTATGCCCGCAGCTTTATACATCATCATAAATTAAGTATTATTGTTATCATAATAGAACAGTTCTGCATTCCTTATAAGCATTGTCAGCGGCCCATTATTCACATCGCAGAAAATTTCCAACCCGAGACCATCTTTTTTTAATTGTTTAAACATGTATTTTATCCCGGCGCCTTCTAGGGTGTTCATTAAATTGCCCACAGACATTTCGTTTGCTGTTTTGGGGTCGGTATCCACTAGCGTAAGCACAACCCGATCTTTTTCGATTAGAATGTTTTTCACGAGCGTTTGTGTATATGCGGTTCTTATTTCGGTTATTTTATATAGATTTATTGTGCCCGGGCCCGGCCGACCATAACGGTCTGCCACTTCTTCTTGAACAGCATCTATGTCTTGTTTGTTTTTAGCGGCAGAAAGACGCTGGTAATAATATAAACGATCTTGTGATAGGGGCACATAGCTATCGTTGAACGACGCGTTTCCGAAATACTGTATTTTGGGTACATAGATGTTTTTTCCTGCCCCTCTTGATTTATTTAGCTCGTCATTGAACATTTTACAATAAAGATGATAACCGACACTAGAAACATACCCGCTTTGTTCATAGCCAAACACGTTGCCCGCACCGCGAAGTTCCAAGTCTTTTATGGATATTCTGTATCCAGAGCCAAGGTCCGTATTTTCTTGTATTGTTTTTAGTCTTTCAATGGCGCCCCCAGTAAGACTTTCTTCTTTTGGTATAACTAAATAACAAAAACCCTGCCGCTCACCGCGCCCTACGCGACCCCGAATTTGATACAACTGAGACAATCCATACATGTGTGCAGCGGTTATGATGATTGTGTTTGCGTTTGGGACGTCTAGGCCGGCCTCTATAATAGTTGTTGTTATCAGCACTTGTATATTCCCTTCAAAAAAAGAAAGAATTATTTTTTCCAAACTTTTACTGCTCATTTCTCCATGTGCAGATGCGATGTTGGTGCTAGGTAGTAGTTTGACAATCTTTTTTTCGTAAAACTGCATTGACTCAATGCGGTTGTGTAGGAAATAAACCTGTCCACCGCGATTTATTTCTACCTCCATTATCTTTTTTATGAATTCCCAGTTTTGATAGACAACCTGAGTTTTTATGGGTACCCTTTTCACGGGTGGCGTATTAATTAAGCTTACTGTTTTGAGGCCAAGAAGCGACTGCTGAAGAGTTCGCGGTATTGGTGTTGCCGTGAGCGTTAATACGTCGACAGAATTTTTTAATTTTAATAGTTTATTTTTATGTACAACCCCAAAACGATGTTCGTCGTCAATTATTAACAAACCAAGCCTGTTTTTTGGAATGGCATCGCCAAGCAGCTTATGTGTGCCTACTAATATGTCGACCTGTTTATTAACAATATTATTAATGATTTCTTTTTGTTTTTTTTGTGTTATAAACCGCGATAGCATCTTAACAATTACGCCAAAGTTTTCCAGTCTGTTTTTAAATAATATATAATGCTGGTTAGCTAGAATTGTTGTTGGCACGACCACCATTACTAAGACTCCAGAAAAAGCTGCTTTTGCTGCGGCCCGTAGAGCGACCTCTGTTTTACCAAAACCAACATCTCCGATAATTAGCCGGTCCATTAGCCCGGGCGAAACCATGTCCTTATAAATGTCCTTTATTGCTGTAGCCTGATCGCCCGTTTCGGTATATGGAAAGCTTTCTCCCAACAATTTTTCTAGATAATCTTCTTTTTTATAAGGAATTTCACGTCGTAAAAGCCTGTTTTTATTTACATCAACCATATCTGCAATGATGTCTTTAATATTTTTTTTAGTTTTTTTCTTTTTCGCGTACCACGCTCTATTGCCAATATTATTTATCTTTATATTTTTTGTCCCAACTAGTGGAGCAATCATATCGATGCGTTGGGCCAAAAGGTGAATAGTGGAATTATTTGCATACTCTAATTTCAAATAATCTTTATTATGTTTTTTTACTAGTCCCCGATATATACCCACCCCATAATCAACGTGGGTGATGTAGTCTCCCCATTTATATGAATAAAAATACTCTTCACTTCTTTTTTGATTGTTTTTATTCACTTTTTTTATCTTATCATGTTTAATTATTGCTATACCACTATCATAAATAAAAATATTTCCATTTACATGTCCATCTATGTAAATAGAATTGTTCGGAAAATATTCTTTTGGTTTTGGGTTATTACCAACCACAAAAACAGCGGTTAAGTCTTGTTTATATTTCGTTATATATTCACCGGTTTTTATAGATATATCTTTTATCTTAATTGTTTCAGTTTTGTGATTATTGGCGAGCCCAATAAACGCTATCTGGCACGCGTTGTTGACCAATCGCACACCGACAGTCGAATATCCTAAGTCCCCGAACAATTCTCTATATGTTATTGATAATACATCACCTATGTCTTTTATTATAGTAGGTATAATTATATTATTTGTTGTTTCTATAGATACTTGAGATGTAGGATTGTAATATCTTATACTTGTAATAACATTACCATTAAATTCTATTCTAATTGGGTTTTTCGTATTTGTTGGAAATACATCAACGATCCCACCGCGTCGCGCGCACTCCCCTATATTTTTAGCTTCAATGTTTTCATCATATCCGTATCCATTTAAGGTCTCTATTATGTCTGAAATTAAGAGCCGGTCATTAACACGCACACGTAAACTGGTGTCCTTTTTAGATAAAATAGACCGTGGGACATGTTCTTCTAAACCACCCTCTGTAAATATAATGCTGGGCCTATCGCCAGCAAGAGAAGAAGCCATTGCCTGAACATATTTTGACTTTGAACGATTGAAGGTTTCCGGAAAGAATTCTTCGCTAAGAACGGTAGGAAGATATTGTGATCGTAAAGAACTTACACCAACAGATTCATGATAAAGGGAAAAAGAATCGTCACTAATGACGACAAGCTTGTTATTTAAGGCAATAGCCCCAATAAAATAACTGCGCACCACAGCGCTGGACAAAACCAAAGAGGCGTTGACGTTTCCTGCCAAAGAAGCGCAAAACTGCTGTATCTCGTTTATGTTAGAGAGCGCGTATAATAAGGGATTAACTGACGTCATGTTTCACGTGAAACACGATCATTCTTAGCGATAAATATAGATAAAACGGAAATATCCGCAGGCGTTACGCCTGAGATACGCATTGCCTGTCCAAGGGTTTCTGGTTTTATAGAACACAATTTCTCCTTTGATTCAGACGACAAACCAACAACAGAATTGTAATCAAAGTGAGGATTTATTTCAACCATATCACTTCTGATAACTTTATTTATATGCAAATTGCTTCTATCGATATAACCACGATACTTAATTATTGTTTCTGCCTCTAATAAAACCTCATCTTTATAAGGAGCGGCTACAGCAGGACAACTAATTACCAGACCATCAAAGTCTGAAAGCAAAACCTCTGGCCTTTTTAAAAGCGTTTTTAGTGGCGTTTTTTGATCAATGGGCACACCGCCAGACAACATTATTTGTTCATTAACATGCTCTGGTGAAACCGAAAGATCACACTCTGAGATAGCTTTGTCTATCGCCGTTGTTTGATCAACCAAAACGCGGTGTTTGTCTTCACTTATTAAGCCGCAAGACAGCGCCCTGGAACCCAGCCGTCTATTGGCGTTTGTATATCGCAAGACCAGGCGATGTTCAGCCCTAGAAGTGAACATCCTATATGGTTCCGGAGTGCTTTTTGTTATGAGGTCGTCAATCAAAACGCCGGCATACGCTTCCGATCTCTTTAAGACGAGTGGGTCACACCCTGTTAAAGATAAACCAGCGTTTGCACCAGCCATAAGCCCCTGCACAGCTGCTTCTTCATACCCCGAGGTGCCGTTAATTTGGCCTGCAAGGTAAAGGCCTGGAATATTTTTAGATTCCAGCGTCATTTTTAACTGATAAGGATAAATATAATCATATTCTATGGCATAACCGGGCCTAACGAATTGAACACCTTCAAAGCCCGGTATACATTGCAATGATTTGCGCTGTACTTCTTCTGGTAGGCTAGTGGAAAATCCATTTAAATAAATTTGATCTGACCCAACCCACTCCGGTTCGCAAATTAGGCGATGAGAGTTTTTATCTGAAAAGCGGTTTATTTTGTCTTCTATTGATGGGCAATATCTTGGGCCAACTCCCCGGATGTCACCAGAAAACATAGGAGATTGATTTATATTGTTTTTTATTATGTCGTGTGCTTCACAATTAGTAGCAATGCTGTAACAAGGGACATTTGGTGGATCAAAATACTCATGGAAATGTGAAAAGGGAGCCGGTTTATCATCACCATCTATTTTATCTAATCTATTCCAATCAATGCTGTTTTTAAATAATCTTGGTGGCGTTCCAGTCTTTAGTCGACCGCAACCTAATCCAAATCGCGCCAAAGTTTCAGTTATTCCAACCGACCCAAGCTCGCCCATTCTACCAGCTGGTATCTTTTTCTGTCCAATGTGAATTAATCCGTTTAAAAATGTTCCATTTGTCAAAACGACAGTATCCGCATTTATAACGCAACCGTCGACGATTTTCACTCCACCTATCTTTCCGTTTTTTATGATAGGGGCCGCCACCTCCGCCTCAATAATATCTATGCCTGGCGATTTTATTACGCAATCTTTCACATATTGTTCATATAAGCGCTTGTCAACCTGGGCTCGTGGCGACCACACAGCGCGACCCTTAGACCTGTTTAGGATTTTAAATTGAATTCCCGAAAAATCGGCAGCCGACCCCATTACGCCGCCAAGCGCATCAACCTCTCTAACCATTTGACCCTTTGCTAGGCCCCCAATTGAAGGATTACAAGCCATTCGTCCAATGGTGCTTTTATTTATTGTAATTAGGGCAACCCCGGCTCCACACCTCGCCGCAGCCAGCGCGGCCTCAATCCCAGCGTGCCCCGCACCGACAACCAACACCTGATATTTGGTCCTTGGTTTCACGTGAAACTATTTACCCACACAAAAACTATTAAACATGTTGTCTAGTATTTCATCCGCCGTTTTTATTCCCAACAAGTCTTCAACTCCCCGCAGTGCGTTTTGTAGCTCAAAACTGACCAACTCTAGCTGGATAGGCACATGACCAGCAAGCTCTATAACAGATGCCATAGCAACATCAGATTTCATTATGGCATTATATTGCCTTGGCGTTGTAATACCAAAGTTTTCACTAGTGCTATTTTCCAAACCAAGGGCTATAATAATATGTTTTTTTAATTCGTCCACCCCTAGACCCGTAAGCGCCGATGTGATTAACCCACCTTTAAAAACACCAGAAAGTTTACCCAAAACACCCTTGTTAATCAAGTCTATCTTGTTGTAAACGTTTACCACGGACGTTTCTTTAAGTAATATATTATCAATAATTTCAGTCGATACTTTAATTTGGGTTATATCGTTAACAACGCAAGCCAAGTCCGCCATTTTCATATAATCTCGTGCTTTTTGTATGCCCTCGCTTTCTACCTCGTTCTCAGGATCTCTTAACCCGGCGGTGTCTACAAGGGTTATGGGAACACCATCTATAATTATCAGCGCATCTAAAAGATCTCTAGTGGTCCCAGGCTCCTTGTTTACTATAGCACGGTTGGAACCAACAAGGGCATTAAAAAGCGTTGATTTACCAGAATTCGGTGGGCCACACAACACCACGACAGCGCCGGAAGTCATGATGCGACATGTATTGTAGTTTTTTATCAATTTTTGCACTTTTTTATGTATTTTTGTCACTTTATTAATTATGTAGGCAATGTTTGTGTCCACTATGTCTTCTTCAGAGACATCTAACAAATGCTCTGAATAACTCAAAACATTAATTATTTTATCGCGCACCACCGCAATTTCTTTACTAAGAGCACCGCGCAAGCCGTTAAGCGCAATGCTTACACCGCGATGGGATGATGCTGAAACCATGTTTGCAACGGATTCAGCCTGCATCAGGTCGATTTTCCCGTTAATAAACGCTCTTTTAGTAAATTCGCCCGGGCCCGCAGGGCAAGCGCCATAATTAATACAGAGATCTACAATATATTTCAAGATATATGGACTACCATGGCAAGAAATTTCCAACAAATCTTCACCAGTGTATGACTCGGGACCCTTAAAATAAATAACAACAGCATCATCAAATGGATTTTTATTTTCGTCTAAAATAATCTCTTTATAGACTAAACGAGGTTTAAAGGCGCGAAGACGTTCTTTTGATAAGTTTGTTAGGCTGCCAAGGATCCGTAAAGCGTCTGGGCCGGTTACCCTAATAACACCTATGCCGCCATAACCATATGGAGTTGATTGAGCGACGACTGTATCGCCATTAGCCATTCCTTTTGTTAATGGGACCTTCCAGACTTGATTGTGGAGTGAGGTATTTCTGTTGCAGTATGGTTAGGATATTAAAAAGGGTGTAATACAAAACCAAACCCGACGGGAATTGATTAAAAATCAGGACGAAAAAACCATTCATAAAATACATCATATATTTTTGTTGTGCGCCAGACTGTGGCGTAGGTGTTGATTTCATTTGAATAAACATAGTGATGCCCATTAGTAAGGGCAGGATGGCCACCTGGTCACCATAGAGAGGTATATTTATTCCCAAATTAAAGACAGCGTCGGGCCGCGACAAATCCTTGATCCAGAATATAAAAGGAGACCCCCGGAGCTCAATAGATGAACGAAAAACAGTGAACAGGGCGAATAACAATGGCATTTGCAGTAAGATGGGCACACAGCCGCTTAAGGGATTAACACCGTGCTCTTTAAATAGGGCCATCTGGGCTTGGGCAAATTTTCGCTGATCGTTCTTGTGCTTTTCACGAAGGTCGTTAAGAATTGGTTGGATAGCCTGCATCTTTTTTGTTGATGTGTAGCTCTTGTTTGTTAAAGGATAGACCAGTATTTTAACCAATACAGAAAAAACTAGAAGTACAAATCCATAGTTTGGTATATACTTGTATAAGAATATTAAAAACCAATGTACAATTTTGGATATTGGCCTTATAAACGCCCACCCAAAGTTCATTATTTGATCGACATTTTTCCCCAGTTGTTTGATACGACTATATTCTAGGGGGCCTATATAGAGTGTGGATAAAAAAGGACGACTAACATCAAAATACAGACCCACATCATACCTTATATCACCATTTTCCTGTATTGCTAAGACCTGAGAGCCTGGAGCTTGTTTTTGTGGCACCAAGGCTGTTATAAAGTACTTTGTTCTTATGGCAATCCAATCGGTGGGGTAGTCCATGCGCTCTAGCTTTGCCTTGGCGGGCTTCTGTGGTTTAGGAGTGTATGTTTCATCCCCCTGAAAAACCATAGCCGTGTAGTAGACCTGTTCGTCCTTTTTGTTTGGTTCGGTTAAGGGCAACCCACCAGGCCAGCTTACTGTTGAAACGCCTTGAGAAACCCAGCGTTGGATTTCTGATAGATCCACGCTTATATCAATAATATATTTATTTGGATAAAAGGTGAGCGACCTGGATATTTGTTTATCATCAAACGCCCTATGAAAGGTAACCGTGGTTTCCCTTTCGTAAATATTGATATCGTAGTCATTATCCGCAACCCAGCCACCAGACAAAGAGATGTCGTCCCCATCTATGGATCTAAAGCCCACCATTAAATTGTTTACATTATTATTGTCTATTAACTCAACTCTTTCTGAATCATTAAGCGCATAATTATGGAGCACAAAAGACGCTATAGATCCACCGTTGATAGCGCTGATTTCAGCGGTATATAAATTAGTGCGCACAGAGAAGGACCTTGCGGTCTCTTCTGGTTTATTAGGGGAAGGGGGGGGTGCTATATTTAAATCCAGTAGCGGCAGTTCTTTAGTCTTTTCTTCGATGTCTACAATAAGGGAGTCGGCGCCGGGCGGAGGAGGATAGACCAGCTTATAGTATTCTGGCATCAGAAAAATGATCACCGCGATTAACAGAAACGCCAGCAGTGAAGTTCTATCCATTAAGAGATATTATAGTTTATTTATTTGAATTGCTTATACGCTAT
>Ga0257112_10000623_pt1 | contig 14117 bp, 10 predicted proteins | sample LP_taG_5_FD_191565 | JGI IMG/M metagenome (GOLD analysis project Ga0257112, IMG submission 191565) | Marine microbial communities from Northeast Subartic Pacific Ocean, Canada - LP_J_2015_P26_1000m | ecosystem: Environmental > Aquatic > Marine > Oceanic | place: Canada: Northeast Subartic...
AAATCCAAATTATAGTTCGTGGATGCAGTTAAAACTTCGCTATGCTTTCCTGCTCACTATTACTTGCACGCAAGCCAATGCGCAGTACGGGACCCAGTCCGGTGACTGGCCCAGCTATGGTGGAGACACCGGGTCCACCAAGTACTCACCTCTAACCCAAATCTCAGCAGAGAATTTCGAAGATCTGGAAATTGCCTGGCGCTGGACTTCTGTGGATTCAGAGCTGGACGTCGAGGCTCTGCAGGAAACTAACCCTGATGTAAATATCAATAACTTTCAGGGCACTCCGCTAAAGGTTGGCGACAAACTCTATATCATTACGTCGATGAACCTGATATCCGCTCTTGATGCAGCTACGGGTGAAACACTATGGACCTATAATCCGGAAGTTTACTTATCCGGCTCTCCGGTTAACATAATTGGATACCACAGCCGCGGCGTGGCTTACTGGTCCGATGGTGAGGAAGAACGTATTCTCGCAGGGCTCAATGACGGTTATCTCGTATCCCTTGACGCTAAAACCGGTTTACCTGATCCGGCTTTTAATGGAGGCAAGGTGGACTTGTCACTAGGTATCCCTCGAGCGAATAGAAATGATCTCGACTACCTGGGAGCACAACCGGTTTCCGTGGTTTCACCGCCCATCGTTATCGGCGACATACTTGTAACTTCTCAGATTACCCAGGCCCGTCCGCTGCTGCGCGACCGCCCGCCGATGTGGGTGCGGGGCTTCGATATACGCACTGGCCAGACAGTATGGACCTTTCACACCATTCCTCTAGCCGGTGAGTTTGGTGTTGACACCTGGGAAGAAGAATCTTGGCGGGGTACTGGCAACAACGGTGTGTGGTCGATGATGAGTGCTGATCCGGAACTAGGTCTTGTTTATCTGCCAATTGAAGCGCCCACTGACGATTTCTGGGGAGGCAATCGCCCGGGAGACAACCTATTCAGCCAGAGCATTGTTGCAGTAGACGCACAAACCGGTGAACGGCAATGGCATTTCCAGATGATTCATCATGGTATCTGGGATTACGATCCGGCTAGTGCCCCGAACCTCATCGACATTACCGTGGAAGGGCGGGAAATAAAGGCTGTTGCCCAAGTGACCAAACAGGGATTTGTGTACACTTTCGATCGCGCAACTGGTGAACCAATCTGGCTTATCGAAGAACGGGAAGTACCGCAGTCGCCAACCATCCCTGGTGAGCGGCTTTCACTGACCCAGCCTCTACCAACCAGGCCGCCGGCGTTTGAAGAACAAGGTTTGACAATCGACGATCTTATTGATTTCACACCCGAGTTGCGCGCTGAAGCGATAGAAATCATCAGTGAATACACTTATGGCCCGCTTTATACACCCACCACCCTGACGGAGCGTGGCGGTAATCGAGGTACTATACTCAGGCCAAGTGCTGGAGGTGGAGCCAACTGGATGGGTGCTGGTGTTGATCCGGAAAACGGTATTATTTATATCCCTTCTTCGGATTCTCTCACAGTGCCAATTATGGTAGAAACCGACCCCGCTGAATCTACCCTTACTTACCGGCGCATCAGTAATGCTGGTGTGCCCGGACCACAGGGATTACCAATCCTAAAACCTCCCTATGCCACCATCACCGCCATCGATATGAACACTGGCGATATTCTTTGGCGGGCACCTAATGGTGACCGTTTCCCGCGAGTTGAAAATCACCCGGCGTTACAAGGTATAGACCTACCCCCGTTAGGTGGTGGTGGTCGCAACCCAATTCTGGTAACTCCTAACATGTTAGTGCATGCACAAAACTACAGTGATGGCGCATTGCTGGTAGCTAGAGATAAGGCAACCGGGGAGGAGCTGACTGCCATCCCAATACCAGCGGCGGCACGCGCTGCACCAATGACCTACAGCCAGGACGGCAAGCAATACATTGTAATAGCGGTCTTGACCGATCCGACACCTCAATTAATTGCCTATATGTTGCCGGACTGAGTGACCACTTCTTAAACTATTAATTACCGGATGCTACGCCCCGCTCTTCGATCCGCGCACCGCGCAACGTGTTAAGCATGCCGTAGTTACCCTCGTGGCAGGCATACTCGTACATCAATCCATCCAGTTTCGACATGGGTACCATTGCCTCTATTTTGTCAGTAAAGGTAGCGGGATCGACTAGAGTGAATTCATAATTAATGGTAAAGGGATCAACACGGGTAAATCGCTCCGTCAGAGTCTTGTGGTAGGCCGTTCCATAATCAGCCGAACGAAAAGGAGGAAGGCTCTGGGTAAAACCGCTAAAGTTTCGCGTTTCCACGACTAGGGTTTCGCCTTCCCAATAACCCAACGAGTCTCCGCTCCAGAGGCGAATGTCGTCATGTAACGCATGATCGCGATCAAGAGGAACAATGCGCGCATCGTGCACCATTTCAGTCATGATAACGACGTGATCCTTATGCTGGACGATTTGCAGGTTGTTGTTGTAACCACTGGGAAGGAAGGGAGGTCCAGAATTAAACCCGACAATACACCGTTCGGAAAGACCTCTGTCTTCAGGCCCGTCCTTGCCAATACCGCCAACCACGAAACGCACAGGGCGCTGACTGGGAATATCATCTCCTAACCCGCCAAATTGGTGCTCGGCACCCTCAACAATTATTGGCAAGCGCCCATTGAGGGGATAGGTAATCAAGGAAGTTCGATAGTTATCGCCCCGCCCCGCCATCTCAAACCAGAATGTATTATAGCCTCCTACACCAGTTGCTGACTGGCTCCCTGCTTCCTGCACAGAAACAGTTCTTTCAAACCGCTCACGGGTTTCTTCCGGAGTCATGTATTCCCGATCGCCGAATTCTTCAGGACGTTGAAAGGAAGTATTGGAACTAAAATTCCAGACACCCTGAAAATCAGGTTGACCATGCTCAGTTCGAGGCGCCTTGTAAGCATCGTCCGCCTGCGCGACTGCGTATCCGGATAAAATAGCAAACAAGGAAATTACAAATATTGCACTTGATTTCATGGTGATGTCCCGCAATAAGAAACCTCTGAACTCTATTCCCATTCGATAAGAGAATCAATGAAAACGATGGCGGGAGTTACGCGGTTTCTACTAAAGGAAATCACTGAAAAGAATGTTAACTATCGCCGTAAACTTTCAAAATACTGGCGAAATTGTTGTAGGCCATCTTCGGCCGAGGATGTATTGTCATACACCGGTAAGTCAGATAGATCCACACTAAACCACTCCCCTGATTCATTGCCGATCAGAAGTGTTTCATTGTCGAGCCAAGTGAGCGCCTCAGCAAACTTGGTTACTGTAATATCCATTGGCAAACGGCGGATGGTTCCTGATAACCATTCATCGCCATTCACGGGATCAGAGAAAAACCACAAATCGGTATAACCCAGTGCGGCTAACTGAGACCCATCAGGTGATAATTCAGCAGCAGAAAGAAGTGATGCATTAGCAAAGCTATCTACCAGAGTGAGTACATTGATCTGGTCGGCATCCATTGAATCCAGACGATAGAGGTTGGTGCCGCTTGATAGTTCAATCGCAGATACCCGGTGTTTGGTCAGAAAATAGAGCTTATCCTGATGCACAAACATGGCTTCACTGTCGAAGTGCCATTCCTGTGGAGGGTACGCATCCTGGTCAGGATACCTTACAGGTATAAACTTGAACGGACGAGCATGCTGCCGTGCCCGCGGGTTGGGTTCTGCTATTAGATAAATGCCCAAATCCCTACGAGCGTTGCCGTTGTTGCCCATGTCAGCGATGTATAGAAAATCTTCATCGACGGCGATGTCTTCCCAGTCAATGTTAACGGCTGTCTCGATGATCAACCCCGGCCAAGGATTTTTATCAGCCTCTTCCCGCTCGCCATGGTAAAAACTGCTCATGAACCTGGGAATGATGACCTTCCCTTCACTATCGGCGGCAAACAGACGTGCCCTGTCACCGCTATCGTTGTGCATCCAGTAGACATCGGCGTACCGTCGACTCTTAGCCAATCCACTCATTTCCGATATAGCTTCGAATTCGATATTAGTGACTTTTTGAATTCGCTCAGATTGAGGGAAGACGGGATTACTAATAAGTACAATTGCAAATAAACCGAACAATAACTTCGTGGTTATATCAACTAATTTTGTACGCTGCTTCGTAGCTAGTGCCCGTTTATTCATTTCTGAATGTCTATCCTTCGCTCTTGGCTCAAGCAACTTGTTCTATAAAACCTGAAGGGGTATAGGCCTGCTTTGATGGCTGCTTGCTTAACAGGTCCGCCAATTCAATGAGACTCTTTAAATTATGTGCCGCCTTGAAGTCATCAACATAGGGTAGCATGGCACGAATGCCTTTGGCCTTGGGTTCAAAACTCTCAAAGCGCAAAAGCGGATTCAACCAGACCAGGCGTCGAGATGATTTGCTTAACCGATCCATTTCTTTCTTCAAGCCGTCGGCTTCATCCCTGTCCAGCCCATCGGAGATAATGAGAGTAATAGCGCTCTGTGTCAAAACACGCCGTGACCAATGATTGTTAAACTCTTTAAGACAGGCGCCTATACGAGTCCCCCCTGACCAGTCTTTTACCGCCACTGCGGCTTTGTCTAAAGCCACATCCACATCTCGATGTTTTAGATACCTCGAAATGTAGGTCAGCCGAGTGCCAAATACGAAACAGTGTACTCTCTGGCGGTCATTGGTCATGGCATGCATGAAGTGTAGGAACATTCGCGAATACTGGTTCATAGAACCAGAGATATCACAGAGCATAACTAGTGGGGGCGGACGCCGTTTTGGCTTCTTGAACTTAAGCGGGACCACATCCGGTGAGCGTAGCGCTGCGCGCAAAGTCGCTCGCATATCAATTTGTGTTCCTTGTTCGGCTCGTTTAAACCGTCGTGTTGGCAAATCCATTACTGGCAATCGCAATTGGGCAATGGCCTGCTTGGCAACAGCGATTTCTTCAGCTGACATCTTCTCGAAATCTTTCTCTTGCAACACTTCCTTTTCTGAGAAAGTAAAGCTGGCATCAAATTCCACTTTGCTGGAGGCGGCCTCTGAATTACTAGTCGAGCTTCCATTGCTCATTGCTTCGCTCAGGCGGCGACTCATTTCCTCAAGCTTTTCTTCTTGTTCTACTTTTATTGTGGGCAACATGGCACTCATCATCCGTTCCATGATATGAGGATTACGCCAAAATATATGGAAGGCTTGATTGAACAGTTCACGTTGATCGTTGCGACTTACAAACTGGGAAAACAGGCTCCAGTAGAGATCTTCCTGCATACCGATACCAACCAGTCTTACGGCGCTGATAGCATCCAGCACTTTGCCCGGCCCGACCGGTAACCCCGCAGAACGCAGCAAGCGTGCAAAATACATGATATTTTCTGCAATACGACCTTGGCTGTCGGACGGGGATTGCATTGAACTATACGTTCGCCAGTTCTAGCTTGACTTGTTCGAGCAATTGCGCGGCCTCGCTGCCGCGGATTCTGGCAATATCGTCCTGGTACTTCAGTAACGCCCCGAGAGTGTTATCAATAGCGTCACTATCGAGTACTACTTTATCTAACTGGGTAAGCGCATCTGCCCAGTCCAGGGTTTCAGCCACACCCGGAGACTTGAATAAATCCTGCTCTCTCAGGCGCTGAACGAACGCCACCACCTGTTGCGAGAGTTTGGTATCGATACCAGGCAACTTTGCGTTGACTATCTGTAGTTCTCGTTCTGCACTAGGGTAGTCCACCCAATGATAAAGACAACGGCGCTTTAACGCGTCATGAATTTCCCGGGTACGGTTGGAAGTAATAATCACTATAGGTGGCTGCGTAGCCTTTATAGTTCCTATCTCAGGAATAGTGATCTGGTAATCTGACAGAATTTCTAAAAGATAGGCTTCGAAAGGTTCATCAGTGCGGTCTAGCTCATCTATCAAAAGTACCGAAGGGCCATTTTCGTTACCCCGCAGCGCTTGCAATAGCGGTCGCTCGATAAGAAAGTCACTGGAGAACACATCGCTCGACAAGTCTTGTTTATCCACGTCTCCAGCCGCCTCTGTCAGGCGAATTTCGATCATCTGCCGGGAGTAGTTCCACTCATAGACAGCAGAGGCAATATCAAGTCCTTCGTAGCATTGCAATCGCACCAACCTGCAACCTAGGGCCGCGGAGATTACCTTGGCAATTTCAGTCTTGCCCACTCCGGCCTCGCCTTCAAGGAAAAGAGGCCGTCCCATCTTTAGAGCCAAGAACAAAGTGGTAGCCAGGGATCGGTCCGCAACATAGTTCTCTCGATTCAACAGAGCTAGGGTGTCGTCGATATTGTCTGGCAGCGCTAAGGACATTCAGTTTACGCGCAGGCTTCCACAGCACGTTTAGCCATCACCTTTACCAGGTGGGCCCGGTACTCGGCACTGGCATGAATATCCGAATTCATTTTTTCAACCGGAATTTCCACTCCTTCGATGGCTTCCCCCGAGAAATCTGCGTTAAGCGGCTCTTCTAACTTCATACCGCGGTGCGCACAGGGTGTGGCACCGGTAATACCGACCCGGACCGAATCACCGGCTCTAGCGACAAACACACCGACAATGGCATAGCGAGAGGCCGGGTTTTCAAACTTCATGTAAGCCGCCGAATCTGGTTTCGGGAACATCACTGCGGTAATTATTTCATCCTCGTCCAGTGGAGTTTCGAACATGCCTGTGAAAAACTCATCGCCGGGAATTTCCCGCTTACTAGTTTTTACGACAGCATCCAGAGCAATGACTGCTGCCGGATAATCCGCCGCCGGATCGTTATTGGCGATGGAACCACCAATAGTACCGCGGTTGCGCACTGCCGGATCGCCGATATTGCCCGCCAGTTTTGCGAGAGCTGGAATCGTGTTCTGGACTTCTGACGATGCGGCAACTGCAGCGTGAGTAGTCATGGCGCCAATTATCACTGTATCGCCATCGACATTGATACCATTGAGCTCGGTGATACCGGCGAGATCGATGAGATCACTGGGACTGGCCAGTCGATGTTTCATGGTTGGCAACATAGTGTGACCACCAGCAATGAATTTGCCGTCTTCTGCGTTCCGGATAGCGGCAACTGCTTCCGCCACACTGCTTACTTTTTGATAGGAAAAATCATACATAGGTAAATCCTCAGAATTCTTTTATAGTCAAGCGGCAGACTGAGCAGCTCTCCAGACATTTTCCGGTGTAGCTGGCATATCAATATGCTTAACGTTCAGAGCATTCGTAATCGCATTGATGACTGCGGGAGGCGCCCCGATAGCTCCGGCCTCTCCGCACCCTTTAACTCCCAATGGGTTGTGTGGTGGATTGGTGGGTGCATAGTCCACATCGAAGCTGGGTACATCATCAGCTCTTGGCATGGCATAGTCCATATAGGAAGCCGTGATCAATTGCCCGTCACTATCGTAACGACACCCTTCTAACAAAGCCTGTCCGATACCGTGAACAATGCCTCCATGTACCTGACCTTCGACGATCATCGGGTTAATAAGTTTGCCGAAGTCATCAACAGCGGAATATTTCACGATCTCCACTTCACCTGTTTCCAGGTCCACTTCTACTTCGCAGATGTGTGTGCCGGCTGGGAAAGAAAAGTTCAAGGGATCGAAGAAGGCATTTTCGTCGAATCCTGGTTCCAAGTCTTCCGGATAACTGTGAGGAACATAAGCGTTAAAGGCGACTTCTCCGATGGACATAGCCTTATCTGTTCCAGCCACCGTGTAGTTACCATCGGCAAACTCAATATCACCTTCTGCGGCTTCTAGTGCATGGGCAGCAATCTTTTTACCTTTTACGATCAATTTCTCGCAAGCCTTTGCGATGGCAACACCACCAACAGCCAGTGACCGGGATCCATAGGTACCCATACCGAACTGGGTCTTAGCTGTATCACCATGAATTACTTCAATGTCTTCGAACGGCACGCCAAGTTGTTCAGTAACCAATTGGGCGAAGGTAGTCTCATGCCCCTGGCCATGTGAGTGGGTGCCGGTAAACACCTGCACGTTACCGGTAGGATTGAAGCGCACCTGAGCACTTTCCCACAGGCCAACGCCGGCCCCTAGCTGACCTACTGCGGCAGATGGAGCAATTCCGCAGGCCTCCACATATGAGGAAAGCCCGATACCTCGACGCTTGCCTCGGGACTTTGCTTCTTCGGCTCGAACCGGAAACCCTTCGTAATCCGCCAGGGCCAGCGCCTTATCAAGCGCGGCCTCATAATCCCCACTGTCATAGCACTGCACTACCGGGGTCTGGTACGGAAAGGCTTCGACTGGAATAAAGTTTCTTCGCCGTATCTCAGCGGGATCCAGTCCTAAATCAGTGGCACAGACATCTACCAGGCGCTCCAGCAAGAAAGTCGCTTCCGGTCTGCCAGCTCCTCGACTGGCATCTACTGGAGAAGTGTTTGTGAAAACCGCTTTCACTTCTGAATAAATGAGCGGTGTGGTGTACTGGCCTGCGAGTAAAAACGCGTAAAGATAACTAGGAACCATTGTACTGAAGGTTGACAAATAAGCTCCAAGATTGGCCTTAGTGTACACACGCAAGGCCAGGAACTTGCCGTTCTCATCGATGGCCATCTCGGCGGTGGATACATGGTCGCGGCCATGGGCATCGGATAGGAAAGCCTCGGTGCGATCGGCTGTCCATTTAACCGGCCTGTTAACCTTGCGACAAGCCCAGCCCACCACTAATTCTTCTGCATAAATGAAAATTTTCGCCCCAAAGCCACCTCCAACATCGGGTCCAACCACCCGTAACTTATGTTCTGGCGCAAGTTGGTTGAAAGCGGAGAGCACTAAGCGATGTACATGGGGATTCTGAGTAGTCAAATGCAGAGTGATTTCTTCGGTACCGGAATTGTATTCAGCAATAGCCGCTCGGGGTTCCATTGGATTGGTCACCATGCGGTTATTTACCAGTTCCAAGGTAGATACCTTATGAGCTCCTTCGAAAGCTGCATCCACAGCAGTTTTGTCGCCAAAGGGCCAATTGAAACAAACATTATTTGGGGCAATATCATGGATCTGTTGCTGCCCATCATCCGCTGCTCGCGAAGTTTCAGTCACTGCTGGTAAAACGCCGTAATCAACTTCTACTTTCTCAGAAGCATCCCGCGCCTGAGCCAGCGTTTCTGCGATCACTACGGCTACATGGTCACCCACGTAGTTGACCTTCCCCTGAGCGAGTGCAGAATGCACGGGCGCGCGATGTGGGTCACCATCATCGCTAGTAACAGTAACACCACATATCAGAGGCCCAATACCATCAGCTGCAAGATCGTCACCGGTAAAGATGGCAATCACACCATCGGAGGCGGCTGCATCCGAAGTATCAATACTGTTAATAGTAGCGTGAGCATGAGGAGAGCGAACAAATACCGCGTGGGTCTGTCCGGCCAGGTTAATGTCATCGGTGTAGTTGCCTTTACCAATCAGGAAACGGCTATCTTCTTTGCGACGCACACTGACGCCTACTCCGTTTTCTATCATTTCGTTAGCCTCCCATATTCTTGGCGCCAGCCTGCACGGCTTTCACAATATTGTGGTATCCAGTACAGCGGCAAATGTTGCCTTCAAGTTCCTTGCGCACGGTCGGTTCGTCTACATCACTGCCATTGCGATTAACGATGTCGATGGCGCTCATCACCATACCAGGCGTGCAGAACCCACATTGCAAACCATGATTATCCATGAAGGCCTGCTGCATCGGATGCAGTTCGCCGTTATTGGCCAGCCCCTCAATGGTTATTATTTCTGCACCGTCAGCCTGAGCAGCCAAAATAGTGCAAGATTTAACGGATACACCGTCCACGAGCACGACACAAGCACCGCACTGGCTAGTATCGCAACCCACGTGGGTACCGGTGAGTCGGAGATTCTCTCTCAAAAACTGAACGAGTAGCGTACGGTTTTCTATTTCACCGCTTACAGGTTTGCCATTGACGTTCATATTAACGGTCAGCATGGTCTATCTCCCATTTTTATCTTTTTAATTATCACTGCTAATTAGAGTGGATTTCGCAAGTAGGGCTTGCCAGTTTCAGAGATTGTGTGGGCGACGTCAAGCGAATGTAAACAAGACAGCGGCCCCAGCTAGGACTATTCCAATAATCCACACCCAGGTAGGCAACCCAACGATTTCTTGTGATGCTGAGGAGTCAGTGGTAACAGTTTGATCAGGGCCCTGGGTCCCGTCAGCAACGATCTCAATGAAGTTGCCAAAGAACTCGTCAGCCATTTTCCTGGCTGCGCCATCAATCAGGCGGCCACCAAGTTGGGCCAGCTTGCCTCCAACATTGGCTTTGACACTATAGGAAAGCATGGTAGCACCATCGTCTTCAGTAAGTTTCACCGTGGCAGATCCTCTGGCAAATCCAGCGGCTCCCCCATGCCCTTCACCATTGATCGTGTAACCGTTAGGGGCATCGATATCAGTTAGATTGACTTTGAATGTGAACCTGGCTTTGACCGGTCCAACCTTGGCAGTGATTTTTGCTTGAAAAGTGTTTTCACCAGTCGTCTCGAAACTCTCGCAGCCTGGCATCGAAGCTTTTAATACTTCTGTATCGTTAAGCGCATTCCATATTTTTTCTGAATTAGCTTCAATACGTTTGTTAGAAACCATTTCCATAACAGCTATTCCTTGGTATTTCCGGTGTGCTTCTGCCTTAAACTAGTCCGGTTACCAACCAACGGCTTGGCCGTCTTTACGATGGTCTGATCCGGCACGATAGATGCCATTTACCGGGTGATCTTGTGCAATGCTCTCGGGAGTGAAAATCGGCTCAGGTAACGATAAATCCTTGGTAAACATAATACCCTGGTAACCACCAACACTGCCGCCGTTGACGGGGCGAACAGAATGTCCTTTCGCTTCCAGAGCCTTACCAACGAGGTTATAGAGGCCTTGCTCCAGTGACAGGACGTTGCTGTTCTGGCTATGGGTGAAACGCGCCACATCAGTAGTCATCTGAACATTCATTCCATGATCAATCAAATTCACCATATGTTGGGCATGGGTCTCCGGTTGCACAGCTCCGCCCATGTTACCAAAAGTCATTAAAGGCTCACCATTTTGCATTACGAACCCGGCTATGATGGTATGAAACGGCCTCTTACGCGGAGCTACCACGTTGGGGCTATCCGGATCCACTGAGAAAGCCACTCCCCGGTTATGCAAAACCATCCCATAGGGTGGAATGGCTGAGCCACTGCCGTATACTGAAAATACACTGTGGATCAAGGAGACCATGTTCCCCCAGCGGTCTGCCGTAGTAAGATAAATAGTACCGCCATCTAATCCACCTTTCACCGAAGGCTCTGAAGCCTTGTCCATGTCAATACGGTCACACAAGCTGGCAGCGTAGTTTTTGTTGAGAAGCTCCGTAACTGGCACAGCGCTGAACAATGGATCCCCGTTGTACGCTTGCAGGTCTGAATAAGCCAGTTTCTTCGCTTCCACCATGAAATGCCAATAGTCAGGATTGGAAGGGCCGAGAGCTGCCAGGTTTACACCATGCTCAGGCGCACACACTTCCAGAATATTTAGCATCTCTAAAGCAGCAAAGCCCTGACCCGGCGGTGGTAATTGATAGATATCGTAGCCATGATAGTTGGTGTTAATGGGTTCAACCCATTCCGATTCGAACTCCGCAAGGTCAGCATGGGTCATCACACCTCCTTCACTCTGTACTTTCGCGACAATTGCGTCCGCAATAGCACCCTTATAAAAGGCATCACGACCTTCTTCCTGCATTAGCCGAAGCGCGTCGGCGAGGTCAGGGTTTCGGATGATGCTGTAGAGATGCGGCGCTTTTCCGTCTTCCAGGAAAACCTCAGCGGAATAATCATCTTGTCTAAGTCTTTGTTCAGCACTGACGATGTCGCGATGACGACGCTCTCCCTGCCCCCAACCCTCATCGGCGATCCGCACTGCTCTTTCAAAGGTTTCCTTAAAACCCATGGTGCCAAAACGATTCAACATTGCATCGTAACCTGAGATCGCACCAGGAACGGTCGCTGCATTCACTCCCGTGACCGGCACCCGCTCCAGTCCCAATTCTTTCTTGAAAAACTCAGGCGTCCATCGGGCTGGAGCCCAACCTGCCGAGTTCAGTGCGTAGAGTTTCTTTTCTGCAGCTATGTAAACAAGCGCAAACAGGTCACCGGCAATACCGGTGTCATTTTGCGAAGTTACATCCAGTACCGAACCTGCGGCCACTGCAGCATCGATTGCGTTACCACCCTGCTGCAGAATTTCTAGACCTGCCTGCGCGGCCAGACTGTCGCTAGTCGCTACAACTCCATGGCGTGCTATCACCTCCGACCGGCCTTGGTTCAGCCAGCCTTGTGCCCGGGAACCGGGGGCTGCCACAATATTGGATGACGGTGCCAGCGCCTCTTCGGACGGTATGCCGAAAGGATTTTGTGATTGGGCAGACAAAAAGGTCGAGGCCATAATGTTGATCCACAGGGTGAAAGTTAGTAAATATCTCATAATCTGTCCGTTTATCTTAGTGCTCCACCGCTAAATGTTGCGCAAGTAAATCTTTTCCGTAGTCATTGCCATTCGGTGTTCTAACAACGGTGTGAATGTGATCCCTGGATGGAACACCTGGAGGGTTTTTCTGAAGGGTTCCAACAGGTGCCTGATGATCGAATTCGATCAGGATTACCGGACTTTGAATTCGATAGTAGAAAACTGCATCATCCGCTATCGAGCCTATCCAAGCAAAGTAAGTGTCGTCTATATGCTGGCCGATTTCATCCATGGTGATTTCGGCATGGGGTTCTCTCAAAGCACCGACATAGGAACGAATCACTCCCAGCAATTTAAGTTTTTGCGAGCTGTCCATCTCCGAACCAGGCAACCCTTCATAATCCAGAGTCAAGTTATCCTGGTTGGCTGCTGCTACTTGATTATTGCGAACCTTGTCTGGACTGAGTGTTACTTGCGACAGCTGTGAGCTACTCATCGACTGCATCAGCTCAAGCCCAAGGTTTTGTTCTTCTTGAAGAATAGCGTTTCCTGCATAACGACCGTATTCTGTGACAACTGGCTCTCCTCCCCAAAACGCCGGCGTCATGACTACCTGATCACCAAGTACAAAATAGTTAATTATCAGGTGATGGCCATCTAATTGAAAACCCCAAGGATCAATTTCAGAAGGGATCCCCATGAAGGTCAGATAGTATTTTTCCTCACCGTATCTTATGGGTGCGCTATTCAATTCGAGCAGCCTCTGCTCAGTGCGCATTATGCTGCGAGCTTGCTCCAGCCCCTCCGCGCTTAAGGCTTCTTCCAGTAATGCCCACGCTGCCGCTTTCTGGTCACCAGACATTTCCTCCAGGCTGATCCCCCGCCGGGAAAAGATGCCTACATCAACATTGGACCAGTCACGCCACTCTGGATCATTGATTGCGAAGTGGCTTCGACTGAGCTCAGAAGTATTCAGGGTGGCAAGAAAGCGATCAGCAGCTTCTCGCACCGGTCGAGACGATACGCTAGTCCCCTTGATAGGAAAAAGCCCCTCGATTATCCCATCCGATGTAGCCACACCGCGAAAGGGCTGACCTATAGCGTTGGCTGCACCGCGAGTGAAATTACCCTTCTGGTTGAGCAAGCCCGATGGGTAACGCGACTGCGCCAACACAGTAGTGCTGATAAACAAAATGAAGGTCGCAGCTATAATCGTTAAGATGGCAGAATTATTTAGCTTTCCCATGATGAACTCTTTTGTTGGAATTTATAAAATGAATCATCAGAGGCTAACTGCTTCTAGGGGGCGGTGCAAGCCGTGAAACTCCTACTCTGCCATTACCACCGCTAGGCGTTCCGGATCCCGCCAGACACCTCCACGCAAGCGACCAATGTAGACTACCGCAATGGTAAAAATCATCGCGACAAAAGTGAGCCACGACACCCTCGGCCCCAACTCTAACACCAAAATTATAAAATACTGCGCTACCAGCATGAGCCAGTGTAACGATACCGAGGCCACTAGTAACCAGCGGGTATCACCGGCGCCACGCAACACTCCTCCAGAAACTATAATGATGGCATCGGCGACTGCATAGCTGGACAACCCGACCATC
>Ga0257112_10000628_pt1 | contig 14080 bp, 6 predicted proteins | sample LP_taG_5_FD_191565 | JGI IMG/M metagenome (GOLD analysis project Ga0257112, IMG submission 191565) | Marine microbial communities from Northeast Subartic Pacific Ocean, Canada - LP_J_2015_P26_1000m | ecosystem: Environmental > Aquatic > Marine > Oceanic | place: Canada: Northeast Subartic...
AAATATTCCACCCGGTAAATACTGCCACTATGTCCAGTTCCGGCAGTACAATCATGCGTTGCCCTCCCAGGCCTGAAGCAAGCAGTGCGGTATGGTTTTTACCATAAGGCATTAGCCACCACTGAAAACCATATTTAAATTTTGGCCAAATTGTATCCACAGGATTTGCTTGTGTGTTTTCCACCCAATTTTCCGGCAGGACCTGGTTATTACCCCACTTGCCATTATGGAGGTACAAGTAACCGAATTTTGCAAGGTCCCTAGGGGTTAGGTACAGGCCTCCTTCGGCATCAGTAAGTCCAGTAGGCGTGTGCTTCCAATAGTAATCTTTTATCCCCAAACCCTCAAACAAGTTTGTTTTAACATAATCAGCCAAATCTTGCCCTGTCGTTTTATTGATCAAATATGAAAGCAACATCGTGGCACCGCTATTATATTCATATTTCTCACCTGGCTCAAAGGCCATAGGCTGATCAATTACATATTGGATCCAATCCAGGCTTTCCTCCATTTGAACACAGTTGCTGGTGGAGTCTGTGTAAGGCATAGAAAATTCATCCCACTGAATACCAGTCGTCATAGTCAATACATCTCTGATCGTCATGGCATTTCTTCTCGGGTCCGGCGTAGAAGATTCATATTCATCAAAATAATCCATGATTTTTTCATCTAGACTTGGTATAGAACCGTTATTTATCGCGATACCTACAGCAGTAGCTGTAAAACTCTTGCTCACAGACTGCATGGTGTGCAAACGGGTATTATTATAATAGGGGTGCCAGAGAGGGTCATAGTAATTGTATTTACCCAGTTTAGTGCCTGTGGTTTTGAATAGAGAGTCATAATCATTCGTGTATTCTTTTTCAAAAACAATCATACCGTTCCTGATAACAAGCATACCATCGATATAGCCCAGATCGCCGCTTTCCAACATTGTACTGAATGCATATAATGAATCATAATTCATACCTTGAGATGTGGCCGTGGTTATTTCCCAACCAGCAGTCGGCCATTTTGTTGATGATTCATGATTTGAACAATGAATTATAAACAGATAAAAAAACATAAATAATATTTTTATTGTGGTTTTAAATTTTTTCATGATCAATAAAGTCTAGTACAATATTTGTTTTATTTTGTGTAAACCATTTTTTTTGTCGTTATTTCAGAATCTGTAGTGAGCCGGTAAAAATAAATACCACTTTGTACCTGTAATCCTTTGTTGTTTATACCTGTCCATAAAACATTGTGCTTTCCGGCTCGTTGATAGTCGTTTAACACAGTATAGACCTCCTTTCCTAATACATCATAAATCGCCAAATGGATATTCCCGCTCTTTGGTAGATCATAATGAAATTGGGTTTGAGGATTAAATGGATTTGGATAGTTCTGTCCCAAAGAAAAATATTCAGGAGCAGAATAGAAACTATTATCATTGGATAATAGATTTGTATTAGTACTTCCGGGCGTGGGATTCATTTGTTGCCAGGTGTCCGAGCCGTCGGGATATCTTCCATACGATACATCCTCATCCTGCGCATCAAATGATACGCTAAATACCATCGTACCGCTACTGTCTTCTCCATAAACAGTCTCTCCACCACTGCTTAACTTGGCATCAATCTCTGGAAATCCATTGGTCTCCCCCGTATACCATAAAATAAGAAATCCACCTGGTGGTATCATTGTATCCGGTGCTGTTGTAGCTATGATTCCTTCCGAATCAGAAAATCCCCAACCTTCTATATTTACTGGTGCAGTTCCATAATTATATAATTCCACAAAGTCCTCTCCTGAACCAAATATTTCCGAACCACAACAGGTCTCATTAGATGCCAAAAATTCATTGACTACTATGGTGGCTGTTAGATCTAAAGAGCCATCGTGTTCTAAAAAATAAATATGCGGTTTATCCGATCCAAGACCTGCAGAAGTAAACACTATATCGCCTTGGTTATCATTATCAATATCCCCGGAAAATAGTTTCGCTACTCGAACCTTACCCTGGTCCGTGCCACTTGTGAAATCATCAGTTGTATCATCCAAAAATATTATGTGTTCTACAAAACTTGAGTCTGACAATGGATTACCGCCAACATATTCCCAATCGTATACCGCCTCATTATAATGACCTGCTAAATATAAGTTGGGGTTCCCATCCATATCTGCGTCCCCTGTGATTAATTGTCTTAATCCGCCTTGATAGTGATTAAAATAATGAAAGTTTGAAAAGGTAATATCACTTACATTAGAACTTCCCTCAATTCCATAAAAATAGCCCGGGGTTAGCAATTCACCTGTTAATGAATTTGTTCCAGATGTAACGGCATATAATTCATTTGTATTATCGTCATTAAAGTTCGCCATAACTATACTTTGATTAGCACGTTCATTTAGTTCATTGCTAACATAGAAATCCGTCTGGTAAGCGTATAAATCCTCCGAACCTGTATTTTCATAAATAATCAAATGATAATACTCCCATGCTACGGTATAAATTTCCATCAAGCCGTCTTGATCTAAGTCATTCACATAAATATTATATCCGCTCCAGTTGGTAGTAATCGGATCTGTATACTCGATATGCCATGACGGGGAATCCAAATCGCTGTTTTCCAATTCAAATATCATAAAATGACTACTACCTGTAGTTCCCCATGGACCATTCATTATTGACACTACAACTTCCTGATTTGCGTCTCCATCCAATTCTGCTGCAATAATCTGTCCAGCTTCCCAAACGCTGTCCAAGCCCATATCCCACGTTGTTGTTGGCATATAGGGAAATAATAGAGAATCAGTGTTCCATTCAAAAATCTGCAAACCATGACCACCCGAGACCCCTGGCTCTGTATCTGCTAAAACGATAATTTCTGGTATACTATCTCCATCAACATCTCCAACCGTAACACTAGAATAATTATCATAAGTACAGCTTAAATCTCCAAAATAATAATACCATTGTAATGCAATAGAGTCGTTTGCTACTGCTTCAAAATGATACACTCCATTGCAAAAACTTCCTGTATAACTACTTGTTACAATAAAATCGCCATAACCATCATTGTCGAAATCATATGGGCCTACCATGCTCCAGGGTGGCCCATCTGGATGGAAACCTCCAGCGCCCCATGGCAGGTCAGTCCATTTTACAGAAAAAGAACTATCTACTTCTGCACCGATTATGAGTGAAAAACATAAAAAACATATCATCTTTTGAATTTGGATAGTCATTGTGTGCATCCTCTATAATATTGAGAAAATATCGTGTTTAAACTATTCTTGCTATTAATTTACATTATCTAAGCAATTAAGCATGAATGTAGTTCAATATCAGTTCCTATTTTTTCTAACGATAACAATTAAAATAATTGTAGCTCAGACCCCTTTTCTTGAATTCATACCATATGCAACACCAGAATTTGAACAATATTCTATAAGACACCATACAGATCATAATTACCCAACCCAAACACCAAACGGTGTAAATGCACGGTTCGATGGCAATATTTTTTATAATAACATTATGGCTTTTAATTGCCCTCCTGGTGTTTCATGTTACGACGGTCACGCTGGAAACGATTACCACATGCCAATAAATACTCCCATATTAGCCGCTGCAGATGGATATGTTGTTTGGTCTGCGTTTTCTCCGGGCGCGGATCCTTGTCCTGGGAACATAGAACCCAATGGAGATACAGGCATTATTATTATTTATCATTATAATGATTACTTTACCTGCTATCTTCATCTAAACCCTCCGTTAAATGTTGCTGTTGGAGAAACGGTAGCTGCCGGTGATACTATCGGATTTAATGGTATGACTGGATGTGCATCATCACCTCATTTACATTTTGAGGTTCGAAAAGAAAATTATTTTTTTGATCAAGAATTACCGTGGGTTGTTGACCCGTATGGCTGGTGGGGAGATTATGATGATCCCATAAAATCTATTAGGGGTTTTGCAAACGAATGGTTGTGGATTTCTGACTGGGTGATTGATGACGGAAAGGCTGGCTTTCAACGGTTCTACGGGCCCAATTGGGTGTACCAAAATATTGGCTATGATGGCGACTCTTGGACCGTTCCAGCTTCAAACGATGTGGAAAACAGTGCTCATTATGCCATATGGGTTCCAGATCTTACAGACAGTAGTGAATATAATATTGATGTATATACACCAAACATTTCTGATCTTACAAGTGCTGCACGATATGAAATTATTGTAAAGGATACTTCAGGAATAAATACAAAAACAATAGTTGTGTATAATCAAAATAATAATCCGGATAATTTCAATACAATTGCGACAATGGACTTACCCGCTGGATCAAATTGTGCAGTTATTCTTAGGGATATAGTAGATTCAAGCTCCACAGGGTCATATGTGGTTTTCGATGCGTTACGGTTCGTTAATACCGCTAACGTCAAAATTACAAATGAACAATCACAGCAAGTATTTCCTACAGACATTATTTTACACCCAACCTACCCAAACCCTTTTAACACAAGCACTACGTTAAGCTATGAGTTAACTATAAATGAAGTAGTAAAAATTGATATATTTGATATACTGGGTGATCATGTAAAGACTGTTCTCAATGAAAAACAATCGATTGGTTATAAAACGATTATTTGGGACGGCACAAATGATAAAAACAAAACCGTGCCAACAGGGATATATTATTGTACTGTAAGTACCAGCCGTTTTAGTGAAATAAACAAAATGGTGCTAATAAAATAATAGATCTTTTAATTGTTCTTGCCAGCACGACAGGATGCTATTTTATTAATAGCATTTTACCTGACCTGGAAAACTTCTCTGTATCAAGGTGATAAAAATACACACCTGAGCTTACCGTTTTATTGTATTGATCCTTCCCCTTCCAGTCGAAAACCATATTTCCGGGGGTAAAAGAACCATCGTATAACCGCCTGACAAAATAGCCAGCAGTATTGTATATCTTCAAGGTCCCCGATACATCGTGGGTAATGTTTAAGACTATTGTGGTCGCATTGGTAAAAGGATTAGGGAAATTACCATAAATATCTATTGTTGGTTGAATTTCGCCTAAAAAAACAAAGTCCATATCCTTAATGTTAAATTCAATATTTTTTATCTTCACCTGAAGCAGGCCCTGGCCTGCATCAATAAAATGATCACCAGTTGTTCTCCATTGCCAGTTTTGCCAACCTCCAGTATTAGGTACACCTATTTCGCCTGTAATTGGTTCATTATTATAGTATATCTGTAACCTGCCGTTACCTTCTATTGCAGCAACACGTACACGTATGGAATACATACCGCTGGAATCTGCTGTAATTGTATAGCCTGTCCAGTCGTGTAGATTTGTCCAGCCTACATTATAATTTGCACCGATGTTATCAGTGCTTTTTTCAATATCAACACCATCGTTACGATATGACCAGCCGTTATTCCAAGATGTGGAATTACCGCCAAATTTATCTGGGTCCTCATAAACATCATCATGATATGCAACACCATTAATGCCAAGGTCATAATCAACTGCCGCTAACAAGCCTGGGATATGATGATCCTTATACGGTTTTGCTTGTGTACCAAAGTCAGGATCATTGAATGCAGCTAAAAGTCCAATATTAGGACGACAATTTTCTATCAGGTATGCACTAACTAATTCTTGCAGACCACTTTCTGCATTTGATTGTGATGGTCTAGGCCCCAGGTTGGACCAGTAATTAAGTATGGACCTAAATCCTGGGGGTACGTCAATGCCCAGCAACGTTGATACGCTACCGTTATGCTTATAATTCCACCAACTCCACCCAATATTATTTTCATCAAATAATTTAATTTTATGGTAAGCCCAGTGGTTAGAGTTCTCTCCTATTTCACCAACCCATAATGGTACATTATAATCTTGGCTCATGCCTACATACTGGTTAACCCAGCTAGTTTGATCACTGGGACCAACATAATGATGGAAGCTATACGCCATATTATCATCAAACGGAGGTGTTAGGCTTGTAAAATCGTTCCCATACCAATTGCCCTCTATAAAAACAATATGGTTTTGATCAGCGCTGCGGATTGAATCCACTATCTCAATAAAAAATTGGCGCAAATTTCCTGATGTGAAACCTCCCTCCAAAACGGGTTCATTAATTAAATCATACCCACCAATCCATTGCGATTCAGAATAATGTTTGGCAATATATTTCCAGATTGCAACTGTCCAGTCGCGATTATATTCATGCACCCATAATCCTGCCTCATTTCCATTGCCATCGGAAAAATCATTTCTGTTTTGTGCCCCCGGCGCACAGTGCATATCCAAAATGAGATATATTTCATTATCGGAACACCACTCAAGTAGTGGGTCAAGGAGATTGAAACCATCTTCAACAAAAACACCTGTATCAGGTGAAAAAAATTTGTAGTGAAAAGGGACTCGTAGGCAATTAAAACCCCAATCTGATAGCTGAATAACGTCCGTTTCCGTTATGTATGCTAAATAATAATCATTGTAAAACTGGCTGGCGGCACTATCACCTACCAATTCAATAATTTCCTGTTGAATCCCTGATGTTGAGCCATAAAACCCACCAGTGTTCCACATATAGCCTTCTTGTACTAGCCAGCCCCCTAATCCAAAACCGCGCAACTGTACTGTTGCCCCGCTATCATCAACAAAAACACGGCCTGAGGTCCGTAAATACCCATGCAAAGAAGCAGATAGGCATACGGAAAACAAAACCGAAAAAATAATGGGGTGCGGTCGGTATACTAAAATAAATTTAATAACTTTATTGAAACACGCGGATATAATCGACAATCATCCATTGGGGGAATATGGTGGTATTATCTGGGCTTCCCGGCCAATTTCCACCAACTGCAATATTCATTATAAAAAAGAAATCATCATGAAATGCACTTAAAGCTTCTGGAATTATGTCAATCGTAATGTAGTTGATATCATCAAAAAACCAGCGAATACTTTGTTCATCCCATATAATTGAATAAACATGATATTCTTCGCTTAGTTTTCCAGATTGGTTTGTCATTGATTGTCCATATGAGACAAGCCCGCCTTGATTCCAGTGTGCTGTACCGTGAACAACATTATCTCTTTCATCGCCACCTATCATTTCCATAATATCAATTTCACCACAGGTAGGCCAACCAACTTGCAAATGATTGCTTCCTAGCATCCATAACGCTGGCCATATACCCTGTCCTTCCGGCATAACTGCACGAATATCCACACGACCGTATTGAAAAGACTGCTTCCCTCTTGTAATTAATCGGGAAGAAGTATAATTACTATTTTCTAATGTTTGTCTTCTTGATTCAATAACAAGGTTACCATCAATTATCCTTGTATTATCTTCTTGATAATATTGTAATTCATTGTTTCCCCAACCCCCGTTTCCGGTGCCAATCTCAAATGTCCAGTTATTGCTGTTAATTTCTGGTCCATCAAACTCATCGCTCCAAACCATGGTCATTCCGTCGTATGAGTCAGGTGTGGAGTAACCTGTTTCCGGAATACTGAAAATATGTACATCATCATTAATGAGAGTAACTGTAGCAGTACTATTAACTATATTTACATTATATGGATTTTCAAGCCTGATTGAAAATATTTCATTATCCTCAGGAATATCATCACCGAGAATTTCAATATTAAATGAAGCCTGTTCTTGGCCAGCAGAAAAGATAATTACTTCATATAAATCAGTATAATCTTTCTCCTTAATAGCCGTACCATTTACAGTACGTACATCAACGGATAGATCATAATCAACAGAATTTGTTAAGGTCAATATTACCTCAAGATAATTGGTAGTATTTCCTTCATCTACTTGGATACTTTCAATAAAAACACTAGGGAACTTCTCATCATCTGAATTACATGAATTAAGAATAAATACAATAGATAGGATTGGAAATATCCTTAGAAATTTCATAGATAAAGTTAATTATTAATTACCTTTAGCTTATGTTTTATAGTGTGGAAAATATCAAGCTTGATATTTCACGAATGAAGGTTATATAATATTAGGTGGCAGAACAATCTGTCACCTAATATTATCGATATTGGTTTATTTATTATGAAACAAACTTAAATGTCCACCAGACACCTGAACCACATTCAATCTGTAATACAAGTCTTTTACCAGTACCATCTCTAACAAACTCTACAATAGTGTATGTGATTGATGAAGGAAGATCTACATTAGGAAGTTCACCTGCATTATTGGCTTTGGGTAGGCCCATAAAAGCACCTTCACCACTTACGGTTAATGTTGTTTCAGTTGCTTCATAGGTGTATGAACCTGATCCATCATGAGGAGCAAGTGGTGCTCCACATATTTCAGAATCGGCTTGCCAATTTTCTAACCAAGTTTCACCATCCATTTGAATAGAGAATGAACCATCGCTACCCAGAGTATATTTATCATCCATGAAACAAGCTCTTGTAGTAAGATCAGCTTCAGATAATGACCACCATTCTGCACTTCCAGCGCTTGGGCCGACATGTAATGCGCCAGCTTCAGGAGCTACTTTCCAGGTATCATTAAGATCAGCAAGTGTTAAGACACTTGTTAGTTCGAGTGATTGAGTAACGGCATCAGAACCGCCAGAATTTGTTGCAGTCAATGTTACATCATAAGTCCCATCAGCTGCATATGTATGGCTTGGGCTCATTTCTGTTGATGATTCAACATCGCCAAAATCCCAACTATATGTATCGGCATTTAAGGATGCATTAGTAAATGTAACCATTAACCCATAATCTTCATCTACTACGTAAGTGAATCTTGCAGTTGGCGCCTCAACTGAAGATGAATCATCTTCACATCCGGCAGTGAAAAGCATCGAGAATAAAAATATTGCTAGTAATAACTTTTTCATGTTTTTTCTCCTTTAATTATTATGGTTAATAACTATTTCATTAATAAATAATATATTAAATATAACAATATAATTTTCTATGATACAAATAACTAGGCAGCCATTATAATACATAAAATTACATTGAGAATTATTGGTCAATTGCGCCACCAACTACTTAATATAATCATCGCGGCCAGCACATGCCAGCTGTTTCCACAAGCTGTTGTGCTGAACGAATATATGTCTTCCAACGGTTCAATTCTGTATGATGAGGATGGAGATACCCCGGACTGGATAGAGCTTTATAATCCGGGAACGGTGGGAATTGATCTAGGCGGTTACGGTATCACCGATAATCCAACAGAGCCCTACAAATGGGTCTTTCCTTCTATAGAAATTCAGCCGCAGAATCACCTGCTCATATATGCGTCTGGTAAAGATCGACAGGAGTGGGTGGCACACTGGGAAACGATTATTAATTGGGGAGATAATTGGTACTATTTCCTTGGAAACAATCCGCCTCCAGATAATTGGAATCAGCAAAGTTTCAATGACGATGAGTGGGCAAATGGCCCCAGCGGTTTTGGTTATGGTGATGGTGATGACGCTACGGATATTAGTCCAGTTATTTCTCTTTATGTAAGGCGTGAATTTTCGGTCAGCGCTATCGAGTCCGTTTTAAAGATCCTGCTACACGTTGACTATGATGATGCTTTTGTTGCTTATATAAACGGTGGAGAAATTGCCCGTGCCAATATTGGTTATCCAGGCGTTCCTCCTGCACATGATCAGGGGGCAGATTCTTGGCGTGAAGCGGAAATATACCAGGGTGGCGAGCCAGATAAATACCTTGTAGACGTTGCTGAAACAACACTGGAAAATGGAATTAATGTGCTGGCCATTCAGCTACATAATTTTAACCTAGAATCATCCGATTTAACTCTCATCCCATTTTTAACCCTAGGTTTAAATGGTGCTCCTCAAAATGCTCAAGGCTTATCCGAACACCTTAATGTAGCAGATATCAACCTGCATACAAATTTCAAAATATCATCTTCTGGAGAAACCTTGGCGCTAACGACACCGGCTGGAATCATTCAAGATTCCGTTAGTACAGGAATTATGCTTGTGGATGTGTCCCGAGGGCGACAACCAGATGGGGGCACAGAATGGCTATTTTTTGGTGAACCAACGCCTGGTAACGCTAACGTAACCACCGGTTATTCTGGGGTGCTGGATCCTCCTTATGTATCAGAAGCTGGCAGTCCGTTTTCAAGCCCAACTACTATTACAATATCAACAGCTACGCCAGATGCTGAAATTTATTATACAATGGATGGTTCATATCCTAATGATGGTTCAACACTTTACACAGATCCCCTATATGTCGATGATAATACAATTTTAAGGACTGTGGCCATAAAACAAGGATGGTTAAACAGCAGACCAAGCACCCATTCATATTTGTTTGATTATACTGGAGAACTACCAGTGGTGTCGTTGTCCACCAATCCGGAGCATTTTTGGGATAACGATTCAGGTATTTATGTGTTGGGGCCAAATGCTGGCGATCCGCCATGGTATTATGGCGCCAACTTTTGGGAAGACTGGGAGCGACCCACTCATATCGAAATGTTTGAACCTGATGGAGGACTCGCCTTTAGCGTTGACGCGGGAGTAAAAATATATGGGAATTTTTCCAGGACTTTACCGCAAAAGTCGCTGGTTATATTTGCCCGGAGTGCATACGGTTACACTTCTATTGACTATCAAATATTTCCAGAAAAAGATGTAGAAAACTTCGAAGCGATTGTATTGCGAAATTCCGGCAATGATTATGGTAACACACATTTTAGGGATGGCCTAGTGTCTCTTTTGGCTGACCGAGCTGGGGTTACAACGCAAGCGTACCGACCAGCTGTTGTATATCTCAATGGTGAGTACTGGGGTATACAAAATATCCGCGAGAAAATAAATGAGCATTTTATAGCATCGCACTTTCCTATAGATCCTGACAATATTGATATGCTTGAAGGGGACAATCAGGTCATCCACGGTGATCAGACCCATTACATTGATCTATTAAATTTCATTGAAGCAAATGATATGTCTGACCCTATTAACTATGACGTAATCACATCAGCAATGAACGTTGACAATTTTATAAGATACAATATTACGCAAATATTCGTTGATAACTGGGATTGGCCGGGGAATAACATTAAGTATTGGCGCTCTAGAACGCCGGATGGCCACTGGCGCTGGATATTGTTCGACGCTGACTTTGCGTTTGGCCTATTTACTCCTAACGGCTACGCACATAATATGCTTGAATTTGCAACCAACCCCGATGGTCCATCGCAAACAATATGGGGCTGGGATCCCTGGTGGCCGAACCCACCTTGGTCCACATTTCTACTAAGATCGCTGCTTGATAATGAAACTTTTAAAAACGATTTTATTAACTATTTTGCTGATCATTTAAACACAACATTTTTCCCAGACGAAATATTGGATACTGTGGATGAAATTACAGCTTTATTAACAGACGAAATGCCCAACCACATTGCCCGTTGGGGAGGTGCTGTGAATATGTGGAATTATAACGTAAATACGCTAAGAAACTTCATCTTATACCGCAATGCATTCGTGTGGTCACATATCCAATCGTATTTCGACCTTACAGGAACATACCAGCTACACTTAAACATAGATGGTGGAAGCGGTACAATTAACATCAATTCAATTAAGGCGTATAATTTCCCCTGGCAGGGGCAGTATTTCGATCAAATACCAATACAAATTCAGGCGGTTCCAGCGCCGGGATTCCAGTTTGTTGGGTGGGTCGGGCTAAACACCACAAGTAACAGTATAACTGTAACCTCAGCGATTGATACGACCCTTACTGCTATTTTTGAACCGGCGACTAGCGATTCAGCGGCCATTGTTATTAATGAGATAAATTATAACTCGGCAGACGATTATGATGTACAAGACTGGGTTGAGCTTACTAATAATGGTGGCAGTACAATTAATTTATCTGGGTGGCAGTTTAAGGATGAAGATGACAGCCATGTTTTTGTAATACCAGAACAAACCATTCTGGAAAATGGGGCGTTTATTGTCCTGGCAGAAGACACCGCCGTATTCAACGGATTTTTCCCTGGATCTGGTGCTGTAATAGGCAATCTTGATTTTGGCCTCAGTGGTGGTGGTGAATTAATCAGGCTGTATAACGGGAATGGTGTGCTTATAGACCAGGTATTGTATGATGATAGTGATCCTTGGCCAGAGGAAGCAGATGGCGATGGACCAACCCTGGAGCTGATCAACCCAAGTTTTGATAATTCCTTACCTGAAAGCTGGAATTATTCAAACGAACTGTATGGCTCGCCAGGTACTGAAAACAGCGTATACCAGGGTCTTACAACCGAAAATATTTTTCCGGTTCCTATGCATTATATGCTGCATCAAAACTATCCCAATCCATTCAACCCCCGGACGGTAATTCCATATGAAATTCCCACCCAAGGACGCGTTATAATCACCATTTTTGATCTCCTTGGAAGAAATGTAGTAAAGCTTGTAGATGCAGTGCAAGGGCCCGGCTATAAAGCTATAACCTGGGATGCTAAAAATGAAAGTGGCTTACCCGTTGGGGCAGGACTGTATTTTTATCGACTGCAGACTCAAACATATTTACATACAAAAAAAATGGTATTGGTTAGATAGGACTTATATGGGAAAACAAAAAAGGGGCAGCATGGCCCCTTTTTCATTTTATTTAAAACGTCGCGTTTATTTCATCAGAATCAACTTCTTTACGGCGTTGAACCGATCGGCTTGAATTCTACAGATATACATCCCAGACGCGACCGGGTTGCCATGATCGTTGGTGCCGTTCCACTGCACCGCATAGAAGCCAGGCTGATGCGCACCGCTGACCAGCGTTTTAACCTTTTGACCTAACAGGCTATAAACGCTCACCCGTACATTGGCCGCTTCAGGAATGTCGTAGCGGATGCTGGTCACTGGATTAAAAGGGTTGGGATAATTTTGATGTAAGGCGAATACATCAGGAAGAATGGCCTCGTTATCATTGCCCAGTTCTTCTGGAAAGTGCGTATCCCAGAAATTTCGTAATTCACCGGCTACATATTCCAGCTCATAAACACTGCTAGCAGCTAAAACTGCTATTCCAAAAGAAATTGAATCTCCGGCGGCAATGTCCACAGGTCCAATCCCTGTATAGGTGGATACATCGGCATTAAAAGCGGATTCATCATTAATACCTCCGGTCATATGTGCCCATTTATGCACATTGGAATATTGATAAACACCGTCGCCGTCATTGTAAAGGGCATCTATATTGGCGCCCAGACCAACGTTGAGCAGCATAGTTCCAGCGAAATGGGAGGGGCTTGCTTCCTGGTCTTGAACATATACCATTTGGTGATCGGCATTGTAATAAGCACTATTCAATAAATAATCCAGACCCATGGTTGAATCATCCATGTCCCAGTCAAAAAACAGGCCAGCATATAAGCCGGTTAGATCAGTGTTGTTTTCATTTACCAATGTGTAGTGGAACAAGATGCCATTTCTGGTTTCAAACTGAATGTCGGCGTAGCTTTTTTGAACGATATGTATGCCTAGGGGGTTATCAGCGCCAGAATCGTTCAATAGTGCCAACCCTTCCTCATGGGTTATGTCTCCAGTTGTGTCAATATGCAGGTATGTTCCTTCCACTTCCACAAAATCTTCTTCATACCCACCCAATTCATTGCGAATACAGTCAGAAATTTGATTCTGGCTGGTGCCAATCATAAGGCCGCTCTCGAACAAATAATTATTACCAGCAAAAACAAAACCCAGACCATTTCCCATGGTTGAATCATCAATCCACGCCCAATCTGTAAAGCCAATATTACCTTCATTAGTTATACTAGTCTGTACAATCCCTGTATTATGGTCACGCCGTACTGCAAAAGGAATGGTACATACCTCTTCTGTATTTGCCGAAAGGCCCTGATTATATAGCGCGGTTACCGAGAAACAGTATTCCATCCCGTTGTCCAGTCCAGCGGCTATAAAACTTGTGCTGCTATCACTCACAAAAGCGATGGAATCACCATCCTGGTAAATAGTATAGCCCAAAAAGGTGCCGCAGTTTTCATCCCTGCTCCGCAGTGACGGTAT
>Ga0257112_10000630_pt1 | contig 14054 bp, 15 predicted proteins | sample LP_taG_5_FD_191565 | JGI IMG/M metagenome (GOLD analysis project Ga0257112, IMG submission 191565) | Marine microbial communities from Northeast Subartic Pacific Ocean, Canada - LP_J_2015_P26_1000m | ecosystem: Environmental > Aquatic > Marine > Oceanic | place: Canada: Northeast Subartic...
TCCCACTCTAGTTATACATGGGACAGGCGATATCCTAGTCGATATTAGCCAAGGAGAAGCAATAGCAAGGCTAGTGCCTAATGCAACAATGTATGTTGTTGAAGGAGGGGGTCATATGATGATGAGTACCCATTCAGAGGAAATTGAAGAGGTCATAGAGAATTTCTTTCAAAAAACTGTTAATTATATGAAGGGAGATGAATTTAGGTAGGGGCTGGTTCTAATTTTTAACCATAAGCCCCACCACTAGTTTAATCTGGAATAATTCCATAAGATAAGTTTGGTATAATTAGGTTATGAATAAAACTAAAAACACAAAAAAACTTCAAACAGAAAAAGCCTACAAAAATTTAGATTTTTTAAATAGCAAAGATGCTCGCACTGTAAGAATTCTGTCTGAATATCTTTATCCAAAAGCACAATTTGAAGAAGAAAAAGTAACTAACACTATAGTAATTTTTGGATCCGCAAGAGCACCGTCACCCGAGGAATTAAGTAGTAAAGAAGGAAGAAGTAAAAATCTTAAATTAGCTGAGTACTATGATGCTACAAGAACACTCTCAAAAAGATTGACAGAATGGTCCAAGAATTTAAATCAGGAAGACCAAAAATATGTTATTTGTTCAGGCGGAGGCCCGGGCATCATGGTTGCCGCTAATCGTGGAGCAAATGAAGCTGAAGGTAAAAACATTGCCCTCAGGATTTCCTTACCCTTTGAAAATATTCCTAACCCATATGTTAGCCCAGAGTTAGATTTTGAATTTCATTATTTTTTTACTAGAAAATTCTGGTTCTCTTATCTTTCAAAAGCTCTCGTAATTATGCCTGGTGGTTTTGGAACCTTAGATGAATTCTTTGAAATTCTTACACTTATCCAAACTGGAAAAATTAAGAAAAATTTGCCTATAGTTCTTTTTGGAAAAGAGTATTGGAACAAATTAATTAATTTTGAAACTTTAGTTGAATACGGAACGATTAACAGGAAGGACTTAGATCTTTTTTTTCTTACGAGCAGTGTTGATGATGCTTTTGAGCATGTTACATCAAATCTTAACTCTAAATAATAGCTATGTATTACGGTGAAAAACTCAATAGTATTTCTCATCTGATCGGCGCCGTTCTGGCACTGATTGGTTTTGGAGCTTTGCTGACGATCAGTATTCAGACAAATGATGTCTGGGTTATCATTAGCTTCAGTATTTTTGGGCTTACTCTGGTTTTGCTTTACACCATGTCCACTCTCTACCACAGCTTTCAATCATATCGGCTAAAAACATTTTTCAGTCTGATGGATCGTGTAGCTGTCTACTTACTAATTTCAGGCACATACACACCCTATATGCTGGTCAGCATCCGTGAAAGCAATGGCTTGTTAATACTGGGTATTGTCTGGGGTCTGGCACTGATCGGCATTCTTAGTGTGATTTTTCTCAAAGGGAAAGCCATCGAAATTGGACAGATGGTCATTTATCTGGGGATGGGATGGGCTTGTTCCTTTGATCTAATCAGCCTAAAAGAAGCGATTCCAAGTGTAGGTTTTAACCTCCTGATAATTGGTGGTGTGGCTTACACTATTGGGGTAATTTTCTATGTGTTGGGTGAAATGAAAAAACTAACTCACGCCCACGGCATTTGGCACTTTTTTGTGTTGCTTGGCAGTGGTTGTCACTTCGCCTCTATACTGGGGTATGTACGCTAGTCTTCCATTTATAATCGTAAAGTTATGTCGTACCTTAATCATTAGAAAATTACCAAATAGTGTAAGCTCCACCACCCATTCCATTTTGGAATAATTCATAAACCTGTTATAACTAGGCACATGAAAAAGTATCTATTTATAGTATTATCCTTGGCTTTAGTTTCAAGCTACTCAATAGCTGCCACTGATTATGTTATGTATTACAAAAACAAGGGTAGTTGGCAAAAAGGACAAATTTATCCTAGTTTTACAGCATGTGAAAATGCAAGAGAGTATCACTGGGCTGGAAGAGAAAACACATATTGTGTAATAGCTGATTTCTAACTTAAAGCACTGCAAGAGTTTCTTTTCTTGATAAGTGTTTAAGAGAGAAAGATTGTAATGCATCAATTATTCAAGGTAAACCAAATGATTAGACTTGAACACGCCAATATTTCTGTTGTGAATACAGAGGAGATGACCCGATTCATCATCATTGCATTTCCCGACTTTTGGGTCCGAGGTGAAGGATTGGATAGTCATGGGCGACCCTGGAGACATGTTGGTAACGATAACTACTACATTGCAATTCAAACCGTCTCTTCCAAGTTAAAGCGAAAACTTTACGGTAATAATACTGGACTTAATCATCTAGGTTGGGAAGTAGATGATGTTGAAGCTTTAGAGAAACGTATGCGCAGAGCTGGTTTTGAACCTAACCTGAAGATCTATGATCACCCTGCTAGGAAGAGATTGTACTTCTATGACCAAGAAGGTAATGATTGGGAGTTTGTTGAGTACACCACTAGTGATATTAATGAGCGTAATGATTATTCCTAAAGTCATGAAGAAAGATAAACTTAAGTTATTCTCAATAATAATATAGGTCGCTACTGTGAACCTCACGTATGGTTTCGATTGGCAGTTGGTTCCAATTTTTAACCATAAGCTCCAACATTTTTAAAGGGTTTCAAAGACCTACTGCATTAACGCCGAGACGTGAGCTTCAACACTGCTAGCCAGAGCAGATAGATCGTAACCACCCTCCAGCGTTGATATAATTCGTCCCTGGGAATGATTGGTGGCGATACAAAGCAGTTGTGCCGTGATCCAGCTGTAATCTGCTTCATGTAGACATAATCCTGCTAAAGGGTCCTGCTCATGGGCATCAAACCCAGCGCTAATTAAGAGGAAGTCGGGTTGATGGGAGTCCAGCGCTGGTAACCAGTCTCTTTCAATTGCTGCTCGAAAACTCTTGCCATCGGTTCCCTCCGGTAAGGGTGAGTTAACGATGTGTTCATTGCTGAAATCCAAATAGCGATAAGGATAATAATTTTCCTGGAAGCTGGAACAAACCAATACTTCAGGTCTGTCCTTGAAAATATCAACGGTACCGTTGCAATGATGGACATCAAAATCCACGATGGCGACTCGATTGATGTCCGGATGGGCAAGTGCTGTCTCTGCTGCTAGGGCAATATTATTGAAGATGCAGAAACCCATAGCGGCAGCGACTTCTGCATGATGGCCAGGTGGTCTAATAGCACAGAAAGCTCGGTCTGTCTTTTCTCGAAGAATATCGCTGACCGCTGCGACACAAGCGCCAGCGGCGAGTTTTGCGGCTCTAAGGCTACCGGGGCTCATGTAGGTATCGGGGTCGAGGCGAACGGTTGAGATCGTCGGTTCACTCCGATTAATAGTCTCTACGTACCTCGAAGGGTGCACGTGAATTAGAACATCATCAGAAAGCTCCTCTGCCAGTTTGACCTTCATGTCCTGAGTCATACCTGTTTCTACTAGGCGGTTGATCACAGCCCTTAAACGCTCCGGTCTTTCCGGATGTTGAGCAAGTTTGTGGTTTTCACAATCAGGATGAGTGTATAGGTACATCAACTTTAAAGCACTCTTTGGATAGTGACCGACTTATAGTCCCTGAAGAAGTTGAAAATGTTCTCGGAATGACTCATCTATGGTGATATTGATTCGTATTCATTCCTGTGCCTATAGCTATACCATTACAGAAATCACGACGTGTTATTTGTTTACTCATTTTCAAACTCAATTCTCTACATCATTATAAGTTACCCTTCAAATGTTTATGAAGGAAAATAAACTTAGATAGGAGTTGGTTCTAATTTGCTATTGTTTATTTTATTTATCGTCAATACTATGAAAGCCTGTTAAAAAAAAGGAGCCTGATTGGTGACTAATCGTATTAATGCAAACATTGTTAATGCTATAAACCCGCCTATTGATGAGGTAAATTCATGGCTGGCTGGAAGAAAATTTACCGATGAAAAACCCCTGCTTAATTTAGCACAAGCGGTACCAAGCTATGCGCCTCCCAAGGAGCTTACCAACTTCATGGCTGAGAGAGTTCAATTATTTGAAACAGCACAATATGGACCAGTGAGCGGTAACGATAATCTGAAAGCTGCACTTGCAAATCATATGACAGAAATTTACGGAGGATCAATTTACAGTGACAACATCCTGATTTCAGCAGGCTGCAATCAAGCGTTTTGTTTAGCATCAATGGCATTGGCCAAAGCTGGAGATGAGATAATTCTCACAACCCCTTATTATTTCAATCACCAGATGTGGCTTGAGATGCAAGATATCAAAACAGTTCATCTTGACTGTGACATGAACAACAAAGGACTACCTGAAATTGATAAAGCGAGGAAATTAATCAGTAAGAAAACCAAGGCGATTGTTCTGGTGTCTCCTAATAATCCAACAGGGGCAAGATATCCAATAAATCTACTGGAAGGATTTTTTGAACTATGCCAAGAATTTGGCATCAAACTGATTATTGATGAAACTTACAAAGACTTTCTGATACAGCAACCACCTCATAAGCTGTTTGATTTCCCTAACTGGGGAGAAACTTTGATCCAAGTTTATAGTTTCTCTAAATGCTTCAGTCTAACTGGATATCGTGTCGGATCGATTATTGCTGGAAAAGAAGTGATTGAATTAGTGACCAAAATCATGGATACCATAGCGATCTGTGCACCCAGGATTGCACAAGATGCCGCGCTTTATGGCTTGCAAAATTTAACCTCATGGGTTGCAGATAAACGCGATATATTGGCAAGGAGAAGAGAACTCTTCGTTAAGCTTTTCAAAGATAATAATCTCGGTTTCGAGTTGGTATCATCCGGTGCTTATTTTGCCTATGTTCGACATCTGTACAAAAACAAAAATGCCTACGAAGTAGCCATGGAGTTGCTGGATAAGGAAAATATACTGTCTTTACCAGGAACTTTTTTTGGACCCAACCAAGATAGATTTCTGAGATTGGCTTATGCAAACATAACCCGGAAGGAAATTACAGAAGTTGTTGACCGGTTGAATGTGAGTTTCAGAATCCCATCTTAAAAAATGCGTATTGGCCTGATCTTAAATGAGCAGAACACGCTGCAAACCAGAGCGCACCTCAGTCTTTAGTAAAATACCTCCAAAGTTTAGTGATCAGCACTGGTAATAAGAATAAAGTTGTATCGTTCCTTAATTATTAGAAATATAAACTTAGACAGGAGTTGGTTCCAATTTTTAACCATAAGCTCCACCACTAGTTTAATCTGGAATAATTCCATAAGATAAGTTTGGTATAATTAGGTTATGAATAAAACTGTTACATCAAGTCTTAATCCAAAATAATACTATTTACTAATTGCAAAGAGGGGTGTGATGAAAACAATTAAAGGACCAGCCATATTTTTGGCTCAATTTGTTGGAGATGACCCCCCGTTTAATACGCTAAATAACATAGCAAAATGGGCTGCAGATCTTGGATTTAAAGGCGTTCAAATTCCTACTTGGGATAGTAGGCTCTTTGATCTTGGAAAAGCAGCAAATAGCCAGTCTTATTGCACTGAAATTCTTGAAACATTAGATAATCACGGTTTGGTGATTACAGAGTTGTCAACGCACATCCAGGGGCAACTGGTAGCAGTTCATCCTGCATATGATACTCTTTTTGACTCGTTTGCAGTTCCTGAAGTTCGGGGTAATCCAGAATCTAGACAGCAATGGGCAGTTAGTCAAATGTTACTTGCAGCAAAAGCTTCTGAGAATTTAGGCTTAACAAACCATGCCACTTTTTCCGGTGCCTTGGCTTGGCCATACCTTTATCCTTGGCCTCAACGACCAGCAGGACTAATAGAAACTGCCTTTGATGAATTGGCCAAGCGATGGTTACCCATACTCAATGCCTTTGATAATTCTGGAATCAATCTATGTTATGAGATACATCCTGGTGAAGATTTACATGATGGTGTTACATTTGAAATGTTTTTAGAGCGTGTGCATAACCATGATCGATGTCAGATGCTATACGATCCAAGTCACTATATGTTACAAGCACTGGATTATCTTCAGCACATTGATATTTATCACGAACGGATCAAAATGTTCCACGTCAAAGATGCAGAATTTAATCCATCAGGACGTCAAGGTGTCTATGGAGGTTATCAATCATGGCTTGATAGGGCAGGTCGATTTCGCTCTTTGGGAGATGGTCAAATTGATTTTAATAGCATTTTCTCTAAATTTGCTCAATATGACTTTCAAGGGTGGGCTGTTCTGGAATGGGAATGTTGCTTGAAACATCCTGAAGATGGAGCAAAAGAAGGTGCAGTCTTTATTCGCGATCAAATTATTCGAGTTACAGATAAAGCTTTCGATGATTTCGCAGGATCGGATAGCGATAAAGAATCTAATAAAAGTTTGCTGGGATTGTCTTAAAACAATGGCTGATATAGAAAAAAAAGATCCAATTCGATTGGGCATGGTCGGGGGAGGTCAGGGGTCATTTATTGGTGAAGTACATCGTATTGCTGCCTGTGTTGATAACAAATATCTCTTTTGTGCAGGTGCATTATCATCCGAACCGGAGCGGTCTTTAATTTCTGGTTCTGAATTAGGTTTGGAAAAAGATAGATCCTATACAAACTATGAAGCAATGATTAAGGGTGAATCAAGTCGAGATGATCGAATTGAAGCAGTGTCAATTGTTACGCCCAATGATATGCATTTTCCAATCGCAAAAAGATTTCTCGAGGAAGGTTTTCATGTCATTTGTGATAAACCAATGACAGTGACCACTCATGAAGCTGATGAACTAGCTAAACTCGCACATAAACATAACTTGATTTTAGCCGTTACTTATAATTACAGCGGTCATCCAATGATAAGGCTTGCAAAAGAAATGGTTGAGGATGGTGAGGTTGGAGAAATTAGAGTCATACAATGTGAATATGCTCAGGATTGGTTAGCAGAGCCAATTGAAAAAGAAGGTCATAAACAAGCTTTGTGGAGAACTGATCCTTTACAATCAGGATTAGGTGGTTGTATTGGTGATATTGGGACACATGCATTTCATTTAGCTTGTTTTGTAAGTGGCTTAGAGCCAGAGGCCTTGTGTGCAGATATTTCCAGATTTGGTGATGGGCGGAAGCTAGACGATAATGCCAATGTTTTATTAAGATTTAAAGGAAATGCAAGAGGTATTATATGGGTAAGTCAAGTTGCGATTGGCAATGAAAATAATTTAAAACTCAGAATTTTTGGTAAACAAGGTGGACTGAGTTGGCGACAAGAAGAACCCAATGAATTAATACTGTCTCCTTTAAATCAGCCATCGCGACGGATCACTCGAGACAGCTCTAGCGTTGCGAATGGGGCATCACTTGTATCAAGTGTCCCTGCAGGACATCCTGAAGGTTATTTAGAGGGTTTCACAACAATTTATAGTGAAATTGGAAATTCAATTATTGCTGCACGCAATGGTGAAGTTGTAGATCAAAATGTAAGTTTTCCTACAGCTAAGGACGGCAAAGCTGGTGTGAAGTTTATAGAAACAGTCGTACGTTCAAGTAATGAAGGTTCAGTTTGGATAAATTTGTAAGGCCAAGCAGCTTTCGTTTGCGTTTAGGTTTGGTTGTAATTTCTTCGATAAAAATATAGCACACCATAAAGAACAAACAATATAGCCGGCAAGAGACTCATTGTTTGGATGACTTGCACTCCGTTTGAATTATCAAGAAATCGCCCCATCACTGGCAGCACTATTGAAACCGACAAATTGCCAAGTCCCCCCATAATTGAAAGTCCAAAAGCCCCACTTTCAGGTATATTTTCTGAAATAAATGCAAGTGTGGTTGGCCAGAAAAAAGTTATTCCTACGGCAAAAACACCGGCAGCAATAAAAACAAACATACCTGATGCGTTAGCCAGAAGTTGCAATCCGATAAACGAAAATAATGCTGAAAACCACAACATCCCAGTCGTGCTTATTTTCTTTGAAATTGGACCAGCAAAATACCGACCAATCATCATAAGACCATTAATAAATGCAAGTACCAGGAGTGCATTGACTCCTGTTTCTCTCAGCAGCGATTCGATGCGTTGTGTTGTTCCTAATTCCGTTGTGGCTGAAAGTAACATACAAACAGCAATAAATAGATAAAGTGGCGTCAAGAGACTTTTTAGAGCTGCCTTTGTACTGATACCCATTTCTACCCGTTCAGTTAAAGGAAATGTTTGGCCTATAATTAGGTAGCCATACACTACCAGAGGGATAAAAAGAGATGCCACCATCACTTGCCAACCTAGGCCTGCGATATCCATTATTAAGTATCCAATGATTGAACCAATAACAATCCCTGCAGGCCACCATAAATGAAACCGATTTAGCATTTTAGTTTTTTGGCTAGGATACATACTTGCCACCATAGGGTTGCAGACAGCTTCCACCATACCGTTACCTAATCCCATGACAATAGTTGCTGTAAAAAGTGATGAGAAATCAGTAGCAGTTAATGTAAAGATAATTCCAAATGTATGCAGAATAAAAGCTAACCACATAACTTTTTTCATTCCAAGGTAATCTACGATGGGTCCACCAATAATCATTGCTATTGTAAACCCCCAAAATGCAGGCATAAAAGCATAGCCTATTTGCTCCAATGTTAAACCGACTCCTGCCGGCCCAAACACTGTTTCCAATCGTGCACGAATCGCAAACGTCATTGCCGTTAGAGCCAAAGAGGTGCAGCTGGCAATAAAAAGACGGTTTTTGTTAATTGGGCTCATATTTTTATCAAATCCTTGTTTTATTAAAGTGGGTTAGAAGAATTTCACAAGTAATGGGTATTTATCCTACCTCATTTAAATCTATTTAAAGAAGTTTTAAGATATTGGCCAACAATTTAATTGCCACAAACTGAACTATTGGCTATGGTTCATCAGAGGCTTATAAAGTGTGGTTTTAAAATGTCTATAACACGAAGAGAATTAATGGCAGTGCTGGGTACACTAGCAGCCACTTCGAATCTCTATGCAGATCAATCTCCTCAACAACAATCTCGGAAATTGTTAGAAGGCCTGGCTTGTAATATGGAATCTTGGTGGACCGATCTTGATTTTATGCAGCGATTTGAGAGAGCCGCTGAGGCAGGATTCAGTTCAATAGAATTTTGGGAACACAACAAAAATAACAGGAACATGAATGCTGTTGCAACATTGGCCAAAAGACTGGATCTCAATATTGTTCAATTTACGGGTTGGGGAGGCCCCAGCCTTGCCGACACAAGTCATCACCATGATTTCATAGAAACAATGAAACGCGTTACTGAAATAGCTCATCAATTAAACGCACCAATGTTTACCGTGGTTGGGCACCAAACACTGAAAACCATCTCACAAGCAGATAGCCTTGCGAATTTATCTCTAGCTCTGGAAACAGTAGCTCCTATTTTAGAGGACGCTAAAAAGATGTTAATACTGGAGCCATTTAATCCGGTTGATCATCAAGGGCATTTTTTAAATGGATCAGCTGACGCATTACGAATTTGCAGGGAAATTAATTCGCCTTTTATTAAAATTAATTGGGATCTTTACCACATGCAATTAACCGAAGGCAATATAGTGGAAAATCTTTATGCTGGGATAGACCAGATTGGTTATATACAAGTCGCTGATATTCCAGGGCGTCATCAACCTGGGTCGGGAGAATTGAATTATAATTTTATTTTCAATGCCATTGATGCAATAGGCTATAAAGGCCCGATTGGTCTAGAATGTTGGCCAGAGAATAATAATGAAAAACGAGCTATCGAAGATATTATCAAGCATCGCTTAGGTTGAAGCTTTAATTAAAATATGGGTAAAAATATAAAATTAAATTCAATATCACTCACAAGGAGAAAGGCGATTAGCAATGCAGTGTTGCTTTTAGGTGGAAGCATATCTGCTGCTCAAATTAGCCCTTTAATCAGCAATGTAGCTGCAATGGGTTCGAATTACATACCAAAATTTCTCAACGAGCATCATTTTCATATGACCAAACGCTTAGTTGATTTAATCATTCCAGAATCCGATACCCCAGGTGCATTATCTGCCAATGTACATCAATTCATTGATGTTATGTTGGACGGGTGGGCAGCAACAGACACACGGCTTCGTTTCCTCGACAATTTTAATAATATCGATAGTCGAAGCCTCGCTCTGACTGGCAAAAATTTTTCCGATGCTACTCGAACAAAGCAAATAAAACTACTTGAAGTATTGGACAAGGAGTCATTTTCTGATAACGGCACTGAATTTTTTTTTAAAGAGTTCAAAGCTTTGGTTGTTTTTGGTTATTATTCATCGGAAGAGGGTGCTTCTGTTGAATTGAGATACGATCGTATCCCGGGTGATTATAGAGGATGTATCCCATTCAACGAGGTAGGACGCAGTTGGTCAACTTAAGTTTATTAGGACATGATTAATGGCGAGTAACACAACACCTGAGTTTGATGTCATAGTAGTGGGTTCAGGAATCTCGGGGGGATGGGCGGCAAAAGAGCTTACTGAGAGAGGTCTGAAAGTACTTCTGGTGGAGAGAGGCCCACACATAACTCATAGAGAAGATTATAGCGGTGAAGATAAAGCTCCATGGGAAATGCCGTTCGCTGGTCGTATTCCAGAAGAAGAAGCAAATCAGGATTATTTTGTTCAAAAAGACTGCTATGCCTTAGAGGGTGCCACCAAGAAATTCTTTGTTAACGATCGGACACATCAATATATTCATCCTAAAGAGAAACCATTTAGCTGGATTAGAGGCTATCAGCTGGGTGGTAGATCGCAACTTTGGGCCAGACAGACTTACCGATGGAGTGATATTGATTTCAGAGCCAACAAAACTGATGGCCACGGGATTGATTGGCCAATTCGTTATAAAGATATCGCCCCATGGTATGACCACGTTGAAAAGTTTGCTGGTATCAGTGGTTCTTTAGAAGGGCTGGATCAATTACCAGATGGAAAATTTTTACCTCCAATGGAAATGAATTGCGTCGAAGTGGAGGCCAAACAAAAAATTGAAAAGGCCTTTCCCACACGCAAGATGATTATAGGACGATGTGCCAATCTTACGGAACCAACTAAAGAGCATCTTGAGCTAGGCCGTGGTCGCTGTCAGTATCGTAATGAATGTGAGAAAGGGTGTTCGTTCGGCGCATCCTTCAGTTCACTATCTGCAACACTACCTGCTGCACAACGCACAAATAATCTAACTACTGTCACAGATGCAATAGTACATAGTGTGACTTATGACAACGTCTCAAAGCGAGCCACCGGAGTTAAAATTATTGATGCTAACACTAAAGACTATCGCCAGTATTCTGGACGCATAATATTTCTCTGTGCTTCTACATTAGGCTCTACACAAATTATGTTGAACTCGATATCCGAGAGTTTTCCAAATGGAATTGCTAATTCCAGTGGCACTCTAGGGCATCATCTTATGGACCATATTTTTATGTCAGGAGCCAGTGGTGAACACCCTGGATTTCAAAAAAACTATTATTCGGGCAGAAGACCTAACGGGATTTATGTTCCAAGGTATAGGAATGTGACCGAGAAGGATGATCGTTTTCTACGTGGTTACGGTTTCCAAGGAGGCGCCTCAAGACCAAACTGGAGACGCGGTTCAAATATGCAAGGTATCGGTCTTGAATTAAAGGAAAAACTACGAGAGCCTGGTTCTTGGCAATTCCATCTCGGTGGGTTTGGTGAAATGCTTCCTGATAAAAGAAACCGGGTGCTTTTGGATAAAAATAAGCAGGATCAATGGGGAATACCGTTATTAAATATAGAATGTGAACTTCATGACAATGAATTAAAAATGCTTGATGCCATGTCGGATGATGCAGCAGCTATGTTAAGAGCTGCAGGAATAATTAATATACAAAAATACAACGAAGCTGCTCCTCCAGGGCTCGCTATCCATGAGATGGGTACTGCTCGAATGGGCCATAATCCAAGTAGCTCAGTGCTAAATAAATTCAATCAGACTCACGATGTACCAAATCTTTTTGTAACCGATGGTTCTGCTATGACTTCCTCTGCTTGTCAAAATCCATCGCTCACCTATATGGCCTTAACTGCAAGAGCTTCAGCGTATGCTGTGCAACTATTAAAAGATGGAAAAATATGAAAGGCAAAAATCAAAATCAAATAATATCGAGACGTGATTTTTTGCTTACAGTAGCCGGGACCATGTCTCTGTATGGATATGATAACGCTATTGGGAACGTCTTTAGAGGTCAGTCAATAAGCAAAGATAGGATCGGCATCCAATTGTATACAGTGCGTAATCATATGGCTTCCGATTTAAATAATACTCTTCAACGTATTGCAGCTATAGGCTATAAGGAAGTTGAGTTTGCAGGTTATTTTGACCATTCACCTGAAGAAATTCGAAATATTTTATCCACTGAAGGGTTGGCTTCACCATCCACACATGTTCCCCTTAAATTTATTCAAAGCTCACCCAGTCAAATAATAGATGCGGCACTTACAGTTGGGCATGAATATATTGTAATGCCTTGGATAATGCCTCATCAACGCTCATTAAATAAGTACAAGGAATACATTGAGCTTTTTAATAAATTTGGAGAACAATGCCAGGGAGCTGGATTAAAGTTTGCTTACCATAATCACGATTTCGAATTTGAAGTGATAGAGGGTGTCCGACCAATGGATTTATTGTTAGAAGGAACGGATAAAAATCTTGTTTCATTCGAACTTGATCTTTATTGGATAATAAAAGCAGGAGAAGATCCGCTTAGATACATTAAAAAATACCCTAATAGATTTCCACTTTGGCATATTAAAGACATGGCTAGTGATGGCTCAATGAGGGATGTTGGAGAAGGTGTTATTGATTTTGAGGAAATATTTAAACTCAAAAAATTATCTGGTCTGGAGCATTACTATGTGGAACATGATAATCCACCGAATTCACTTATGACTGCTTCGAGGTCTTTTGATGCACTTATAAAACTCAATATCTAATTTACCAATTTGACTTTTACAAAACTCATGAAAAAGATTACATTTGTACTATGTCAACAAGCCATGGATTTACAATGAAACAATTATTTCTCTTTATATTTCTTAATCTTAGCGGAGGATTTTATGCCAATCTCCACGCTGCCGACCTGATCCATTTGGATCAATCAGTGTTTGGGGATCTGAATAATACTGAGTTTGAATCCTTCAACGAAGGCTATGGAGAATTGACCAGTAGAGAATACGAGCTATTTACCAGTGAAGATGAAAATTTTTCAATTGGCATTTGGGAAGCGAAGAGAGGAGAAGAGGTTATAGATACACCTTTTCCTTACAACGAATTTATGTATGTGCTTTTCGGCCAAATGGTCGTTAAAAATAGTGATGGTCAGACTATTATTATTAATCCTGGTGAAGGGTTTGTTGCACCTAAAAATTGGATGGGTTCTTTTACTATTACTGAAGATCTAGCGATCATCTATGCTATTGATGGTTTAAAACAAACAAAAAATGATGGGCCTATTGATTTAGTTAAAATAAATGATGCAAGAGTGTCCGCTTATGATCTGGGAGATTTTGAACCTTATCATCCTGAATACAGCAACCTTTTAGCCAAAGGGATTACTCTTTTTTCAAATCAAGATGAAAGTTTTCAGGTAGGTATTTGGGAGTCTACGTCAGGGTCTATACCCGCTGATGCAGAATATTTTCATGGTTATCATGAATTTATGTATCCCCTGAGTGGTTCGGTAAAATTATCTCATATCAATGGTCAAGTAAGTGTTACCAGCCCGGGTGAAGGTGTTTTTATTCCTTCAAATTGGGAAGGTGAGTTTGCAGTACCTGAGGGGGTTTTAAAGATATGGATTACTTATACAGAAACAGGAATAACAAATAAATTAATAAAATGAATAGTAGATTGTGATTAACGCAGAGGAGAAGGAAAATGGAGTGTGTCCAAGTAGAGAGAAAGAGTATTTATTCATTTTATGCTCGTATGATCATTGTCTCGCTTTGCCTGCTGGCTACT
>Ga0257112_10000631_pt1 | contig 14052 bp, 10 predicted proteins | sample LP_taG_5_FD_191565 | JGI IMG/M metagenome (GOLD analysis project Ga0257112, IMG submission 191565) | Marine microbial communities from Northeast Subartic Pacific Ocean, Canada - LP_J_2015_P26_1000m | ecosystem: Environmental > Aquatic > Marine > Oceanic | place: Canada: Northeast Subartic...
CGGCCGGGTCGGGCAGGTCCTATTTCTCTCGGCGACCCCCGGAGCCTGGGAGCTCGAGGCCAGCAGCCGGGTGGTGGAGCAGATCGTCCGACCCACCGGGCTGATCGACCCGGAGGTGATGGTCAGGCCTACGAAGGGCCAGATAGACGACCTGCTGGAGATGATCGCCCAGCGGGTGGAGGCCGAACAGAGGGTCCTGGTGACCACGCTCACCAAGAAGATGGCCGAGGACCTCACCGACTACCTGTTGGAGCAGGGGGTGCGGGTGCGATACCTGCACTCAGACGTGGACACGGTGCAGCGCATCGAGATCCTGAGGGACCTTCGGCTCGGGGAGTTCGACGTCCTGGTCGGAATCAACCTCCTGCGCGAGGGCCTCGACCTGCCCGAGGTGTCCCTCGTGGCGATCCTGGACGCCGACAAGGAGGGTTTCCTCCGGAGCGAGACCTCGCTCGTGCAGACCATCGGTCGGGCCGCCCGCAACGTGGATGGTGAGGTCGTCATGTACGCCGATTCGGTGACCCCCTCGATGCAGCGGGCGATCGGCGAGACTATGCGACGCCGGAACATGCAGAAGGCGTACAACCTGGAGCACGGCATCGACCCGCAGACGGTTCGTAAGGCGGTGAGCGACATCCTGGAGATGATCCGGCCGGGTTCGAAGGCCTCCACCTCTGCCGGCCGGCGGCGTCGTACCGAGCGCCTGGTTCAGGACTTCGCCTCGATGGGCATGGACGACCTGCAGCGCCTCCTGTCCACCCTCGAGCAGGAGATGGGCGAAGCGGCTGCGGACCTCAGGTTCGAGTACGCGGCCAGGCTCAGGGATGAGATCAGGGAGATCGAACGGGAACTCCGGGACCTCTCCGAGGCGGTCTGAGCATGCTCCCGCACGGTCCTGACCTTCTCGGCGCGACTCCGCCCACCGGGCAGTGGCGTCCGTCGGTGCAGGCATAGGCTCCCCGGCGATGTCCGAGCGGTTGATCGTCAAGGGTGCACGTGAGCACAACCTCAGGGACGTGGACCTGGATCTCCCGCGGGACCGGCTGATCGTCTTCACCGGCATCTCCGGATCAGGGAAGTCTTCGCTGGCCTTCGACACCATCTATGCGGAGGGCCAGCGTCGCTACGTGGAATCGCTCTCGGCGTACGCCCGGCAGTTCCTCGGGCAGATGGACAAGCCGGACGTGGACTTCATCCTCGGACTCTCGCCGGCGATCTCGATCGACCAGAAGAGCGCTTCACGCAACCCGCGGTCCACCGTCGGCACCATCACAGAGGTCTACGACTACCTTCGCCTGCTCTACGCCCGGATCGGCATACCGCATGACCCGGAGACCGGCGAGCGCCTCGTCAGACAGACCCCGCAGCAGATCGTGGACCGGGTACTCGAGATGCCCGAAGGTACCCGGTTCCAGGTCCTGGCGCCGGTGGTGCGTGGGCGCAAGGGCACCTACGACACCCTCCTGTCGGACCTGGCGGCGCAGGGCTTCAGCCGTGCGATCGTGGATGGAGAGCCGCACGACCTCGGCGACGGGGTGGACCTGGCCCGCTACGAGATGCACACGATCCAGGTGGTGGTCGACCGCCTGGTACTGCGTGACGGCCTGGAGCGCCGCCTCACCGAATCCATGGAGACGGCCCTCGCCCTCGCCGAGGGGATCGCCGAGATCCAGGTGGTTCCACGAGACGGCGAGGTGGACGAGGACGGGCAGCCGGTCGAGCCCCGGACCATCGTGTTCAGCCAGCACCTCTCCCGGCCCAGCGACGGCCGGTCCTTCGAGGATCTTGCGCCCCGAAACTTCTCCTTCAACAGCCCCTACGGGGCATGCAGCCACTGCAACGGCCTCGGATCGGTCTTCGAGGTGGATGCCGACCTGGTCGTCCCCAATCCCGACCTGAGCCTCTCAGAGGGGGCCATCGCCCCATGGTCCGGTGGTCGGAACCGCTATTTCGCCCGTCTCATCGAAGCAGTCGCCGAGGACCAGGAGATCGATCCGGAGACATCATGGCGGAAGCTCTCGGCGAAGCACCGCAAGGTCCTCATGGAGGGGGGCATCGGGGGGCGGGTGAAGGTCAGGTACAAGAATCGGTTCGGTCGTTCCCGTGTCTACTCGGCCAACTTTGAAGGGGTGATGCCCTACCTGCGGCGTCGTCACCAGGAGGCCGAGACGGACGTGCAGCGGGACCAGATCGAGGGCTACATGCGCCAGGTTGCCTGCCCGGACTGCGGTGGAGCCCGTCTCAACCCCCTCTCGCTGGCCGTGACGATCGACGGGCACTCCCTGTCAGAGGTCTGTGGGCTGTCCATCGCCGATGCCGCCAAGGTCCTGAGTGAACTGGAGTTGACTGATCGGGAATCCACAATTGCCGAGCAGGTCCTGAAGGAGGTCAACGCCCGGCTGGGCTTCCTGCTGGACGTGGGCCTCGACTACCTCAGCCTGTCCCGGTCGGCGGCCACCCTGGCCGGTGGGGAGGCGCAGCGCATCCGCCTGGCGTCCCAGATCGGCAGCGGCCTCGTCGGGGTGCTGTACGTGCTCGACGAGCCGTCCATCGGTCTCCACCAGCGCGACAACCGTCGCCTGATCGAGACCCTCGAGCGACTCAGGGACCTAGGCAACACTGTGATCGTCGTGGAGCACGACGAGGAGACCATCCGGGCCGCCGACCACGTAGTTGACATAGGCCCGGGGGCGGGGGAGCACGGCGGCGAGATCGTCCACTCCGGTGGCCTCGAGGGACTCCTCGGATCGGAGCGTTCCCTCACCGGCCAGTACCTGTCGGGCAGCAGGGGAATCCTGGTGCCGCAGGTCCGGCGGCCCGCCGATGGTGACAGCCTCCGGGTGCGCGGTGCCCGGGAGAACAACCTGCGGGACATCCAGGTGGAGTTCCCATTGGGCTGCTTTGTGGCGGTCACCGGTGTCTCCGGATCTGGCAAGTCGACGCTGGTGAACGAGATCCTGCACAAGGCCCTCATGCAGAAGGTGTACCGCTCCAAGGTGCCGCCGGGGCTGCACACGGCCATGGAGGGTGCGGACCTGGTCGACAAGGTCATCAACATCGACCAGGCGCCGATCGGTCGGACGCCCCGCTCCAACACCGCCACCTACACCGGAGTCTTCGACCATGTCAGGAAGCTCTTCGCCAAGACCGAGGAGTCCAGGATCAGGGGCTACCAGCCCGGCCGCTTCAGCTTCAACGTGAAGGGCGGTCGGTGTGAGTCCTGTGCGGGTGACGGCACGATCAAGATCGAGATGCACTTCCTGCCCGACGTCTACGTCGCCTGCGAGGTCTGCAAGGGGCAGCGCTACAACAGGGACACCCTGGACATCCGGTTCAAGGGCCGGACCATTGCAGACGTGCTGGACATGTCCTGTGACGAGGCGCTCGACTTCTTCCACAACCAGCCTGCGATCACCCGCCACATGCAGACGCTCGTGGACGTGGGGCTGGGCTACGTGCGGCTCGGGCAGTCGGCGCCCACCCTGTCGGGCGGGGAGGCCCAGCGGGTGAAGCTGGCCAGTGAGCTGGCTAGGCGACCTACCGGCCACACGGTCTACATCCTGGACGAACCCACCACGGGGCTCCACTTCGAGGACGTACGCAAGCTCCTGGGCGTGCTGAACCGGCTCGTCGACAACGGCAACACCGTCATCGTGATCGAGCACAACCTGGACGTCATCAAGACTGCCGACTGGCTGGTGGACCTCGGCCCGGAGGGAGGCGGTGGTGGTGGTGCCGTGATCGCCGTCGGCACTCCGGAACAGGTGGCCGAGGTGCCGGGGAGCTATACCGGCCAGTTCCTCGCCGGGATGCTGACTTCACCGGCCCGTTCTGGGCCTGAGGACGGTTAGGTGATCGAGAGCATGCTGTCGAGGGCGACCCTGGCCCACCCGGCGGTCTTGGCGTTCACCGTGATCCTGTTCTCGACTCGACCCTCGACGACCCGACCGTTACACGGTGGGCGTACGGCCCATACCCTCTGTCGATGGTCGACCGTCCAGCAGCGGGCACCGTGCCTGACGCACCGGGGTCCTACCAGTTCCGGGACGCTGAGGGCCGCGTCCTGTACGTGGGCAAGGCCAAGAGCCTCCGCAACCGCCTGAACAGCTACTTCGGGCGTCGCGAGACGATGGCCAACCGGACGGCCCAGATGCTCGACGAGGCGACGACGGTGGAGTGGATCCAGGTCGCCAACGAGCTCGAGGCCCTGATGTTGGAGTTCAACCTCATCCAGGAGCACAGGCCGCGCTTCAACGTGGATCTGAAGGACGACAAGTCATACCCGTTCCTGGCGGTCACGGTGGGCGACGAGTGGCCGCGGCCGATGGTCACCCGGGGAAGGCGAAAGCGCGGCGTGAGGTACTTCGGGCCGTACGGCCATGCCGGAGCCATCCGCGAGACCCTGGACCTCCTGCTGAGGACCTTCCCCGCCCGGACCTGCACCGACTCCAAGTTCGCGACCCACCAGCGAATGGGAAAGCCGTGCCTCCTCTTCCACATCGAGAAGTGCAGCGGCCCGTGCGTCGGCGAGGTGACACACGAGGACTACGACGGGATCGTGAAGGCCCTCCTGAGGTTCCTGGACGGGGACACCGACGAGGTTGTGGACCGTCTCAGGAGGGAGATGGCCGATGCCTCGGCGGGTCTCGAATTCGAGGCCGCCGCCCGGATACGGGACCGCCTGGCCAGCGTCCAGAAGGTCCTGGAGAAGCAGCAGATGGTCGCTGCCAGGGACGAGGACCTGGATGTGATCGGCCTGGCCGGCGACGAGCTGGAGGCGGCGGCCCAGGTCTTCTACGTGCGTCGGGGACGCGTCGTGGGACGCAAGGGCTTCGTGGTGGACAGGGCCGACGACCTTGACGGCGGTCAGCTGGTGGCCGAGGTCGTATCGGCCCACTACCGGTCCGATCCGCCACGTGGGATACCGCGCGAGGTGCTGGTTCCGGACGAACCGGAGGGCGGTGCCCTGCTGGCCGAGTGGCTGGCTGTCGAGCGCGGCGCTCCGGTGACGATCCGGGTGCCGAAGCGCGGGGACCGGCGTTCCCTGCTGGAGACGGTCACCCGTAACGCTGAGGAGGAGTTCGTCCGGCACCGCCTGAAGCGTGCCGCCGACCACAACACCCGGGCCCGGGCCCTCAGCGAACTACAGGAGGCCCTCGGCCTGCCGGAGGCCCCGCTGCGAATCGAGTGCTACGACATGAGCCACCTCCAGGGCACCGACTACGTGGGATCCATGGTCGTGATGGAGGACGGCCTGCCCAGAACATCGGAGTATCGACGATTCAAGATCAGGGAGGTCGACGGCAACGACGACTACGCGGCGATGGCCGAAGTTCTCACCCGACGCCTCACGGCCTTCCTGACGGAGCAGGCGCTGCCCGTCGATGAGCGGCCCGGCCGTTTTTCGTATCCGCCGCAGCTGCTTCTGGTGGACGGGGGGAAGGGTCAGTTGGGCGTGGCCGAACGGGTGGTGGCCGACCTAGGCCTGGCCGACCGCATCCCGGTGGCCTCGCTCGCAAAACAGCTCGAGGAGGTGTTCCGGCCGGGGTCGTCCGAACCGGTGAAGTTGGAGCGCGGCTCCGAGGGGCTCTATCTGCTGCAGAGAATCCGTGACGAGTCCCACCGGTTTGCCATCGACTACCACCGCCGACTCCGCTCGAAGCGCATGACGGGTTCGGTGCTGGATGGGATCCCCGGACTGGGTCCGACCCGGCGGAAGCGACTGGTGGCGGCCTTCGGAGGTGTCAGGGCCGTCCAGAGGGCGCCGCTCGAGGATCTGGTCGCGCTCGGCTGGCTTCCCGACCCGGTCGCTGAGGCTGTGTTTGCCAAGGCCCACAGGCCGGAGTGACCGTCGGTCAGCCTCCGACCATCAGTCCTACGGCACCCACGGCCGCGACCATGCCGACGATCTGGTTCGCACTCATCCGTTCGCCTAGCACCGTCCGGGCCAGGAGGACGGTCATCGCCGGATAGAGGGCGCTTATCGTCGCGCTGAGGCTCAGTCGCCCATGGTTCACGGCAAGCAGGAAGGCCAGGTTGCCTGCCATGTCGAAGATCCCTGCGGCCACGATGGCACCAACGGCACCATCGGAACGACGGGGAATCGGCGACCCACCGGAGCGTAGGACCAGGATCATGGCTAGGCCCGCCGACACGATCCTGGCGGCGACCAGTGGCCACGGCGTCGTGGTGGCGCTGGTGGCACTGATGGTGATGATGAATCCACCGAATCCGGCGCCGGCCAGCATCGCCTCCAGGAGCAGCCCCCGCGACACCCTGCCGACATGGCCCGGAGTCGATGACACGAGGACGATGGCCACGAAGCCGACCAGGATCCCGACGAGGCTCAACGTGGATAGCCGCTCGCCGGACACGACACCCCACAGCACCGGGAAGGCGGCTGAACCGACAGCCGTTATGGGAGCCACGACGGCCATCGGCCCTCGCCCCAGGCTGTGGTAGAGGCAGGCGATGCCGACACATCCGAACGCGCCGGCCAACCCGCCCAGGAGGAAGTCGCCCATCGTGAACGTGTCGGCCATGAACGGGGCGCTCAGGGCGATGAGGGCGAGCCCGATGATGTGGGAGGCCGACACGATCGCCAGCACCCGGGTGCGCCGCGCCGCCATGCCACCGAAGAAGTCGCCGGCGCCGAAGAGTGCAGCGGAGGCGAGGGCGAATGCGGCTGCCATGGCGGCAGAGGCTATTGCCGGTACGGGCGACGGCCGTTGTTCGGGTGGTGGTGCTCCCGGGTCGAAGCGTGTGGGACGCTCCCGGTATGGACGATGTGACCGATCCGTGGGAGCGACACGCCGGCTGGTGGCAGGAGGGCTTCACGGACGGTGCCGATGCTGAGTACACCGAGCAGATCCTCCCGCTGGCGGCGGACCTGCTGGCCGGTTACGACAGGGTCCTCGACGTCGGGGCCGGCGAGGGCCAGGTCAGCCGCGAGGCGGCCGCTGGGGGTGCCTCAACGATGATCGGCATGGACCTCGCCGCGGCACAGGTTGTGGAGGCTGTGGCTCGCGGTGGTGGCCCTGCCTACCTGCGAGCCGGGGCAGATCGCATGCCGTTCGCGGACGCCACCTTCGACGCCGTGGTGGCCTGCCTCGTCTTCGAGCACATCGAGGCTCTGCACGATGCGATCTCTGAGGTCGCCAGGGTGCTTCGACACGGCGGAAGGTTCGCGTTCTTCCTGAACCACCCGATCCTTCAGACCCCGGGCAGTGGTTGGATCGACGACCAGATCCTTGATCCCCCGGAGCAGTACTGGCGGATCGGGCCGTACCTGGTCGAGTCGATTCAGTTGGAAGAGGTAAACCGGGACGTGTTCCTGCCGTTCGTGCATCGGCCGCTCAGCCGCTACGTGAACGCCATGGCCGACCACGGCCTGGTGCTGCGGCGCATGTACGAACCGGCACCCCCGGAGGGCTTCCTGGCCCGTGCATCGGAATACCGCGAGGCAGCGACGATCCCACGCCTCCTGGTCCTGGTCGCCGAGCGGGAGGCCTGAGGGTCTGCGCCGCAGGGGGAGAGCAATCCGAGCGCCGTCTACGATGCTCCCATGAGCGACCTGCTGGTGATCACTGGCCTCTCGGGGGCGGGGCGCAGCGAGTTCGCCAAGGACCTCGAGGACCTCGGTTGGTTCGTCATCGACCGCCTCCCCCCGGAGATCAGTTCCAAGGTGGCGGCCCTGGCCCTCGGCGGCGGATCCACCTGGGATCGGGTGGCCTTCATCCTGAGGGCGGACCTGGCCGGTGGTGAGTCTCTCCGGGCAGTGGACGAGTTGAGAGCGACGGGAGAACGCCTTCGGGTGGTCTTCCTGGACTGCTCTACCGAAGCCCTCGTACGCCGGTACGAGAGCAGCAGGCGCCCCCACCCGTTCCCGGTGGACAGTGGTCTCCAGGAGGCCATCGAGGCTGAAAGGGACGTCATGGAGCCCGTCCGGGCCGCCGCCGACCTGGTCCTGGATACCTCGGACCTGAACGTGCACGAACTCCGGGACAGGGTGTCGGGGCTCTACGGCGAGGTGGACGACCGTCCGATGCGGACGACCATCACATCGTTCGGCTACAAGCACGGGCTGCCCAGGGATGCCGACCTCGTTTTCGACTGTCGGTTCCTCCCCAACCCACACTGGATCCCGGACCTGCGGCCGTTGACCGGCCGTGACGGACCGGTGAGCGAGTACGTACTCAGCCACGACGCCACACAGGACTTCTTGGACCAGCTGGACGAGATGCTGGCCGTCCTGATGCCGTCGTACCTGTCGGAGGGCAAGGCCTACCTGTCGCTGGCCTTCGGCTGCACGGGCGGTCGACACAGGTCGGTGGCCGTCGCCGAGACGGTCGCCGAGATGCTCAGGGGCAGGGGCTTCGATCCGGTGGTCAGCCACCGAGACGTGGAGCGGTGAGCACCCCGCGTCGGGTCTGCGCCCTAGGCGGTGGCCACGGCCTGGCGACCAGCCTGCGGGCCATCCGGACCTATGCGGAGGAGGTCACGGCTGTGGTCTCCATTGCCGACGACGGCGGCTCCAGCGGACGGATCAGGGCATCGGAAGGCGGCCCGGCTCCGGGTGATCTCCGGCGCTGCTTCGAGGCCCTGGGTGACGGTTCGATGCTCACGGCCGAGCTTGGGTGGAGGTTCTCCGGCGGGGACCTGGATGGACACGCTCTCGGGAACCTCCTCATAGCGGGCCTCGTTGGTGCGGGTGACGACCTCATCGGTGCGCTGGACGAGGTGGGTCGCCTTGTGGGTGCCGTGGGCCGGGTGCTTCCGGCCACGAGCCGCCCGGTGGACCTGGTGGCCGACACCGGCGACTGGGAGGTGGAGGGGCAGGTGGCGGTGCACCGGGCATCCGGGATCGTGAGGCTGCGACTCGTGCCATCGGATGTCGAATCGCCACCGGAGGTGGCTGCCGCCATCACCGGTTCGGACCAGGTGGTGCTGGGCCCGGGTTCGTTCTACACGAGCATCCTGGCGGCCACGCTGGCCCCCGACGTTGTCGAGGCCCTCTCCGTCCGCTCCGGCCCGATGGTGCTGGTGGCGAATCTCCTATCGGACGTGGAGTCTCCGGTGCTGATCGCCGACCAGCTGGAGGTCCTTGGGGACCACGGCATCCATCCGGACGTGGTGCTGGTGGACGATGCGTTTGAGGGTGCCACCTCCGGACCTTGCCTCGTCAAGAGGGCGCCCGTATCGGCCCCGGGTGGGTTGATCCACGACCCGGTAGTACTGGGAGCAGCCCTGGCCGCCTGTTCCGTCGCGAACTTGTGAGCCTTTTCCGCCGGGGAAACCGTGCCGACGGTTGGTCAATCGGCTATCAATGCGGGGACCCGGTGCCAGGGCGGCATCGACACAGATCGCAACAGTTGACGACGACCCGTCTCAGGAGGCAGTACGTCGCATGACAGTCCGTGTGGGTATCAATGGATTCGGCCGTATCGGCCGCAACTTCTTCAGGGCGGCCAGGGTCAGGGGTGCCGACATCGAGTTCGTCGCCGTCAACGACCTGGGGTCGATCGACACCATGGCGTTCCTCCTGGCCAACGATTCAGTCCATGGCCGACTCGGCGCCAGGGTGAAGGCCACCAGGGACGGCATCACCGTCGACGGCCAGAAGATCAGGGTCCTCTCCGAGCGGAACCCGGCCGACCTGCCGTGGGGTGACCTGGGAGTCGACGTCGTGGTTGAGTCGACCGGTTTCTTCACCTCCCGCGATGCTGCGGCCCTGCACCTCGGTTCGGGAGCCAGCAAGGTCATCATCTCGGCGCCGTCCGGCGACGCTGACGCCACTTTCGTGGTCGGCGTGAATGACGACGACTACGACCCGGCGAAGCACCACGTGGTCTCCAACGCGTCGTGCACGACGAACTGCTTCGTGCCGATGATCAAGGTCCTGGACGACGCCTTCGGGGTGGAGCAGGGCTTCATGACGACGACGCACGGCTATACCGGCGATCAGAGCCTGGTGGACGGTCCGCATAGTGACCTGCGTAGGGCCAGGGCGGCGGCCATCAACATCGTGCCCACCTCCACGGGAGCCGCCCGGGCCACCAGCCTGGTCATGCCCAAGATGAGGGGGAAGCTTGACGGCATCTCGCTTCGGGTGCCGATTCCGGACGGTTCGATCACCGACTTCGTGGGAACCCTCAAGAAGCCCGCCACGGTCGAGCAGGTAAACGCCGCCTTCGCCGCAGCGGCCCGAAAGGGTCCGCTCTCCAAGGTCCTGGCCTACAGCGAGGAGCCGCTGGTGTCATCCGACATTGTGGGCCGTCCCGCCTCCTGCACCTTCGACGCCGGTCTCACCATGGCGGCCGGGAACATGGTGAAGATCTGCGGCTGGTACGACAACGAGATGGGCTACTCCACCCGTCTGGTGGACCTGGCACGGATTGTCGGCACCCGACGGACGAAGAAGGCGAAGGCCGGAAAGCGCCGCTAGGCGGACCGGCCCGCCGATTCCGTGAACATTCCCCGACTGGAGGATCTCGGCGACCTGAACGGTCGACGGGTGCTGGTCCGTTGCGACTTCAACGTTCCCCTGGCCGGTGGGGTCATCACCGACGACCTTCGCATCAGGGCGGCTCTACCCACTCTCCGGTACCTGCTGGACGCCGGCGCCCATGTCACGGCCTGTTCCCACCTGGGTCGCCCCGGCGGCTCGCCTGACCCGGCCTTCTCAATGGAGCCGGTACGGGCGAGGCTCGCAGAGTTGGCCCCCGGTGTGGACCTGCTGGAGAACCTCCGATTCGATCCCGGCGAGACGGCTGATGACCCCGGCTTCACCGAGGGCCTCATCGAGGGCCACGATGCCTACGTGAACGACGCCTTCGGCGCCTCGCACCGGGCACACGCCTCGGTCGTGGGCCCACCCCGGCACATTCCGTCCGCAGCCGGTCGCCTTCTGGCCCGGGAGGTGGAGGTCCTGGCAGGACTTCGCACGTCTGCCCGCCATCCCTTTGTGGGGATCCTGGGTGGTGCCAAGGTGACCGACAAGCTCGGCGTCATCGGGGCCCTCCTGGACGTGGTCGATGAGCTCATCGTGGGTGGTGGCATGTGCTTCACCTTCCTGGCGGCGAAGGGGGCCAACGTCGGCTCGTCGCTCCTGGAGGAGGACCTGATCGAGGATTGTGCCCGGCTGCTGGATTCCGGTGCACCGATCCGGCTGCCGCTGGATATCACGGCCCTGGGACCCGGCGGGAGGATCGGCGACCCTTCGGCCGGGGGAGAGGTACGCCAGGTCGGCACGTCCATGCCCGACGGCTGGATGGGTCTGGACATCGGTCCGGGGTCGGCTGTGGAGTTCTGTGACGTGATCGCCGAGGCCAGAACCGTGTTGTGGAACGGGCCCATGGGTGTGTTCGAGGATCCCCGTTTCGCCGCCGGAACCCGTACAGTCGCCGAGGCTGTAGCCGACTGCCGTGGTTTCACGGTCGTGGGTGGCGGCGACAGTGCGGCGGCGGCCCGCCAGTTCGGCCTGGACGACAGGATGGACCACGTGTCGACCGGCGGCGGTGCAGGGCTGGAGTTGATCGAGAAGGGCGACCTGCCGGGCCTGGCGGCCCTTCGCGGCGACCACGAGTTGGCTCGGGACTAGACAGGGATCTGGAGAGGGAGTCGAAGATGGCCGACCGCAAGCCGCTCATCAGCGGAAATTGGAAGATGAACCACAACCACTTCGAGGCCATCCAGATGGTCCAGAAGCTCAGCTACGCGTTGTCGCAGAACGACTACGACGCGGTCGACGTGTCGGTCCATCCGCCGTTCACGGACCTCAGGTCCATCCAGACGGTGCTGGAGTCGGACGGCATCCCGATCGCCCTTGGAGCTCAGAATTGCCACTGGGAGGCCAAGGGTGCCTTCACCGGCGAGGTGGCTCCGGCGATGCTGGCAAAGATGAACGTGTCGGTGGTGATCGTCGGGCATTCGGAGCGTCGGGAGCTGTTCGGGGAGACCGACGACGAGGCGAACCGCAAGGTGAAGGCTGTCCTGGCCAACGGTATGACGCCGATCATGTGCTGCGGGGAGACCTTCGGGGAACGTGAGGCTGACGGGGCGAAGGTGAAGGTGGAGCGCCAGCTGCTCGCCGGCCTCGCCGGGCTGAAGGCCGAGCAGGTGGCCGACCTTGTGATCGCATATGAACCCATCTGGGCGATCGGTACCGGCAGGACCGCCACGCCGGAGGACGCACAGGAGATGTGCAGCGCCATTCGGGGGGTGGTGCGCTCCCAGTGGGGCGCCGAGGCAGCCGACGGAGTGCGGATCCAGTACGGCGGCTCGGTGAAGGGGGTCAACGCCCCAGATCTCATGGGCCAGCCGGACATTGACGGAGCGCTCGTCGGCGGGGCGTCCCTGGATGCGGACGAATTCGCACGGATCATCGCCTACCGACTGGTCGGCTGACCGTCCGGTCACCGATAGCCTCAAGCCATCATGTTCGTGATCGTCGCCATCATCCAGGCCTGCTCAGGGCTCGGTCTCATCTTCCTGGTCCTGCTGCACAGCGGCAAGGGCGGTGGCCTGTCCGACATGTTCGGTGGAGGCATCGGTGCCCAGACCGCCGGTTCCACCGTGGTGGAGCAGAACCTGGACAGGATCACCGTTCTGACGGCCCTGGTCTTCGCCTTTACCACGATCGCCCTCGGCCTGCTCTTCTAACCGGGCTCCGACCTGCCCTCACCAGTTCGGCAGGGTTTGTCCTCAGGTCGTTTGTTCAGCGCACGGGTCGCGAGACGCCGGGCGTTCCGAACACCGGGGGTTCTCTTCTCAAGGAAAGCTCGGCGCGCCCGGTGAGGACGATGGTCCGACACGTGCGGTCGGCGGCGGCCTAGCGCAGGGCACTGACCAGGCCGCTGGTCATCGTCGGGGTGAGGGTGTTGAAGGTCTCAGGGTTGTCCAGGGTGATCAGGGTGGTCGAGTCGCGGTGTTCGGACTGGATGTCGGACATGTGGTGATCGATGGACCATCGACGGAGGGGGTAACCCACTGGACGACTGGTGGGCGGCCGGTTGCCGGAGTTGAAGCCTGCACATGGATGCGCTACGGGTGACGGCTGCCGAGGTGGTGGTGTCTGGCGGGGAGCAGTGGTCTGGCCGGTAGATTGACCGCCGATCCGGGGCGATCCGGAGCCACGTCGGAGTGGCGGAATTGGCAGACGCGCCAGCTTAAGGAGCTGGTGCCCGAAAGGGCGTGGGGGTTCAAGTCCCCCCTCCGACACGTAGAGAGCCGCTGATTGACAGCGGTTTTCGTCGCGTCTGGGGTCTCGTGTTCGTGGAACACAGTGACGGGCTTTATGGCACGCTGGCGGTGTGAAGAGTCTGGTTGGGGTGTTGGCGTATGCGGCGGTTCTGGCAGGTGCCTGCGGAAGTGCCGACGGCTCGGGAACCTCGGCCACTGTCGTGCCGACTACCACTGTCGTGCCGACTACCACTGTCGTGCCGACTACCACTGTCGTGCCGACTACCACTGTCGTGCCGACTACCACTGTCGTGCCGACTACCACTGTCGTGCCGACCACCACCGTGTGGGTGGTGCATAACACCACCCTCGAAACAGTCGGCGACGTGGGCGGGTCCAGTTCGCTAACGATTGGTGTCGACGGCAACCCCTTGATCTCCCACACGGACACCTCGAACTCTGATTTGGAGTTGTATGTGTGTGACGATCCGGCATGTTCGTCAGGCACCAACGTGACCCTCGAAACCACGGGCGACGCCGACGGGGCAACGTCGATTTCGATAGGTGTGGACGGTAATCCAGTTATCTCCTACACCGACGCCACGAGGGATGCTTGGGAACCGGATGGGTGTGAGGACCCAGCGTGTGGCGGTGACCTGGCGTTGTATGTGTGTGACGATCCGGCATGTTCGTCAGGCACCAACGTGACCCTCGAAACCACCGGTTCCGTCGGTTGGGATACGTCAATCGCGATAGGCGTGGACGGCAATCCAGTCATCTCCCATTACGACGACACCAATGAAGATTTGGAGTTGTACGTGTGTGACGACCCGGCATGTTCGTCAGGCACCAACGTGACTCTCGAAACCACGG
>Ga0257112_10000634_pt1 | contig 14030 bp, 16 predicted proteins | sample LP_taG_5_FD_191565 | JGI IMG/M metagenome (GOLD analysis project Ga0257112, IMG submission 191565) | Marine microbial communities from Northeast Subartic Pacific Ocean, Canada - LP_J_2015_P26_1000m | ecosystem: Environmental > Aquatic > Marine > Oceanic | place: Canada: Northeast Subartic...
GATTCTGTATACCATCCAGTTGAAATCAGTGATGTTATTGATTCCTCTATTTGGGAAAATCTGAATTCCTTTTTCGATTTTGAGTTATTTATGAATTTGGATAGTGTCATTGGTTGTCCAGATTGTGATGATGGTGGGGCAGAATGGTTTGAGATAGCAACGAGTGATACGATAAAACGGGTTACAATTGAATATGGTGATTCACTGGATGGGTTCAATAATTTTATTGACCTGCTTCGTTCGGTTCGATATAGTTTTCAAGAAATTCAAGCATGCTACTACATTCCGCACATTGGACCTTGTGATGCAGCTTTTCTCCGATTTTATTATGACCAAGAAGAGAACGAGTGCTCAGAATTTACTTGGGGAGGCTGCGGTGGATTAGTACCATTTGAAACAATGGAAGAATGTGAATCAAGTTGTAATGATAGTGTTCAGGTTTCGTCAAATCAAACCCTCGATTATCCTGTTATTTTTAAATTGAACAATTGTTACCCCAATCCTTTTAATCCAGTCACAACACTGCGCTATGAACTACCAGAGAACGGTCTTGTCAATATTACCATATACGATATGCTGGGCAGGGAAGTGAAGACCCTAGTCAACCAAATACAAGATGCTGGTTATAAGTCAGTTATCTGGGATGCCACCAACGATTACAGTAAACCAGTAAGTGCTGGGATCTACCTATACCAGATACAGGTTGGTAATTACATGGAAACCAAGAAGATGGTACTGTTGAAATAACATAAAGCCCCGCCCGAAATGAGGAAGTTTTCATATACTGCTATTATTTGTATTATTCTATATCAACCCCAGTTCATGGAAAATTCAGGTTGTTTATTGGGCCAGGGTAAAGCCGGTGTCGCTGATCGGCCTAATATTATCTTTATCATGACCGATGATCATACGAAACAGGCCATGAGCTGCTATGGAAGTCATATCAACCATACACCAAATATTGACCGGATTGCCAAGGAAGGAGTACGTTTTGAAAACAGCTTCGTCACCAATTCTATCTGTGCGCCGAGCCGCGCGGTGGCTTTAACCGGTAAATATAGTCATATTAACGGCTTGAAAGATAATCGTGACCGGTTTAACGGTGATCAAATGACTTTTCCAAAACTGCTGCAAAAAGCAGGTTATCAGACTGCTCTAGTTGGTAAATGGCACTTAAAAACTACACCCCAGGGTTTCGACACTTGGAAAATTTTACCGGGGCAGGGTGACTATTATAATCCGCGGTTTATTACTAAAGATGATACAATGAAATATGAAGGTTATGTTACCACCCTGATCACAGATTTTGCTATCGAGACATTGAAGAAGTTTGACCAGGGAAAACCATTTTGTCTATTATATTTTCATAAAGCCCCGCACCGCAACTGGATGCCAGACAGCAAACATTTAACAATGTATGATGGTGTTGATATTCCAATGCCCGAAACATTCTTTGATGATTATCAGACTCGTTCTGATGCTGCGCGGCAGCAGGATATGGAAGTGATCAATTTATATAATTCAACTGATATGAAGATCCATTCTACTGGTAAAGAAGAGAAGTATTCAGGGGGAAACGAAGCATTCAGAATGAATGCCCCAGAAAATTGGCGTCGTCTGTACAATTCTTTGACAGATGAACAGAGACAGGCGTGGGATGCGGCCTACGAACCAAAAAACAGAGCTTTTCTGGAAGCGAATTTATCCGGCGTTGAACTGGCAAAATGGAAATACCAGCGCTATATAAAGGACTATCTGCGCTGTGTAGCATCTGTGGATGATAATATCGGCCGATTACTTGATTATCTGGATGAACAAGGATTAACGGAAAACACAGTGGTTATTTATACATCTGACCAGGGTTTCTACCTTGGTGAACACGGCTGGTATGATAAACGTTTTATGTATGAAGAATCATTAGGTATGCCTTTAATCATTCGCTATCCGAGAGAGATATCCGCAGGACGGACATTGGATGAGATGGTTTTGAACCTTGATTTTTGTCCGACCATACTTGATTATGCAAAAGTTGAGATTCCAACAGATATCCAGGGTGAATCTCTGCGGCCTTTGCTCAAGGGTGAATCCCCCCAGCAGTGGCGGCAAATGATTTATTATCATTATTACGAATATCCTCATGGCTGGCATGATGTCAAAAGACACTATGGCATTCGTACCAGAAATTATAAACTGATTCATTTTTATAATGATATAGATACCAGGGAGTTATATGACCTTCAACAGGATCCCCATGAAATAAATAATGTATTCGGCCGGCCGCAATTCAATGGCATTCAGAATGAATTGGAAATACAGCTGCAAGAATTAAAAAAATACTATATGGATTATGAATACATTGAATAATGTATATCTGGTATATTAATTACCATTATTTTTCATGGTGGCTAACTTTGTGCTAATCGCGTATGTCTGATTTAACCCGTCGAGAATTTGTCCGTCAAAGCATCCTGATAGCTGTTGGTATAACCTTAATTTCCTGTGATGATGAAAAGAGTGATACAGTTGATGAATCTCCAGGACAACTCATAGGAAACCAATCACCCAAGGATGTGGTTATTATTGGAGCGGGCATGTCTGGGTTGGTTGCCGGTTACGAACTAACTCGAGCTGGTCATGATGTAATCATTCTAGAAGCACGTGACCGTGTAGGCGGGCGGGTCCTGACTCTTCGAGAACCCTTCTCCGATGGGCATTTTGCTGAAGCTGGAGCAGCTCGTATTCCGCCAGACCATGATTTGACCCTTGGCTATGCAGATCATTTTGGGTTAATACTCGTTCCCTTTTATCCCGAATCCAATTATTTTGTGAATGCGACAAACGGAAATCAAACTTTGATTCCCGCGATTGATTATATCAATGATCCACCTTGGGGAGGCTTTCCATCAGACCGTAAGGATTTTGTAAAAATTCAGGATGGTTCAGACAGATTACCCCAGTCTTTTGCTGATTACCTTACCGAGCAAATTCATCTCTCAACACCTGTTGAATCGATTGAACAAAATGCTGATGGTGTCATAGTACGTGTTTCAGGGGGAACTGAGTTTACCGCAGACAGGGCACTCTGCACTGTGCCGTTGCCAGTATTAAATCGAATTCAATTTACACCATCGCTTTCTGATGAAAAAATAGAGGCCATTAGCGGTGGGTATAATTATGCGCCATCTACAAGGGTGTTTATGCAATTCGCGAATCGATTCTGGGAGAGTGATGGACTGAACGGCTGGGGGAATACTGACTGGCCTGAAGAAATATGGCATCCAACATGGGATCGGGAAGGCCCTAAAGGTATACTCATGTCATATATGTATTACGGCCGTGCAGTTGAACTGGACCAATTGATCGAGGAAGATCGAATTCAGCATGTACTAAATCGTTGGAACAGTGTGTTTCCCGGCGTGTATGATCATCTAGAGAGTGGCGTTTCTCATTCCTGGGCACTCCAGGAGTGGTCCGGTGGTGCTTGGGCTTCACCAACAGCTGAACAGGATGAAGTGCTGGCCGCATACATAGGTGCGCCTGAAGGTCGTGTTCATTTTGCAGGAGAACACGCTTCAGATAATCATGGATGGATGCAGGGCGCACTTGTTTCTGGACTACGGGCAGCCACGGAAATACATACAGGGGATTGATATTGATGATGACCATAGTGGAAGACATAATATTAAAAAGTTTTGATAAACCCGATGAAATCAGAAAATTTGATAAGGGTAGGTTTGAAATAGTTAAGGTGGCAAATATGACTATTGGTAGAGCTACCTACGCGCCTGGTTGGAAATGGTCAATTGATGTTTCTCCACTAGTAGATACAGAGTTTTGTGAGGTGGAACATTTAGGAATGGTGATTGCTGGCAGCGCAACTGTTGCATTTAAAGATGGGAAAGTATATACATTGGAAAAAGGGGATATTTTTTATGTTTCACCACAACCTCATGATAGCTGGGTAGTTGGTGATCAAGAATATGTATCGCTACATTTTCTTGGTGCTGAAAAATATGCTGATTAAATATCAAGCCCCGCCTGGTAGCGGGGTTTTTTATTTACGGAAGAGACTGTTGATTTATTTGGATTAACATGAACTATTTAGAACAATTGATCAAGAATTATGCCCAAGCGAATCCAGAAGAGAAAGCTCCACATGACATGTTGAAATTTCTTGATGATGAAACCAGTTATTTTTCACGTAATAGTTATAATGGTCACTTTACTGGGTCCGCTTGGATCGTAAGTCCTGATAGGTCCAGCATATTAATGACCCATCATAAAAAACTGGGGAAGTGGATCCAGTTAGGTGGACATGCCGAAGGGGAAAATGATTTACTTAACGTTGCTTTACGGGAAGCAAAAGAAGAATCTGGAATTCAACAATTTAAAGTCTTGAGTGAAAAAATATTTGATTTGGATATACACGAAATTCCAAAACACAATTTTGAGCCTGTTCATCTGCATTATGATATTCGGTTTTTACTTGAAGCTGACCCTACTGGGGAAGCAGTAATTATCAGCGATGAATCACATGATGTCACCTGGATTCCTTTAGCAGATGTATCCAAGCTAAATCCGGAAGCATCCATTCAAAGAATGATAAAAAAGACTATAGTTATGAAAGACAAAAAAATGAATAATTAGGGTTAATGTTTTATTATCAGTCCTACGTCGATATTTTGTTTGTAATAGATTGAATGTTTTTTTTCAATAATCATAGTTTATTTTCTAGCGATAATTAAGGATGTAGCATCAATATGAGACAAATGGGCGCATATATCCTAATTCTATTGCTGGCCAGTGTAATCTACGGTCAATTTCAAACATCTAATGCCAAATACAGAGGATTTTCGAAAATTGATTGTCTTGGACTAATTATTTATGGTATTGATGATGATGATTTATTTGATGAAATTGAAAAACTGACCCGTTCAATAGCAGTTGAAACTTTACCTCGAAATGTAAAATTAGATTATTTTACCGAATGTCCTTTGTACCCATTATCCATAGAGTTCCATACCATCGAAAACAAGGATGGTACAATTTCTGGCACAATTGCGGTTGCTGTCGAGGCGACATCCGAATCCACAACTATTGAAGTTCAATATCCGTCAGTCGATGAGGAAAACTGGTATTACCAGATTGGATTCATGCCCGTAATTGAGGATCGGCGAGTATTCAGCAATGCAGATCATAAATCAGTAATCTCATCCGCGGGAATTCTCATACAAAAGATATTGGACCAGTTTTTACTGCGGTGGGTTGAAAATCCATGAGCCGAAGAAAGCAATTGAATGAGTGAGTCATGGATGAACTATTGATTTATTTTTACTACAGAAAACAATAGTAAATTGCTTTCAACCAATAAATAATAAATAACTTTTGGGAGATGAAAAAAATGAGTGATTACATCAATATTGAAACGACGGAGTCTATATTAAAAATAGAAATAGACCGCCCAGATAAAAAAAATGCACTAAACGGTGATATGTATTATGCTATGCGAGATGCATTGATCGCTGGTAGCGATGATCCAAAAGTCCGGGCTGTAATAATATATGGTACAGGTGGTGATTTCACTGCTGGGCATGATTTAAAAGAGTGGTTAGAATTTGCTTCCTCTGATCAAGATACTTTTCCGGGAAAGGAATTCCTGGATGTCCTTATACCCTACAGCAAACCTGTTATTGCTGCAGTGGATGGTTTGGCAGTAGGAATCGGTGCCACTATGACAATCCACTGTGATCTGGTATATGCCTCTGAAGAGGCCAGATTTCAAATGCCATTTGTCAATCTTGGCGTGAACCCTGAAGCAGGTTCTTCATTCGCTTTACCCCAATTGATTGGTTATCATAATGCAGCTGAGATCCTACTCATGGGGGGAATGGTTACTGCCAAAAGAGCCTATGATATGGGCTTTGTCAACGCGGTAGTTAAACAATCTGAATTGATGGATACAACAATGCAAGCGGCCCTGAGAATCGCTGAGCTTCCGCCAACACCAATACGGTTGGCGAAAAGCATGATGAAAAAGCATTTCACGGATAAGGTTATGGAAACAAATGATAAAGAGTTTCGCAGTTTTGTGGGCAGATTATCCTCACCAGAAGCAGGTGAAGCAGTGCAGGCATTTATGGAAAAACGGAAACCTAATTTTACACGATTCGAGTAAACGAATACATAACAATATAATTATAAAATCATTTGTTACTATCTACAACCATCTTAGTGGACCGAAAAACAAAATCTCATATAATTTCAATTAAAATAGGGGTCAAATATGAAACAATATCTAATGGGCATACTGACAGGTTCCATCATGGTAACATCCATTTTCTTTTTCATGGGTCAGAGCAAATATAGCCTGAAATCTTGGGAAGCGAGACCGGAGAAATCCAATGATGAAATATTTTCACTGTTGAAGGATATTCAAGTGGATATTAAAGATGGTATAAATTGTGAGGGTGGATATGTTGAATATGTTACCCGAGGTATAAAGGTTGATTGTGATTAATTTATGGTAACATGGTAATTATTTTAATCCATCCATTATTTTAAACGCGATTAATTATGCCAAATAAATCTGCCATTAAGCTGATCACAGCAGAAATATCTGCACTCGAATCTCTTTTGGAAACAATTGATGAATCATTTGATCATGCTACGGGCCTGATAGCTAGCTGTTCGGGGAAAATAATCGTGATCGGTATTGGTAAGTCTGGACATGTCGGCAACAAGATGGCTGCGACCTTTGCCAGTCTAGGTACACCAGCATTTTTTCTCCATGCCGCTGATGCAGCACACGGTGATCTGGGCATGGTTGCTAATGAAGATGTATGTATACTCATATCTTATAGCGGCCAGAGTGATGAATTATTGGACATTCTCAAACCCATCAAACGGATTGGTGCGGATACAGTCGCCATCACTGGGAATCCTGATTCTGCATTAGCGAAGCGGTGTGATTTCCATCTTGATATTGGCGTGCGCTCTGAAGCAGATCCCTTGGGATTGGCCCCAACATCTAGTTCTACGGCTACCTTGGTTTTGGGAGATGCATTAGCAATCGCGGTTATGGAAACACGCGGTTTTAAAGAAAAAGATTTCGCCGATCTCCATCCCGGGGGTGTGTTAGGGAAAAAACTATTACTTACCGTTGATCAAATATTTCATAAGGGCGATGAAATTCCCTTGATTGATAAAGACATAAAAATACAGGAAGCATTATTAATCATATCGGAGAAGGGCCTTGGATTTACGGGCGTGGTCGATGATTCAGGCAATCTTATCGGTATCATAACCGATGGCGATATTCGCAGAGGTTTTGAAAAAGGTGGGGATGATTTATTTAATATGACTGCGGAACATCTTATGACGGGTTCACCAAAAAGTATAGCTGCCAATACATTGGCCATCAAAGCATTGGAAATCATGGAAGACCATAGTATTACCTCACTTTTCGTGCATGAAACGGAGGACCCAGAGAAGCTATGTGGGGTTATTCATATTCATGACTTACTTAATACCGGGATATAATACACGATCTCATTATTCAACCTTACTGTCAATGATTGAATGAAATTCCAATTACTCGATCGTGATGGGTGGTGTGCTGGGATTAAATCTTTTTATTTTTTGTACTCGTTGCGGTGGTGCAAAACCGTTTGGTTTGGTATTGTAATGACTATTTTGTTTTCCTTAGGGACCGTGTTCGCTGAACAGAATCTGTTTCCTGCTGAAATGCATGTACCATTTGATTTATACTACACAGGTATTATTGGACAGATTGTCATGTTTGCTGGTATTTTTACTGCAGCTCTTTTACTATCTAATGGGGAAAAACTATTGCCGAATCTCATTCTTTGGACACAGGGTAAGTAATGAGAATTGGGAAATTGCTATTTGCGCAAATAGAGCGTAAGATTATTAAAACATATTGCTGCAGGAATTAATCAGGTTTGTATAGTGTATTTCTAGATTGGGTCTTCATAGAAGATAATAGCAGAGAACTAAACCAGTTTATCACTGCCATGAATAAAATAAGGAAAGATTTGTACTTCACAATTCTTGTTCCGGAAAAATCCCATTTTACTAGACAATTGGATCAGTTTGATAATGTAGAGTATGTCCAAGATGTGGAAAATAGATTTGAGGAACCCGGCAAAGAAATTTCTGCCATGCCTTATATCAGTAAATATATTTACAACAAACTAAATAAACTGCAAAAAGACACAAAAACTGCGTTATCAATAAAAGATAAACGTTTGCTGAAATTGATTGAAGAGATGCGTGATTCAGTGTACATGACTGAGCGGTGGGCAGCAACCTACAATCCAGCAAATTTTATTCCTGTAGATCAAGATGGGGAAAAACCACGTTTGTTTTGGAGGGACTGGGATGTGGATTTAATTTTATCTTTTCATCCGGTAATTATTCTGAATCATCTGGATCATTTCAAAAATAATACAAACATGGAGCCTAAGTTTATCAGTCTCTGCAGCGAAAAATATTGGCAAGTTATCAAAAAATGGGATGGTCATCTTTCACTCAACCTCAGCCTTCATGATACAGATCATTGTGCGTTGGTTGTCGAAAATAATGCTATAGCAACTGAAATATTTTCAACAGTAATTGATAGAATGGATAAAGAATTGTTAACGCGCTATGTTAATTGCCTGGATATATTAGATTTTGATTGGGGAAAAAAGACTCCCCTGAATCGATTGAACAGCGTTATCACAGCTGCACTGGAATCACAAAAACCATTACAAAAAATAAATCCATCCTACAAAAGAATGCGCAATATTATTCACCGAAGAGGTACAATAAAGAAAAGAGAATTGATTAACCAGATGGAATGGGGTAAAGCTTCGAACTTTCAGCCTTACAGGAACAAATTAAGAACTGAAAAAAATGTACAATTTGTTGAAAATCATACTTACAAATGGATAGAATAGCATACTAATAATATGCATAAACTGGCTCAATATTTTCTGATTTCCGTATTATTTTCTTTTATTATTTCCTGCAATAATGATGCTTCTGAAAAATTAGTGGAAGACTATCAGTTGGTGGCTGGTGATACAGCGGCCATCATTTTCGCCGGCGATACGCTGTGGATTCCTCCCAAGCCAGTTTGTCACAATGGCAGTGGCGGCTGGAGCTTAGCTGATTTCAATGGTGCGGTGAATGGCGGGGATTATTATGTAATTCTACTCACGTGGTTTGCCAGTTATTGAGGGTTCTGCCAAGCGGAGGCTCCGCTTATTGAATCCATGTATAATCAATATTATGATTTAGGTTTTCGCGTTGTAACTCTTGGATTAGATTGGAACTCTATGAATTGCAGTGCCTGGGGAGAAACATTTGAACTTTCTTTTCCAGTGCTAGATGACTCTAATTATGGAATTTTTCCAATGGTAACAGAAAATTGGACAATACCGCATAACTTAGTAATTGACCACAATATGAATGTTGTTTATTCTGTAGGAGGGTATGATCACAGTTCCCTAGTTAACGCTGTTGCGGCCGCAATCGAAAACTTACCCTAAACACTCGGTGAATACTTAATGGATATACAGTTATTTAACTGTACTGCTAAAGACTTTGACCTATAACATTATAAAAGTAGTTATTTCTGCAATATTGATTGCCTTGATTTCAGAGGTGGCCAAGCGTAGCGCATTTTTCGGAGCGATACTGGCTTCCATACCACTTGTTTCTGTGATGGCGATGATTTGGCTATATATTGATACCCATGATTCAGCACAAGTTGTCCAATTATCAAGAAATATATTTTGGCTAGTAATTCCATCCTTGGTCTTATTCATCACTTTTCCATTATTTATTAGATTGCAATTACCTTTCTATGCTGCATTGGGTTCGGCGGTCATACTCATGATAATTACCTATTTTATGGCCATTAATCTTTTGGAAAAATTTGGTATAAATCTCTAGTATAGGTTTCTAATCATTCTTAATTATATCTTGTTTGATCTGTGATTGCAATGCAGTCACTATTAACAACCAAAAAAAGATGAACAAAAACATAGGAAAATTAATCAGGGTCATAATCCTGGCCACCTGGGCCATCTTATTTGGTCAATTGCTGAACAGGGACTATTTCGTTAAGACACTTGATATCCGGGAAACACAAGCTATTCAGCGCGGGCGGGAAGAATCATTTCTAGGAATATATTTTAAGCAAGAGCGAATCGGTTATGTGAAAAACCGTGTGGTTGAAAAAAATACTGGTGGCGTAATTCTATATCAGGATGCCGTTTTGTATTTAAATATCATGGAAACAAACTATCCTGTAAAGATGCATCTCCAGGCAGACCTTACAAATAGTTCATTGCTGGAAGAGTTTCGATTTAGTTTATTTTCGCCTTTTTATGAATTAAATGCAAGTGGTGTGGTCCTTGGAAGTGAAGTCCATTATTCTATGAATACAGGAAAAGATGAAAGAGCTGATATAATTCGGCTCTCTGAGCCGCCATTCATCTCAACTAATATGCGCAATTACATGTTGCAGAATAATTTGCAAGAAGGTGAAAAGTTTAAGATACCCTACTTTGATCCCGTAACCATGTCTGGGAAAGAATCTATAATTGAGTATAAGGGCTTTAAAAAAGAGTTGATTCGTGAACAAGGACGTATTTATAAACTGCACCATTTCGAAGAGAAAATTTCCGGCATACGGATCAATTTCTTTCTTGATGAGAATGGTAAGGTAATAAAAGAGACGTCTCCTACTGGCTTTGTATTTTTATCCGAACCAGAGTTTCGTGCTACTGATATTGTGTATAAGGGGACTGAAATATTAAGTGCAGTATCTGTACCAGCAATCGGTAGTTTGCCCGATTTAACAGAAACATCAAGTATTCGTTATCGATTGGATATTCCTGATGATATAGAATTTGACTTGGACCAGGATCGACAAACATACCGAGATAATATATTGGTTGTTCATAAAGAGAAAATGCCTTCAGAGCAGGCAAAGGTTTGTTTTGGAAAAGATAGCGAAATGCGATCTACTCCCTATATTCAATCAGATGACCCCATTATCACAAATCAGGCGCTATCAATTATTAATAGTTTTACTGATGATCTCGAAAAAGTTAGGGCATTAAATCACTGGGTTTATACAAACTTGGAAAAGAAGCCCGTATTAAGCATTCCTGATGCATTAACCACGTTACGTACAAAAGTGGGTGACTGCAATGAACACGCTGCTCTTTTTGCAGCATTGGCCAGAAGTGTATCTATTCCAGCTAGAGTTGTTGCTGGCGTTACCTACCATGAAGGTATGTTTTATTATCATGCCTGGAATGAAGTTTGCCTTGCAGGGAAATGGGTCAGTCTAGATGCGACAAAAAATCAGTTTCCGGCAGATTTATCCCATATCAAATTTGTCCAAGGTGAAACGAATGAACAGATCAAAATTGGTGCTTTATTGGGCAAATTAAAAATTGAAGTATTAGGAAAGAATAGTTGAACCGCAAAAAATTACCAAAGGCCGGAATTATAATTGAAAATTTGGTAAAGAAATACGGCACTTTCACTGCGATTGACAACATTAGTTTAGAGGTCAATGCAGGGCAGATATTTGGTTTCTTAGGGCCTAATGGTGCAGGTAAAACGACGACCATAAAAATACTTGCAGGACTTTTAAAGCCGGATATCGGAAATGTCCTTATCAATGGTTTTAATTTAGCCGAAGAACCGGTGATGTGTAAATTGCATACCGGCTATATTCCAGATCGGCCCTTCTTATACGAAAAATTGACTGGCGATGAATTTCTCAGGTTCATCGCTAGTCTTTACAATCTGTCAACAGAAACATTTGAAAAAAATGTTGACCGTCTCTTGACTCTATTTGATCTTACTGATTGGCAAGATCATCTGATTGAAAGTTATTCACATGGTATGCGGCAGAAGCTTATTATGACATCTGTATTTATGCTGGAAACCCCAACGATCATAGTTGATGAACCAATGATCGGCCTGGATCCAAAAAGCGCTAGAATTGTTAAAGAATTGTTTAAAAACCATGCGCGTACTGGAGGGTCTATATTTTTATCAACCCATTCTTTAGAAGTAGCTGAAGAACTTTGTGATCGGATAGCAATTATCCTTAATGGTCGTATAAAAGCTGTTGGTGATATGGAATCTCTGAGAAAAGAAGCCAGATTAGAAACGAGTGATCTAGAAGAGGTCTTCTTGGAATTGACAGAAGCGGAAGAACTCACAGAAGTGATTGTAGCATTAAAGAACATGGAATAAATACATGTCTATTTTGCAATACGGAACTCGCAGAACACTACTATTACCAATGTTGTTATCTGCGAAGAATCGTTTTTTTCCAACAGGGTCATTCCCAATAAAGGCAATGGGTGCAGGAATATTCTGTCTGGTATTATGCACAGTGATTTTCAATGTAACACTTAGGGTAATTACCTATTTCCATGCGCAGAATGAACTCGGGGTTATTTTAAGCCTTAAAATATTTCAGATGGCTTGGATACTGATTTTTGCCATGTTGATCTTTTCCTGTATGGTGTCCGCTGTATCCTCCGTATATCTTTCCCAGGATAACGAAATTGTATTTTCAGCGCCGATCACAACTCCTGAACTTTATTTTATGCGTTATACATCCAATACCATCTACACATCATGGATGATGATCATCTTTTCATTACCTCTATTTGCTTCCTATGGTATAGTCTTTCAAACACCACCACTATATTGGTTATTAATGGTTATTACCTTGATATCAATGGCTTGTAGCGCAACTTGCTTAGGGCTGTTGATCACGGTCATTCTTATTAATATTTTTCCAGCTCGACATACAAAAGATATAATTCTATATCTATCTTTATGCTTTGGCGTAATGATCCTTTTTTTAATACGGCTATTAAAACCGGAGGATATGGTTCATTTCGATAAATATGGATTCCTTATAGATCATCTTTCTAAAATATCCAAACCAGCAGCACCATATATACCTGCTGGTTGGGCTGCAAATTTTCTTTCCCTATATTTATTAGACCTGGAAATAGACTGGTTATTATTGGGCTTAATACTGCTTACGCCCTTTGCGCTTTATTTCCTTGGGGAAGGGGCCATGAAGATGTGGTTTTTTCCCGGTTACTCAAAATCCCAAGAATCATTTGGCGGGAATACAAAATTCGGGGAAAAAAGGAAATATTTACCAAACACATGGCAATGGGTATTTAGCAAAGAATTCAAGATTTTCACCCGAGACTCATCTGAATGGTCACAGTTATTCATGATCGCAGCGCTGGTAGTGATCTATTTATATAATTTTAAACTTTTACCAATAGAACGAGCATCATTTTCCGAAGAATTTATTACTAATCTTATTGCATTTTTAAATATTGGTTTAGCTGGTTTCATTATTACATCTTTATCGGCAAGATTTGTTTTTCCATCTATTGGCGCAGAGGGCGGCGCATTTTACCACATAAGGTCATCACCATTATCTATAAGACGATTTCTAATGTATAAATACTTATTTTATGTTATTCCCTTTACATTTCTTTCACTTACTCTCATCATAATAAGTAATAGAATTTTGCATATAGAAGGACCAATGTGGTGGATTTCTTTTCTTATAAATCTTTTTATAACCTGGATAGTAGTTGCCTTGGCGTTGGGTTTCGGTGCTGTCCATGCCGATTTTAAATCAGAAAACAGGACCGTGACCATGGGCAGTATGGGGGCGATAATGTTTATACTTACTGCAACCGCTTTACAAATAGTAATTATTTTTATTGGCGCCAACCCTGTTTATCGTATCGTCAGACGCTGGTTGAATGATCATGTACTAAATCTTTCTGATCTGTATTTTCTAATAGCATGGGTTTTAATTTCTGTTGTGATATCCTTGGGCCTCGGGATTTATTATTTCCGTAAAGGTATCCATACGCTGGAAAACTCGTAATTTGAACCTTAATTTTAATTGCAATACAATATTTTATTATTCTGTGTTTGTCCTCTATCCA
>Ga0257112_10000639_pt1 | contig 13939 bp, 9 predicted proteins | sample LP_taG_5_FD_191565 | JGI IMG/M metagenome (GOLD analysis project Ga0257112, IMG submission 191565) | Marine microbial communities from Northeast Subartic Pacific Ocean, Canada - LP_J_2015_P26_1000m | ecosystem: Environmental > Aquatic > Marine > Oceanic | place: Canada: Northeast Subartic...
AACTTTTCAACAAAACACATGTTTTAGTTATACTTCCAAAAAACATAGATGCTGAGGTTAAACTCGCATTTTCATCATAGGCGTTCTTCAAGAATTTATAAGTCTGCCTGGAGTCCCAGTCAGAGGCGTTTGAAAGTGTTTCCAAAAAGGTTTTAAGTTTGTCGCAATACTGACCCATCGCTTCTTTGCCTTGTTCAAGTAAGTCCAGCGAATGAATCATTCCTTCTGTAATTGGGTCATCAAACAAGTCAACATCATTGACACTTTGATGTAATTTAATTAATGTATCGCTCTTTGAGTCAGCAACGCGACCACCTTTTTCCAGCATACCTTTGATCAGTTCAAGGACTTTGATCAGGAAAGAATTGGTGATAGTTTGTGAAGATGCATTGTGATAAATTTTTCCAAAGCAGATTGAAAGGTTTTGCAGAATTCCTGTCACTTCCTGTAAAGTTTCGTCAACACCTGCAAAAGACTCACTAAAAAGTTGCAGTTGCTCCAGTTCCTGTACAGCATTATCATGGAAGCTCGAGATACTTTTCTCAATACCATCACTGTCTTTTTGCTCTTCAAGTATTTTTAAATGTCTATTAAGAAATCCCAATGGTTCAAAAGGGATACGTAGCAGATGCATACGGATGGTCATATCCGTAAGTGACGTTTCGTACAGATGAATACCCCAGTCCGGAATATTTTTTGAGGTCGGAACTCTTACATTTTTAAGCTTTCTTTCAAAACTGGAAAGTCTGTCCAGAATTTCATTTGGAGTAGACTGTTCCGCAGGCGTTTTTTTTGAAAGAGCATCCGTCAGTGCTTGCTGCTCCAATTCCTGGATTTGGTGAACATTATGGAAAAACTTATAAACAGATTGAACTTCTTCTATGGTCATTGGTGGATCAAAGTTACCAATATTTTCATTTTTGAGTAATTTTTCTGCAAGTGGTGCGCTCTCTGCGTATATTTTTTCAACTTCAGTTTTTGCAGAATCATCTACATTTACATCAATTGGTAATCGTGTCCATTTTCCTTGCTGGTGACCGTCGCGTATTTTCCGGATTTGTTTCAGAGATAATTCAATTGCTTTTCCGGCAGAAAATCCAAGGGGTTCTGTGGCATAAAATCCTTGATCCAGACTAAAATGGATGCACTCAGACTTGCGGATTATATGATTCTTCATTTTCAAATAACGAGTTGCATCTCTATTAAAATGCTCCGGAGTGCGGCATTTATTATACAGTTCCTTGTTGGTTCGGTTGATCTCCGCCAGTATTGAAACTATATCATCCTGTTCACCAGCCTGAAAAATCCGGCGATTTTCTTTACTCAATGCAATTTTAACAAATTGAGTGATATCTTTTGTTACCTTTAAAGCTTCCTGAACATGAGATACAGGTTTTCTCTCAGCCTCAAGAGCCGATTTGGCATGTTTTAATTGTTCAAGTGTATTAGTGGACATAAGAATCCCTCCAAGATATACTGTACCCTATGATTATCTTTTCGTACTGACAGACATGGTACATAAGTAGCCTGAACCAATTGGGAAATAAAACTGAAGATCTGAAGACATTTATATTTATTCCCATTGAGACTAAGTATTTAAGATTCAAGAATGAAATCGTTATTGGAAAGTATCTCACAACCTTCAGAGATACAAAACCTAAATTTGCAAGAATTAACTCAGTTGGCCGAAGAATGCCGTCAACGTATCATCAAAGTCACCAGCCAACGTGGAGGCCATCTTGCTTCTTCCCTTGGTACTGTAGAAATCACAGTAGCATTGCTGAAAAATTTCAATTTCAACATTGACCGAATTGTCTGGGACGTAGGACACCAGGCCTACGCCTATAAAATTCTGACTGGCCGCAATGAAAAATTTGATTCGCTTGGTAAAGCCGGCGGCATCAAAAAATTTCTCTCACGTGACGAAAGCAGTTTCGACCATTTTGGAGCAGGACATGCCTCAACTTCAATTTCTGCAGCACTTGGAATGGCCATTGGACGTGATCTTCAACAAAAAAAACATCGTGTCATTGCTGTTATCGGAGATGGAGCAATGACCGGAGGTTTAGCTTTTGAAGCACTGAATCACAATGGTGCTCTCGATAAAAACATGCTGGTTATTTACAATGATAACAGCGTCAGTATAGATCCAAATGTTGGTGCAATTTCAAAATTATTGACTCGTTTTGCCTCTTCCAGGTTTTACAACAGTTTCCGAGAAGAAACTCTGGAATTCGCAGAGAAGGCACCTTTTTCTGAACGACTGGGCCTGAAAACTACTTTACAGAAATTACACGATTCTGCAAAGAGCTTTTTTTCTCCGCCAAGTATGCTCTTTGAACAATTGGGTTGGCGATATTTTGGTACAGTCGATGGTCATGATCTTCCAGAACTACTGGATTTAATAAATCATGTTAAGGATTTAGACGGCCCCATTATCATCCACGCCATTACACAAAAAGGGAAAGGCTATGCTTTTGCTGAAGAAGATGCCCATAAGTATCATGGTGTTACCCCATTCGAACCAGAGGATGGAAAATTTGTAAAGAAAAAATCATCCGGAAATGCAATTAGTTTTTCTCAGGTTTTTGGAAACAAACTAGGAGAATTGATGGCACGAGATGAACAAGTCGTGGTTGTGACTGCCGCCATGCTGAGTGGAACGGGTATCGTTAAACTGCAACCAACATATCCGGAACGTGTGCTTGATGTCGGTATCGCTGAAGGTCATGCTGTGACGTGCTCAGCAGGACTTGCAACCACCGGTAGTAAACCATTTGTTGCCATTTATTCCACATTTTTGCAGCGTGCACTTGATCACATTATACACGACGTAGCAATTCAAAAATTACCGGTACGCTTCATGCTCGACAGAGCAGGATTTGTTGGAGCTGATGGCCCGACCCATCACGGATTGTATGACTTGACTTACCTGCGTATGATTCCGAACATGACAATAATGGTACCCCGTGACGGGGGAGAATTACGCGGCATGATGGAACTTGCCTATAATAATGAAAGCGGTCCCTCGGCAATACGCTACCCTAGAGGAAATACTGCTAATCCTGAAGAAAATGATTGTTCTCAACTTGAATTTGGCAAAGCACAAATCTTACGAAAAGGGAAAGATATTGCGCTGTTTGCGATAGGTTCAATGGTCGATATTGCAGAGGAGACAGCAGATCTTCTTGAAAAGAATGGTTACTCAGTTGCTGTTGTAAACGCAAGGTTTGTCAAACCGCTGGATGAGGATGTAATTGTTAGGCTTGGTAGAGAAGTACAATTACTGGTAAGCCTTGAAGAAAACACAATCCACGGAGGTTTCGGCAGTGGTGTGCTTGAAACTCTAAGTGTAAGTGGTATTTGTGTGCCTACACTGCAGCTTGGAGTTCCTGATCGCTTCATAGCACAAGGGAACCCGGATGAACAACTAAGGTCGGCTGAATTGAGTATGGAACAAATCTACTCTCGTATTCTTGAAAGATTACCCGTTCCTGCTCATAAGAAAATCAGAAAGAAAAGAATAGTCTCACCAAAAAAACTTGCCTCATAATATTTGAAGAATTATTAAACAGTGCCCGAACAATATTATCTAAACCGGCTTCTATCTCCGTTTCAGCTGATTTGTTATTGCCCAATTGTATGGTCCCCAGTTTTCATCAATCAACGATTAGTCTGAAGAATCAGGCCGAAAGTAGGTGACTGACAGTTGCATACTTTTTTTGTTAAACCTTTAATTCAGGAATTACAAGCAATCAATTGTTATTATTGTTGATTACCTTTTTCATTCAAGTATAAGCTAAAATGTACAGCTCTTGCATCAGAGTTGTGCTGAAAGTTTTGCCGGGGATCCGGTTAACGAATTCCGTGAGGAAGTTGCTACAACCATTTTTTAAGGAAATTAAACATGTCAAACGATTTACTGAAACAGCTTGAAGCAAAAATTAATGAAGCGATCGAAACCATCGAATTTTCACGAATGGAAATTACGGATTTAAAAGAAAAGAATGATGAGTTGGAAAATCGATATGAAGATTGGGAGCAAAGGCTATCATCCTTAATTGAAAAATTTGAACAGCTGGAAGATGTGGAAGCTGTTGAAGTTGAGGCAGAGGTTGATACGTCAATTCAAAAAGACGAAGAGGCGGAGGAAGTGGTTGCTGAGGAGACTGAGGCGGAGGAAGTGGTTGCTGAGGAGACTGAGGCGGAGGAAGTGGTTGCTGTGGAGACTGAGGAGGCTGAGGTGGATACGGATACGGATACGGAAGAATTTGAAGGAGATGAAATTAAAGGGTCCACTTTTGGTACCAGTGCAGATTCATACACTGAAGCTCCGGGATCCTCACAACACTACGCATGAAGCTAACGACGTGTTTCAAATCTACCATAATTTGTTGCACTGCTCGTTTGCCTTCATTTTTAATTGCGAAGGAAATAAAAAATCAGTTTCTTCGCAAACTTCTCCCCTTGCTGTTTACAAGCCTGCTCATTGTAAATCTGGTGTCTCCTCAGTTTCTCCAGGCACGTCAATCAGTTGGATTACTTTCAGTTGATGTCAAATACCCTTCAAAAGGATTGAATTGGTTGGGGCTGTTTGTTCAGGAAGAACTTTCCATGCAGCTGCAACTGGCCGATCGATTCTCTGTAATAACTCCGGATATCATGCGCCGCTGGAATCAGCGCCTTCGTGACTCCGGAGAGCTTACCTCAAGTAATATATCATTACAAAACTCGGAAATTTCCCAAATAAAACCGAACAGACTAATTCAAATATCTTTACAGAAAGTTCTTAACCAACTTTCGGTTACATTGAGCATCAGTATTTTCGGAAAAAGTAAATCAACTCTGAAAATACAAAACACTCATACCTGGAACACTCCTGATAAACTAATAGTTTCACTATTGCAAAGCCTTGGTGAGGTGGATAAATATTTCAGTAATCTGACTCATTTCCCCAAAACCTACGATTGGGATGGTCTAAAGCATTTTTATCAGTGGAGACTTAAACAAGTACCTGTCCCTAATACTTCTGCATGGGAAGCACATAAAGATGAGTTGGAGGCATTGCTAATTAGTTATCCTTCTCTGGCATCATCAATTCAATACTACAGAGCTGTCATGCTCATTATCGAAAGCAGAGTTTTAGAACCAGCTCTTGTCCCTGCTCTAAATTCTGCAGAAACAGAAATTTTGGCAGCCATGAAACAGCACCCTGATAATAGCGAGCATCATACTTTACTCTCGCTCGTGCACTACCTTCGAAGAGAACCCTTGTTTGCTAAACAACAGGCAAATATTGCCAATCAGTTAAATCCCCGCGATGGTATGTCTTTGATCCTCTATGGACTTACTATCGGACAAACCCCTCAGGCAGGTGATACTTACGTCAAGCAGGGGCTAAAACTTTATCCGTTTGTTACCGAACCAAGTACTGATGGCTGGCAGCCTTACCATGTGCTGATCAAGGATTTAGAACCATGGATGATTCCTGCACTTTCCGAAAAAACACAAAGTTTCGAACAGCTGATGCATTCCGGTCAACAGGATTACAATGCCCGCCGCTGGAAAGAAGCACTTCAGTCTTTTGAAGATGCTGCTGCACTGCAACCATTACAACCAGAACCTCATCTGTATCTGGCAAAATTACGCCTGGTTCAACAGGATCCGCAAAGTGCGCTTTTACTACTTGCTAAACTTCGAAATAAATTCCCCAAACATCCTGGAATCAACCTTTATCTGGGTTATGCACATGAAAAACTAAAACATCTGGAAAAAGCCGAAACATTATACCGACAAGTACTTCACCTGAAACCTGAACATCATAAAGCACTGTTGAGGCTTGGAGCTGTGCTTATAAAACTTGGGAAACGCCATGAAGCCCGCAGTTTCCTGGAAAGTCTCACTAGAAAATATCCTATATATTCTGTGGCCTGGTGGAACCTTGGAATTGTCTATTATCAGCTTGGAGAATTGCAGTTAGCAGAAACTGCGTGGGAGGAGTCGTTGAGACTTGAGCCGGATAACAGTCAAATCAGGTTACGCATTGAACAACTGCGTGAAGAATCCTCATAGATACCAGACACACTGTAGAATTATTAAACAAATAATAGAATTATTAAACAAATAATCAATTAGGCTTCACATTTGCAATTGTTGTAATATACAGTTTTTTTGTATAAAATATTAGGTGTATTTGAAGCTGAAATAATTTTTTTGTGGAAAAATACTTTTTTATAGTGTATTTTAACTTAAAAAAAGTATATCATACGGTTTTTTTGGAATAAAAAGCTTGCAATACTCTTTAGCAAACAATAAACTTTCAGGCTAGGTTGGTAAAAGATTTTCAAATTAATTAAGAGCAGAAGAAGGAATTGAACATGAAAAATCTCATAATATTACTCATATCTGTCTTTTTTTCTGTCCAGGTTTTAGCTCAAACTGATAGTCAGGAGGTCGCACCGACAGATGAAACTTCAAAGACAAATTTGTCAGGAGAGTATATATACGCCAGTTCGTACTTTAAAAAATCCAAGACAGGAATAGTTTTGAAGTATGCGCCAGGGTTGCCAACTGTGTTTTACGGGTGGCGCTTTATTGTCTATAACACAGAGAAGTTTTTTATTGGTGGGACAGGTTTCACGGGACAGTTGGGTGGTCCTGAAGTAAGTGGTACCTTTACTACTGCTGCTTTGGTGGCTGGTTATGATTTTACCATCTTCGACGATATATACGTTGATTGGGGTATTGCAGCAGGTGGTGCTGGAGGAAGAAAGTACGATGCTTCATCAACTGAATCAATGAATGAGGGTGGGGTAATCGTAGAACCATGGTTTGGATTTAATCAAAAAATTGGAGAAAAGACTGACTTTAATTATTCTTTCTCATTGTTTATGATGCCAAATAGTTTAACATTTAATAACACTTTCTCTTTCAACCTTCGAGTTGATTTCATTATAGAATAGGCCCACTGTTTAACAATGCTGACTCAAGCACTGTTTCAAGAATAAAATCCAGGATTTTGCGATTCGTTGATCCGGGACTTCCTTTTGTATTTCTTACCAATCCACGAATACCATTAAATTAACTACTCAGAATTTTTTAAGTTTGCTCCTCTTTTGCCTGGTTTGCTGTGTTAGAACATACCTGCTGACCTGGAATCCTTTCATTTAATTAAAATTTTAACAAGATCCAACTCCAATATTTATTCTCTCTTCCCAAAGTTTGTTTTTGTATTCTATTTTAAATAATCAGGAGTAAAATGTTTTTTGTTTTAAGCTTTCAATAATGCGCAATTCTGATAACGTATCATTTGCATAAACTGGGGGAATTTTTGAACTCTGGTGCTGAGGATAACCTTGATGTTTCCTCAGCCCACTTCTTTTACCCTCAGAAAAGTTGACTTTCTAGTAGAAAATATGTGGTATTTATGGAAGAATCTGAAAAAAAAGAGCATTTAGAAATGCTGAGGGAAGCTGGAGTTAAAGCCGGAATAGTTCCTGTACAAAATCTGTTTAATGAAGACCAGCGTATTGAAGAAGTTAAGCGTCTTGGAATATTAGATCTAAACCTGAGCAGTGAATCCCGTTACAATTCCATGACTCAGGTTGCTACGTACCTTACAGGTTGTCCTCAAAGTACTATCAATATCCTGGGTTCAAGTGTCCAACAGTGTAAGGCTAGTTTTGGTTTTGAGCCTGAACAAATCGACATGATGGAAGAAATGCCACGGGAAATTTCGGTTTGTCAGTTTGGTCTTGCCAAACCAGGGCAGCCACTTATTATTGAAAATATTTTAGAGGATCATCGGACTAAGAACTGGAAAAACATGCCTTTCGATCCCGGCTTCCGATTTTATGCCAGCTTGCCTTTGATGAGCTCTCGTGGTTTTTCAATAGGTACACTCTGTGTATTTGATCCTAACCCAAAAAATCTTGATCATCAACAGATCGACGGTTTGCGGCTCTTATCAGATCAAATCGTACACATGCTGGAAAAAGAATTAAATTCTACAGGAGTCTCGGTTGCGGAAGGCAAAACTGAAGAGCAGCCTAGCCAAATGAAGGGGCAGTACTATTCAGCAACAAGTATCCTTTTTGCAGATTTTGTCGGTTTCACCAATTTAGTGGAAAACAGTGATCCCGGTGAGCTTCTGGAGACTCTCAACACTTTTTTCAGTGGTTTCGACAGAATTATTTCAAAACACAATGTACTCAAGGTCAAGACGGTTGGCGACTGCTATATGTGTGTTGGTGGAATACCGTCTCAGCAAAAAACCCATGCACAAGAAGTCTGTGCTGCTGCAATAGACTTGCTCAAGTTTGTTGAAGGTACCAACATTCAGTTTGAAGCACTGGGAAAGCCCTGCTGGGAACTCCGGATCGGTATTCATTCAGGTCCGGTAATTGCGGGAACCACCGGTAGTACCTTTGATATCTGGGGGGACTCGGTTAATATTGCGGCAAGGCTTGAAAGCAGCAGTGAAAGTGGTAAAATTCATATATCAGAAAAAACTAAAGATTATCTGGAAGATGCCGGAAGTTTTACACCAAGAGGTGATGTAGAACTTAAAAACAAAGGGGCATGGTCAACCTTTTTCCTGGACAAATTAAACTGATTCCAGATAAATTACTTCCCTCATTTGTATAAACCTGATTCTCACAAGATACACTTAGTTTAATCTCTTCTTAATGGAATTATACTGCTTAATTTATGTCAAATTAAAAATCATAGAGTTAATTTTATTTGTGAAAATTGGCTAGCTATTTCAAACTAACATTTCATTCTTGTTGGAAAGTTGAAACCATTAAGCGTACCTTTCAGGTTGATTTTGATAGTTTCGCCACACTGAAATGAGCGCAGCATTGTGCTAAAACTACTGATTTTCTTTTCGAGTGCAGGCGAAGGTGTGACTTGGATATTCAAATCTATCAGTGACATTTGCGGGCGTTTCTCATTTAGTTGAATTGTACCCTCTATAATTCCTTCTAATGATCCTTGTAATTCAATCTTCTTAATGTGAATTGACCGTCCGAGCTGCACCTCAAACTGAACTTCTGACAGATCTAATTCTGGTAATTGAAGATCCAGAAGTGCTGTACCACCAGAAATTCGAATTCTCGCATTTTTCAACTTTCCCTTAATAGTTCCTTCGGGAAACTTTGTTTTTTGTTGCTGCAGTGCATTAAAATTTTCGATATGCGCTGAGAGTGAAAGAAAACCTGAAACAAAAGTATATGGAACTAAAGAAAATAAAGGAACCCGTTCGATCTGTACTGAATCAATGGAGAAATCGAGTATTTTCTGTGTCAGCAATTCAGTGGAAATCCGGAAGGCTCCCTCATGAACCTGCCCATGTACTTTAGCTTTTCCTGATGTGATGATGGAGAAAAAAGGAACCTCTAAATTTTCAAGAATTAACAGGCGAATATCCGGAATTCCAGCCACCCATTTTGGGGTACGCAGGACAATCTCAGGGGTACTGATTTTGCTCCATCCCAACTCAATATCCTGAATTTCAAATGGAATTCCTGTTTGTGAGGTTAAACGAAAGCGAACTGCATCTGCTATTGATTTGCCGGGAAAATTTTGCTTAAAACCCCAAAAAGCAAGAACCAAAATCACTGACATTCCCACTAAAAAAAACGAAATATGTTTTATGATTCGCATTGATAGTCATCCTCCCAGTTGCTTGTGTACCTGAAACGAGGCTCGTACCTGACGGTTACCGGGGCTGATGCTGATACTGAGATGAGAAGTCCGTAGTACAGGACGGTGATTTTCGAGTTGATAAAGCATAGACATTAGATGATCAAGTTTAAGTCTGTCTAAACCTACTTTGACACCCTCAGTTCCCTTTTGAACATTTGTTAGTACATTGAGTTGCAAATTGTCCTGAATTTCAAGGGATCGTGCAATCTTTTCCACAAAAGAGCTGAGAGCCTGCGGCATCACAGACGCAGTGGCAGAGCGCTGTACATCCTTTAATTCCCTGGATAGGAAGCGCACTTGTTTTATTTGCTGCTCCAGCTTGCCTAGTTGTTGAAGCAGAATTTTTTCCTGACGGTTAAGCTGCTGTATCCCCCACATTCCTGCAAGTACAAATATAATCAGGAACATCGAGGATATCAGAAGTTGTTCCCGCATTGACAAATTTGGCATGGGAAGCTTCTATTGAGGTAGGTAGAAATCAGTTACGTTGACTGAGAGATTCATAATTTCGCTCAGTTTGTCCTGTATAAATCTGGCGTGGTCGTCCAATTTTTGAGATTCCATTCCGCATTTCCAGCCAATGTGCAATCCAGCCTGGCAGACGTCCCAGAGAAAAAAGGACTGTAAACATGTCTGTTGGAAAGCCAAGGGCTTTATAGATGATTCCGCTGTAAAAGTCCACATTTGGATAAAGATTCCGTTCAATAAAATATTCATCAGTCAATGCTGCTTCCTCAAGTTGCTTTGCAATATCCAACAAAGGATCCGGAGTTCCAAGCAGATCTAATATTTTATCGCAGTAACCTTTCAGGATAGTGGCTCTTGGATCAAAATTTTTATACACACGATGCCCAAATCCCATCAAGCGAAAACCTGAACCTTTGTCTTTGGCCAGTTTTACAAATTTTTGTACATCACCACCGTCATTATGAATTTGTTTCAACATTTCCAAAACTGCCTGATTTGCTCCTCCATGCAACGGACCCCAAAGTGCGGCAATACCGGTTGAAATTGAGGCAAACAAATTTGCTTCACTGCTGCCCACCAATCTAACTGTGGAGGTTGAGCAATTCTGTTCATGATCTGCATGTAAAATAAAAAGCACATTAAGGGCTTTCACGAATTCCTCTGGAACTTCATAATTCGTGGTAGGTACACCAAATAACATATTCAGAAAGTTTTTAGTATAAGTGAATTCGTTAATTGGATAAACAAAAGGCTGGCCGATATTTTTTTTGTATGACCAGGCTGCGATGGTGGGGAGTTTGCCCATCAGACGCCAAATCGCCAAATCTACTGCATCACTGTCGGTAGCACTAAAATCAGGATAGAATGTTGAAAGTGCACAGACGATGCTTGAAAGAATTGCCATCGGATGAGCGTCCTTGGGAAAGGCCTGATAAATGTGCCTGACATCTTCGTGGAGCAAAGTATGCTGTTTAACATTATATTCAAAGTCATTCAGCTGCAGATTTGTAGGCAATTCGCCATAAATCAATAAATAACTGACTTCAAGGAAATTTGATTTTTCTGCAAGTTGTTCAATTGGATAACCCCGATAACGCAAAATACCATTTTCACCATCCAAGTATGTAATACCACTTTCACAAGATCCTGTATTAACAAAGCCCGGATCAAGAGTTATTGCTTTTGTTTGAGAACGTAATTTACTAATATCAATGCCAATTTCACTTTCACTCCCCATAACCAGTGGGAGATCTATAGATTTTTCATTGACTTCAAGTCTTGCTGTATTCGCCATGCTGCCTCTTTTTAGCTAAAATGTGGAGAATTGATAGATATTTCATACCTCCTGGGGACAGGTTATCAGATCTTCACCAAATGGGCAATATTTTCAGCCTTAGAAGTTGTAGTTGTTATGGAAAGTATTTAAGGAATTGACCAGGAAATTCTCTTGATTCACTACTGTTCTATAATGACGTCTTCCGGTCGAGTGCTGGAATATCGGGCTTCAATCTGGCGTCGCAGCCAGGATTTGATTGCATTTCTGCTGCTTGGAACGAGGAGGATAAAACCTATTGTGTCTGTTAAAAAACCTGGAGTCAGCAACACAAGTCCTGCTACACCAATTAACAAAGCATCAAGTAGTTCTCCAGAGGGCATCCTTCCTTCACGCAGACTTTCCTGGATACGAAACAAAGTTTGTAATCCCTGTATTCGAGCTAAATATGCTCCTAAAAAACCGGTAAAAATGACGAGGGCAATTGAAGTTAGTGCACCAAATACAGTACCAATTTTTATCAGCAGGTAAATTTCAAAAATGGGAATGATAGTGAAGGCGAGAAATAACTTTAATAACATAAGCCTAAGACTTGTGTGTTGTGAATATAGTGTATGAAAATCAGGAAGAATCGGAACTAACCGGTGTTATACTGAACCTGTTAATTCCCGAAACTGCCTGTCTTCCACTGGCTTGACGACCAATCACACGCCAGTAAAGCTGATTTTTCTCTTTTGCTCTCATCAATCCCATCGCCATTCCCGGAAGTTCTCCTGCAAGCGGAACCAGTTCCTTGTCAGCAATCCAGCGGTTTCCCTGCGGTAGATCAAAATATAATCCGGAGTCTTCAAATTTTTCATCAACACCAACTTGAATTTTGAATTCACTGAAAGCCAGACTGTCCCACTGAAAAAGAAAAAGCCCATTTTCTTCAAAAGTGAATTTGTCAGTAGGTAAAAGGAGCTTAATATCACTGAGTTTGATTACGTTGGATTTTGCAGCATTATTTTTTTCCTTCAGTTCTTCAATTTCGTTATCTGGATCAACAGTAGCAATAATTTGATATTTGCCCAACAATTGGTCATCCGGAAGGATGTATTCCAAGTCAAAAGTTGTGATTTCTCCCGGTGCCATCACGTGTACACTTGGCATGGCTATTACAGACTTTCGCATTGGTTGTTTGACATTATAATATTGAACCTTAGCTAAAATATCCCTGACAATATCCCCACCTGCATTCATTAAGTTCAAACGTAATTTAAGCTTCTCACCACGAAGGGCGTGCTTTGGAAGAACCTGTACAGATTCCCAGCGCAAATCAGGCGGATCAAATCTCAAAGGAGAGATGACGTTTTTCCCGGATACTCTCACACCTGACGCTAATTGGGTTTTTGCAACTTCAACATCCTGATGAGATGCTACAAAAAAATATCTCTCATCTCCTGCAGTTGTATTGATTAATATCCGTTTGAATTTAGCATCCCAAACTCTAACCGAGATTTGATAAAGGCCGGGATCGCCCAAATCAATATCATGCAGTACCCGTGTTGTGTCACGAGCCTGAATCGTATAAACTTTGCGAAGACCCTTTTTTTTCAATTCCTGATTGTCAACTCGAACTTTTATTTCTACGCCTACTTTAATTTGAATCTTAGCATGATTGGCAATTGCAGTTTGAACCAACTGTGTATCACCATGTTTTGGGCAGTCTGGATTGTTTACAGATTTAATAATGGAATCCGGAGAGTCAATTGTCATATCCGGGCCATCAGGTAATGGACAGGTTTTAGAAAGGACAATTGCAATGATTTTTAGATCTGGAGACTGATTTGCAGACAACAAGGTCGGTAAAAATAGAACAATTATCCCGGAAAAAATCAGTTTCAACAGTAAAATCTGGAACATTTTATACCAGGTTATTTAGGTTTATCAATTTTCTATTGATCTGTTTTTGCAGGGGAATGCCTTGAAACAGGAAACCGTTTTTCGTATGAAATTTGGGAAAACGCAAATTTGATACATTTTATATTTTCAGTCAGCTGGGAAATGCCTGGCCTTCATTGCACAAGCTTAAGTTGATTAATCTGTACTTCCATCCAGCATAATTTCCCTCTGTAATAAATCTCGCCCTGAAAAAATCAGCTTGCTTTCAGCAGGGCTGGTTCCTCTTTTCCATTAATATTTTGTAAATGGTACCAGTGACTGATATTTTGATCAAAATCATCATGAACAGTACAGTGAATTGCACCAACCTGGTCAACCTGAACTATAGTGATAAGATGCAATCGTACCATTTCCAAAATTGCCATGAACGTGATTATAAACCACGACAGAGGTTTGTTATCTTCAAACAGTTCTTCAAAAAGACAATGCTTCCGTTTCCCGAAAAGAGAAATCAGTTCGTCAATGCGATCCTCGATCCGTACATTTTCTGTTTCAATTAAATGTCTGGTTATTTTAGGAAGACGCTTCATTACCCGCCCGAAAGCT
>Ga0257112_10000643_pt1 | contig 13833 bp, 10 predicted proteins | sample LP_taG_5_FD_191565 | JGI IMG/M metagenome (GOLD analysis project Ga0257112, IMG submission 191565) | Marine microbial communities from Northeast Subartic Pacific Ocean, Canada - LP_J_2015_P26_1000m | ecosystem: Environmental > Aquatic > Marine > Oceanic | place: Canada: Northeast Subartic...
GGATTTTCCTATTATTCCGATTTCTGGAGATCTTGTTGTTTTCCCTCATATGCCGCCTATCCCTCCATTTTCACCTCACCACATTGCTCTATCTGGAGTCATGGTTGCTGCCGCCGTTGAGGACGCCATGGTGAACGGTCCACGGTCACTTTGTATCTTTCACCATAGTGAGGATAAAGACACTGATAATTTAGCTAAGGATGATCTCAGTCCAATTGGATCCTTAGTCCAAATTGTAAAATATAAAAAAGATGGTGAGAATGTTCTTTTTCTTGCACAAGGACGCTCAAGAGTTAAAATTGAAGAAATAACACAAAAAACGCCATTCATGAAGGCAAGAGTAACTATTATTGAAGAAGAAGAATACGAATTAGACGACCAGAGTGAAGCTTTACTTCGTAGTATTGTTGATTTATTTACACAGATTGTTGAAACTTCGCCACATTATCAAGAAGAATTCGCTGTAATTGTTCAAAATATTGATAGCCCAGGTCGTTTAACTGATTATGTTGCTTCGGTCGTATCGCTTAAAACTCAAGATCGACAAAAAGTGTTAGCTGCAGTAAATGTGTTGGAAAGGATGGAAACCCTCCTGCCTATTCTAACAAAAGAATTAAATGTTGTAGAACTTGAAACCAAGATCCAATCTGACGCACAGGCAGAAATCAGTGATTTGCAACGAGAGCATTTTTTACGTGAACAGATGCGGGCTATCCAAAAAGAACTTGGTGATAGCGAAGATATTTCGGTAGAGATTGAGGAAATGCGGCAGAAACTTGTGGAGATTAATATGCCGGAGAAAGCACAAAAAGCTGCTGAACGGGAGATTAAGAGACTTTCACAGATGCAATCATTCTCTCCTGAAGCTACTGTGTGTCGGAACTATCTGGATTGGTCGTTAAATCTACCTTGGGATAAGAGTACTGAAGACTCTCTTGATATTGGCAAAGCACAAAAAATTCTGGACGAGGATCACTATAATCTAATCAAAGTTAAAGACCGTATTCTGGAATTTCTAGCAGTGCGCTTGTTAAACCCCGAAGCCAAGGGGCCAATTCTTTGCTTTGTCGGTCCCCCAGGCGTTGGGAAAACCTCGCTTGGGAAATCGATTGCACGGTCAATGGGACGACAATTTGTCCGAATCTCACTGGGAGGAATTCGTGATGAAGCCGAGATTCACGGACATCGACGAACCTACATAGGTTCCATGCCAGGGCGAATTATTAAAGGGTTACGTCAAGCTGAATCAAATAATCCTATATTTATGCTTGATGAAATAGATAAGCTAGGATCTGACTTTCGCGGAGACCCTAGTTCCGCTTTGCTCGAAGTCCTCGATCCAGAACAAAACAACTCATTTGTTGACAATTATCTGGATGTTGATTTTGATTTATCCAAGGTGATGTTCATTGCCACAGCCAATCAAATGCACACAGTACCGCCCGCTTTACGCGACCGCATGGAAACACTAGAACTGCTAGGTTACACAACAAACGAAAAGGCAATGATTGCCAAGCAATATCTTATCCCACGCCAACTCGACCAAAATGGTCTTACCAAGGCAAATCTGACATTTAGGAAATCAGGAATACTGAGTGTAATTGAATCCTACACACGGGAATCAGGACTCCGTAACCTTGAACGAGAGCTGGGAACAATTTGCCGAAAAGTTGCACGTAGTATTGCACAGGGAGAAGAACGGAAAACAATTGTCACTGCCAAAAAGATAGATCAGTATTTGGGACCAGTCGAGTTTCATCCAGAAATTGCTGAGCGTAATGGTGAAATCGGCGTAGCAACTGGTTTGTCCGTAACCCCATATGGAGGAGAAATTCTATTTATCGAGGCAACGGTAACTGGAGGCGAAGGCAAACTGATGCTAACTGGGCAAATTGGCGATGTAATGCAGGAATCGGCCAAGGCAGCAATGAGCTGTGTGAGTTCGAAATCTGAGGAGCTTAATTTCGATCCCAATTTTTTTAAGGAACACGACTTTCACATCCATGTACCAGCAGGAGCCATCCCCAAGGATGGGCCATCCGCAGGTATCACGATTGCTACCGTTCTCGTTTCATTAGCCACGAAAAGAGAGATATCTCCAGATGTCGCTATGACGGGTGAAATTTCATTACGAGGACGCGTTTTGCCAATTGGCGGATTGAAGGAAAAAGTCCTAGCCGCTAAGCAAGCAGGAATCAAAATGATCATCGCACCTGAAAAAAACCAGAAAGATCTGATTGAAATTCCAGATGATGCTAAAGAAGGGCTTGATTTTGTTTTCGTCAATCAAATCGATCAAGTTTTCAAAAAAGCGTTGTAGATCTAAGGAGAAAATAGAGCCGCATCTTAATGTCTGTTTCGTGTTCTTAGTACGCCATGTTAATCTATTGTTACCATCTCTGTTTGGGTTTGACAAAATCCCTTGATCGTGCGCTTTTGCCATCCACATTAATCTGTTGTTTCGGAGAAAGGATAGCCCATGTCAATTCTTAAACTGTTGGTGTTCATCGGAACTGAAGGTATTTACCATGACCATGTCGGCCAAGGGAAATTTATTGCTGACATGCTATCCCAATCTAATGGGATTTCCGCTGACGTCGAACGAAATTACCAGATCTTGTCTGACAACCTTGATGACTACGACGCATTGCTCTTCTACACGGATATTGGTGTCTTAACTTCAGACCAAGAAACCAAGCTTTTAGACTTTATCAATCGGGGAGGCGGATTCATCGGTCTACATACAGCCGCGGCTTCATTTCGTGAGTGTGAAGGTTATCATGACATGCTAAACGCATTCTTTGATGGGCACAGCAAGTATATGGATTTTACTGTCAATATCATTGATAACAAAGAACCAATCACTCAGGGACTAGAAGATTTTGTCGTTACTGATGAACTATATTATTTAAAACATGATCCAACAACATCCCGCCACTTGATGGAAGCTTACGATCCCGCCAAAGACGAAGTTCATGTTATAGCCTTTACGCACGAATACGGAAACGGACGTGTTTTTTATTTTGCCCTTGGTCATGACATGGTCGCAATAAAAAACCCAAGCTTTCAGAAAATCCTTCATCGAGGCGTATTATGGGCAGGACAACAATTATAAGATGTTTAGATACATCCTCTAGATGTTGCATAGCCACATCAGCACACCTGATTCCTCAAAGATTAAATTCGCCGGAGAGATAACAATAACTCTGAAGTTTCTCCTGTATAAAATCAGAAAAAGAGGGTATGCATTAAATATTAACTAGGGAAAGAAGATTTCCCTAGTACCATCTTGGAATCAGCATCAGACAAATTGATCGCTTCTATTCTAATCTCAACATACCCCGACAATTATACTTGCACAAACTCGATCAAAACACCGTCCGGATCTTCGGCACACACGACCCCCGCAGCATCTGGTGCAGCAATCGGTTCCGCAAGAAACGTTACCCCGCTTTGTTTTAGCTCCCTCACAGTCTCATGCACATCCTCAACAAAAATAGTCAACCAACGGACTCCAGGATTAAACTCATTAAATATCGGTTCAGGTGGTAACTCGATATCTATTAGTTTAATCAGTGTATTTCCCGCTTGCAGCCGTACTTGGCGAAATCCCCTTGGGGCTAATTTCGCTCCTTTGGCCACCTCTGCCGGAATTTTGATATCCATAACCATCTCGAAGCCTAAGCATTGATGGTAAAAATGAAGTGATTCCTCAAAATTATTGCAGACGATAGCAATATCGACAGTAGGATGTGTTAATTTTAGCACAACGCGAGCTCCTCTTTATGTTAAAGATTTCAAGTTGGATTCTTGTAGGAAGATAGTACGCTGTCTTATTGATTGGCGTCAATCACTTTCTAAACGAATTTGCAGATCCATAACATACGCTCAACGGGAAAAACGAATAAACCTCAATATTCCAAACAAGCTGCACTAACACCTTAGCAACGCTGAAGATACCTTCACCAAGAAGAAGCCCTAAAAAAATGGCAGCATTTTGAGAGTCGAATACCACCGACCCTCAGTAGGACGGTCTTAATTTCCCAACTGACAAATATAGAAAACCATAGCTAGCCGAATGTCGATAGACAACTGACAATGGCACAATCCCCCGGATTAAACAAAAACCCAAAGCAAATGAAGATTATAGGAAGGAAATCCGTTTCTTAGAAAAATATAGCCAAATACAAAATAAATTACATCCTACACTATCGAGTCCCAGCTTGGGCCCATTTCTATAGGATACCAACAAATAAATCCAAAAATCTCCTTCCATTCATTTTCAGCCAATGTAAACCAAAAGAACTACTGTTTGCATCATGTCGTCCCCAGCGATGGCTGAAGCAACTGATACATGACATAGATGATCAATCATTCTCGCTGTTTCGTGACAAAACACGACCGAACACACTGTAACAGGAAATGGAGAACGACAAAAAACATAATAATCAAATTGTAGATGAGCGAGATATTGGTCGGCAAGATACACCAATATTTAAGATGATTGGCTATGATAAAGTAGTTATTTACTGGTATCAGTATTAAGCCAATGGTGACATCTAAACGTCACACCTGCACGCGAAGTTTGAAGATTCTGATGTGTTTGATCATAAACATAGTTTTGCAACAATTGCTTCATGATGTTTGAAAACACTCAAAGTCTGAAAATATAAAAGAATTTGAAAGTAAATGCTTATTCTACTATCATATTTAACGTGTCAATTTTTTCTAATCGATTAAAAATTCTATGTACATAATCAGCGGGGTAAAATGAAAATAACTGACATCGAAACATTTATTGTTGATGCTGGCTGGCGGCCTTGGATCTTTGTCAAGATGCTGACTAACGAGGGAATTACCGGCTATGGTGAATGTAGTGATGGGAGATCCCCACAAGGAGTAAAGGGTACAATCGAAGATTTAAAACCTTTGCTCCTTGGCCAAGACCCAAGAGCATACGAGATGCGATTTTGGGATATGCTACGGGGAACACGCCAAAGTCTTGGAGGTATTGCCGCCAAAGCCATTGCGGGACTAGAGTGTGCTCTGATTGATATTAAGGCTAAAGCGTTGGGTATTTCTGTGGCTGAGCTATTTGGAGGCCCGATGCGTGATCAGATTCGCGTTTACTGGTCGCACTGCGGAACATCCCGCGCCATGCATTCCGATATCATTGGGACACCACCCATCAGAACGATGGAGGATATTACTAAACTTGGGTATGAAGTCGTAGAACTTGGATTCACCGCGCTGAAAACTAATATTGTTATTCCCGGAGATCCTCCATCAGTACACTTTCACGGTTTTGGCGGTAGTTTGGGCACAACCGATCAGGTCGTAACAACTGATCTTTTACAAAACATTGAGAAACTCATGTTTACCTTTCAGGAAGCTGTCGGCCCCAATGTGGATCTCTGCCTTGATCTAAACTTCAACTTTAAAACAGAAGGATGCCTGCGAATTGCTAAGATGTTGGAACCTCTGGATCTATTATGGCTAGAGATCGATATGTACGACCCAAAAGCTTTGCGCCAAATTAAAGAGTCAACAACAACTCGGATCTGCTCTGGAGAAAATCTCTTTTATATGCGGGATTTTATTCCCTATTTTGAGTTGCATGCTGCCGATGTCATGATGATTGATGTCCCCTGGAACGGATTTTCACAGTCAAAGAAAATCGGAGACCTAGCAGAAGTGTACCAGATTAACATTGCACCTCATAACTATTATAGCCATCTGGCAACCCATATTAGCGCCAGTTTGTGCGCGGTGTTGCCTAATGTCCGTATCATGGAAATAGACATCGACGACGTTCCATGGAAAGATGATCTGGTGACGGATACGCCAGAGATTATTAATGGCTACATGACAACACCAACCAAACCAGGGTGGGGGACGGAACTCAACGAGGAAGCTATTAGCAATCATTTGTGGGAAAACAAATCAGCCAACTGGTAGGAGTAACCATTAGAAGAATAAAAACTGGTGGTTACTCATCTAGTAAGAGACAAAAATAGTGGGACAGCTAGGAAACAAGTTACGTAATTAGAAATTCCAGTTTTTGCAGATAAAATCACATCAGTAACCCAGACACTTACTGGCTCGGTCGAAGTCTTTCTGTATGTCATCTGGTACCAGATCTAATCACTTTCAAAGTGCAACTTCAGCGATAAAGACAGTTTATACTGGTCAGGGCAATTAAAAAGACCTAGATTCCTCCTGTAATTTTAGTAGGAGTTTCTATCACTTTGGAATCACTAGATTCAATATTTGCAAAAGCGGGATTTGTACCGACTCCTTTTAACAATCCAGAATCTAGAAAAATCCGTGCTTACAAAGCTTATATTCTTTAATTTGCATTTGAACTTTTCTCAACATACCATTAATTATGGAAGCAGCCAATAACTTGCTAAAATGGTCATTTCGACGCCTCTAAAAATTCCCGATTGGATGTTCTTGCTGCAGATCTACTTTTTAGCTGTGCTTGTAATCCCTGTAACAGCTAAAAAAGAACCAATTGAATTGGCGCGAATCGAAGCGAGAGAAAAATTCTACCAATGTATTGAAGACGGAAAAGAAATTAGTGCTGCAATTCGCTTGTTTAAACAGATAAGTCAGACTAATGGAAAATATGAAGGGATTTGGAACCTGCGGCCACAAAATCAGCTTATTGGAGTTGGGAGACAGGCCAAATCCCAATCCAAAATTACTTGGCGTGGTTTAGCATCGGGTTTGTCTTCTCCTTCAGCACCTTGCTTTTAGGAATATATAAAGAGAGGAATCCTAACACTCTGGCGGTTCATGTCTACTTCGCACAACTCATCTACTTTGCGATGGTAAGTTTTGGGAAATAAATACATGGAAAAGACAATAACTTTGCAGATAGAGCCACATGACTATATAAGGATTAGCGATTGGACTGATAATCATTGCCGCCTGGAGCGCGCAAACTTTTTTTTACTGAACAGTGAGTTTTCAGGGATTTATCTCTGCCTGATTCCACTGATGATAACTCTACAGACCTTTCTCTATACTGGACTGTTTATTGCCACGCATGATGCTATGCATGGACTTGTGTTACCGAAACACCCTACTCTGAACAACTATATTGGATGTTTAGCGGTGCTATTATACACACTTTTTTCCTATACTAAGCTACGCAAAAAGCATCAAGAACATCATAAATTTCCCGCCAGCAACAAGGATCCAGACTTTTATGACGGCAAACACAAGAATTTTCCAGTCTGGTATGTCAATTTCTTGAGTAACTACTTGAGCCTGTCTCAGATTCTAGGTATGGCAATTATATTCAATATTCGGAAACACCTTCTCGGCATTTCTACATCCAACCTGCTGTTATTTTGGGTTGTCCCAGCTATCTCAAGCACACTCCAGCTATTTTATTTCGGAACCTATTTGCCCCATCGTGAATTGGCATCGGGATACACTGATCGCCATCGTGCTAGAAGCAATAGCTATTCTGTCTTCCTCTCATTCCTCACTTGTTATCATTTCGGTTACCATTGGGAACACCATGCTTATCCTCAAATCCCATGGTGGCAGTTACCTCACACTAGGAAATAGAAAAAACTTTAAACCAATATATCTAACACAAAAAAATGCCTATCATGTTTACCTATTTAAAAAGAATCACCTGATAGGCATATCATCAGCAATTCCATTCATAACTTCAGATCGCCGATGAAGAATGAAGTCACGAACACTGTTGAAACTAGTTGGCTGTTTATTCCCTCAATCTCCCTCAGAAAAGTCAACCGCTGTTCCTTCAGAAAAGGCCCTCATCATTAGCCGAACGCACGTTTCAATAATGGCTGACGGTTTCTACATGGGAATAAATTACCTAGATTGTTGTCATTAACTGTCACCTTGCGTAGGCACAACGAAGAACAGGCGAACCTGCTTGGTTAAAAGCATAACTCATGAATTGGCTCATCAAGCTGGAATCCTGCTGGTTATTATTGAGAGTATGGGTTACCTTTAGGGGGAAGCCCCATTCCAATGCCTTTCGGCTTTTAGTATTTTCCAATGGGCATTTTGCGATCAGTTCTAAGCTGAAAACCAAAAGAACTCTTGAGGCAATGTAACATGTTATTCATGATAAACACTTGTTTTTAATCGTTTGACTTGGCCAAAATGAAATGCAGGTATAATACAATGAAAACTTCGTCTGATTTTATACTTAGTTAGCCAGATAGAATCAACCGTTATCCTAACAGAGATTGATTCCTCTAACAGTTCCACGAATCTTTTAATAACTGCTACCATGGAATTCTATAGCCATGCTACAATAATTCTGTTTATAGCACTTTTTACCACTATAATCCGGGTTAGCAAGAAAGCAATGAACCAATGAATCGAATTAATCTAGAGCAAGCTATTGAAATCGCACACTCTAAATATAAATCCAAACAATATCATCAAGTAAAACAAATCTTGCAACAGATTCTTCAACATAGTAATGAGAATATTAATGTGTACCTTCTGATGGGTAACGTACACTATTGTTTAAGTGAATATCAACAGGCAGTTGAAATATACAGCTATGTGACAAAAATAGCACCGGATATGGCTGCAGTTCATGTCAACTTAGGTAATTCATATGCCAAATTAGAATGCTTTGATAATGCAATCATTTCATATGAAAAAGCGATTGCTATTGATCCTAGTTTTCTGAAGGTAGCTTGCCGTAATTCGGTCTACGTTCATTCTATGAATCAGCAAATAATACCTGCCCTTGAAATGTGTGGTGAGGTTCTAGATAATAGTTGTGATTCTAATAGTCTAAACGCTACTTTAGGTAGTAAATGTAATAGGTCTAATCCAAGTCCTACTTATTCATCGTATGTCAATATATATAACAAATTGCACATTGATGGAGATTTGAAAAATGGAATACAACCTGAAGAAATGTATATGGGAATCAGTACAATACCATGGATTGTTGCTATAAAGGATTTGGTCGATTTAACTAACTCTAACACTCTATTGGATTATGGAAGTGGGAAAGGGATTCAATACAAGACCGTGCTACCAGAAGACGAAAATCACACGGAGTACCAAAACCTTAGAGACTATTGGAAAGTGAGTGAGATCCACTGCTATGATCCTGCTTATCCACCGCATCAGAATCTCCCAAATCGGCAATTTGATGGTGTGATATCAACGGATGTCTTAGAGCATTGTCACCAAGAAGATATGAAATGGATCATTGATGAAATTTTCAGCTCGGCGAAAAGATTTGTTTTTGCAAACGTCGCATGTTACAAAGCTTCCAAATCGCTACCAAACGGCAAAAATGCCCATTGTACTATCCGCCCTTCTGTCTGGTGGGATGTGGTATTAAAGTCTATCGCCCAGAATTATCCTGAAGTAAAATATTGTGTATTGGTAAAATACATTTGGTCGGATATCAAAGGCGATGAATCTGTGTTTCAAGTACTTAGTAATTTAAAACCTCCTGAGCTAGCTGAAATAGAATTGAGCCCTTCCTCTGCCACGATACGCCAAATACGTCAGGAACGCGAAGATCTCGTGCCGCATACCCTTCACGGAAAGGATGAAAGAGTGTACTATCCTTTGGTGGAAGTAGCGGTTGATCGAAAATCAACTGTTTAGGAATTACGCAGTCGAGGAGTGAATTGGCTATACGGAGTTGCATGAATATGCAAAAACGTTCTCCCGTACGACTATACCAAGTTTTCTAGTTACTAGCCAAAGGTGTGAAAACAGTTCATATAGATTTCCGATGATTGAAGATCCTGTTCCATATCTCAAAATCCATAATTTTGCTACATTATAGCGAGTAGAGGTATCAACAACCAACAATCAAGAACTACTTAGAGATTGTCATGCTCAACGACATCTTCTTTTCACCGAGCAAAGCTCATCTCTACATCTCGGACACCGAATGGGAACAAGAGATACTTGCCCTCCAACCTCCAAAGCCTCCCAGTCCATATATACCCCACAAAAGAAACAAGGACAACAAGATTGACAAAAAACAGAACGCTGTCCATCGCCGCTCGCTTCTCGATTCACAGCACTTGCCTGAAGCCTTCGCTTACGAGACCCAGAGATATCAAATGGTGATTGACGTAAACAACATTTCCACAACCTCCATCACAAGATAAATACCTGCCTCTGTGACTCTGATGTTAATCACCATTACTTCAATAGCACAAGCAGCCGAAGGCAGAGACTACATCCCTAAGTCCGGTTAACCGACGAGCAGGCTTGCGCTTGGATGGAGACCCAGGCGGACATCATCATGTAGATTACTTCGCCATGCTACCCTACGGTATAATCTGGTGCAACGGAGCACTAGCGGAGTTGCGAGACATCCCATCGGCACGCATGTGCATAGTTCCTTTTTTTACCACCAGTAGGTGAGGAAAAAAACGATCCCGCCACTTCCAGAAAGTCAGCAAAAATACACCCTCAAGCACAATCATGACTTTATCACTAGAAGACAACTTTAGTTTCTATCAACGGCGAGGGTAAGTATGGAAGATTGTGTCTTTATCTTCTTACCATCCTGGTTATTAAAGGAAAAACACCAGATTCCATACCTCAACTCTATTCTATGTCACTTGTTGTGAGTTGAACCACTTCTCCTAACCTAGTACCAGTGTAGAAGGCTATGTTGGTAACCAGTAGTCTGGAGTGGGTTATTGTCCCCTACCAAACCGACCTTTAACTGTATTATGCTCCAGAAAAGACCAACCAAGCAGTTTAGGACCTAGCAATTTCATTTCATCTGCTGAGAATGGCTGTTTAGCAGATGCAATATCATCTTTGTTGGCTAATGTTATCTTGCCTGAGAAGTAGTTAGCTTTTACATGGCCTTGCTTAACAGCCCAATTAAAGGCGGGCACGACAGCGTTGGCACAGGTTTGCTTACTTCTTGCTTTGAGTTTCAGTTAGTCAAAAAGATCAAAGAACTTTCTGGCTGTACCATGATTAATCGTACTGACTTCAAAATCGGAGCAAGCCTCAATTAAAATAAACTTGATGCAGTATAGAATATCTTGGCTAACTCCGTTTTTCTCTTTAAATCTGAGAAACTGGTTCAACAGCCCCAAAGCGGACAGATGAAGTTAGACCAATTTGCTGCCTGTGTTTCTGCAGTACCCGTTGGGCAATTTGCTTGATTTGCGATAGTGTTAGCTGAGAACAGCCAAAATCAAATAGATATATTGAAACAGATGTCCAAGGAACATGACCGTAAACTCCTATTCATTTACCGACATGACCGAAGTAGTTCCGATCTAGATCTAATCAGGAAATCATTTTATCTTGACGAGAATAAAACTGCTCCAAAAGATCAGATCTGGCGGATTATGCGAGAAACTTAAAAAGACACAATACGATCAAGTGAGAATCGTGGTTTCCGGCGTCGAAGTCACATTGCAAACCACACTGCTGTCATAACACTTGATTCTTGTGTTGTTCTTATAGAAAATGTCAACAGCATTTCCTATAACTTATAGTAATAGGCAATATCAGTTATATTTCCATTCCTTTACTAACTGAAGTTTCAGGCGTGCTGATTCCTCTTAGATCCGTATTCTTTCCCATCGGTTGCTTAGGAAGCGGCAGAAGTAGGTCATCCCTAGCAAAATGATATAGATGGTCGCTCCAGTCCAAGCCCCCGGCACTCCATAGACTTGCCCTAACCAATAGGCCAGTGGCAAAAATAAAAGCCATCCATAGATGATACCTACAATCATAGTAAAAAAGGTATCTCCAGCCCCCTTGAGTGCACCACTAGAACAGATTCCACATCCGTCTGACAGTTGAAAAATAGCGGCGAGAAACAAAATCTGGCTTCCCAGTTCAACCACGTTCGAATCATCTGTCAACAAGGCTAGGAGCTTGCTCGACATGGTAAAAAAGATAATGGCCATCAGACTAGTGTAAGCTAAGCTAATTTTAATCGCCGTATAGCCACTCTTCCGCGCATAATCGAGTTGGCCAGATCCAATGTATTTACCAACTAAGGTTGTCGCCGCCAACGAGATCCCGAACAGTGGCATAAACGAGGTGTGAAGCAAGGTGATGGCAGCAGTATTAGCGGCTAGTTCCACGTTTCCCATCCTCCCAATCATAGCAGAAAAAACGGTGAAATTTCCAACATCCAACATTCCTTGAATGCCCATTGGTAAGCCCGTCCGCAATAATCGTCGAATTTGAGACAGTTGTGGTTTAAAGTGGGTACGAATCTGGAATTTCAGGTCGGTTTTACGAGACAAGAAAATCAACAGGTAGATGCAGGCAGCGACACCACCAGAGATGACAGTGCTAATAGCAGCACCCGAAACCTCAAGACGAGGGAAACCAAAATTACCAAAGATCAACAGATAGTCAAAAACAATATTAGTCAGGTTGGCGATAATTTCAATCCACATTGGTGTCCGTGTATCACCAATTCCAAGCAGAAAACCTGATAAAGCAAAAGAGATAAAAATCCCAATCCCACCATACAACCGAATTTGGGCATAGGCAATACCAAGCTGTTGGACTTCAGCTGATGGTTTCATCAACGCAAAAAGGTAAGGTGTAAAACGGCTAATCAACAGAAGCAGTAGATACGATCCTACGGCCAAATATAAGCCTTGCCACGCGACAATGGCGACTATCTTCGGTTGGTCAGCTCCATGGTATTGTGCCACAAAGGTATTGACACAAGTTAAGAAACCACCAAAGAACGAAAACATGGTCCAAGTTAAGATCCCGGCTAACCCAACCGCTGCCATTTGGAAAGTACCTAGCCGACCAACCATGGCCGTATCCACAAAAGTTATGATGGTTCTTGATACCATGGTGATCACAATTGGGTAAGCTAGCCACAGGACTTCGCGGTAACCACCAAAGTAGCTGAGTGTTCGACCCTCTTTTTTCAATTACTTTTCAATTACACCTCTTAATTTGATCTTAGTAACTGTTCACTCTTAGTATGTTCATACTATTTCTGCCCATATATCATCAAGCAGTTTTTGTCGGGTATCCTTCTCAGATTCTAGCTGACATCTGAGGATTACAGTTGTCAGCCTAAAATATCTATTGTGAATTTCGTATTGAATTCCACAGACAGATAACCCCGGCAGTTAAGTGTCTAGTTTGATTCTACTTTACCAAAGTAATATGAGGAAGGTATTAGCTTGTATGGAAACTGTGCTTCAGTTCGAATGCTGACATGGCAGTCAATCTCCTCGGATTGACTCGGGAAAGATAGTACACAAGAAATTTTATATCATCTGTAACTTGCAAGAATATCTGATCAACCCTTAGTGAATTGAATTCTCCCAAGACTTCAATTCCTTGATTACACCAAGTACTTCAAGATGTACTTAATTCTTTATTTTTTCATATCATTGCCAAAACATAACGAATCTCCAGATTCTTAATGCTGGAACTGATTGTGTGACATCAAACTACTTGGGTTCAGATGATTCGCACATTATAGAGCTGCCCATGGCCCTATATATTACGACCTCGGATCGTGATGATTCCCTCATAAGGCGTGCGCGGGGCAACGATAAGACTCGTCATCTGGGGTTTCTTGGTGAAGTTCCCTCCAGCCAACTCCCGGTGCTGCACAACCAAGTCGCCACCGAATTCCAACACGTCAGTACCATTCACTATACTGGCCGGCCCGTTTAGATAGTGGCGTTCCCCATCCAAAAGAGGTGTGGTTTGGCCTCCAATCTCCAAGCGACCTTCCGGCCGTGCTGCGAACTCCAATTGAATACTGACCTTGTGCCGCGCTTGAGCTTTAAACGACAGAGCAAGCCCTCCGCCGATTTCGCTGAT
>Ga0257112_10000645_pt1 | contig 13788 bp, 7 predicted proteins | sample LP_taG_5_FD_191565 | JGI IMG/M metagenome (GOLD analysis project Ga0257112, IMG submission 191565) | Marine microbial communities from Northeast Subartic Pacific Ocean, Canada - LP_J_2015_P26_1000m | ecosystem: Environmental > Aquatic > Marine > Oceanic | place: Canada: Northeast Subartic...
CAAATCCATCGCAAGTTGGACACTTCCCAATTGGACTATTAAAAGAAAAGTGCTGTGGCGTTAGGTCATCAAAACTTAGACTACATGGTACACAGGCAAACTGTGTGCTGTAAACGGTGATTTGATCCCCATGCTCTTGCGTTTTCTCTGTTAAATTTGAGTTATCCTGGTTGTGTCTGCGTTGCCTACGCCGATTGCTAACCTCTTTCAAACCTATAGTTTCGGACCTACCAAATTGTATTGATCTGAACTCTCGTCGAATTGCAACGGTGCCAACACTTTGCCCTATGGCCACTTCTACTGCTTCAGCCAAGCGGCTTTTATCTTCCTCAGAGATGACAAGTCTATCAACAACAATTTTGACATCATATTTGCTTGTTGTTTTTAAGTCCGGTGCCTGATCAAGAAAATGGGTGACATTGTTGACTTCAACGCGCGCAAAACCAAGCCTTTGGAGTCTTTCGAATGCTCCTTGGTAACTCTCACCTCTTTGTAGTTTAAGCGGGGACATTATATGAATACGGGTTCCATGAGGTTCATCCATAATCTTATCGACAATTTGCTGAAAACTTTGTGACCCAACTGGCTTCTTACATTGAGGGCAATGGGCTTTACCAATGCGCGAGTAGAGTACCCGCAAGTAGTCATAAATTTCTGTAACGGTACCAACTGTAGATCTTGGATTCTTACTTAAAGCTCGACGTTCAATTGCAATAGCAGGAGATAATCCCTCTATTTTTTCAACTTTCGGTTTTTTAAGCTGACCGAGGAATTGTCGGGCATACGTAGATAAGGATTCAACATAACGACGTTGCCCTTCTGCGTAAATTGTGTCTAAAGCCAATGAAGATTTCCCTGACCCGCTAACACCTGTTAGAGTAGTCAATTTATGATATGGTATTTCTACGTCAATCGACTTCAGATTATGCTCAGATGCGCCTTGAACTATGATTCCTTTCTCCTTGGTCCCCATAGCATGTGAAACCGGGAGGTCTGCCTTTAGAAATTCTGTTGTTCGGCCTAACAACCGTTTCAAGTACCGACCAGTGTGCGACCCTTTAATTTCCGAGATATCCTCTGGTGTACCAGTAGCAACAACAAAGCCACCAGATTCCCCTCCTTCAGGGCCGAGGTCAATAATATGATCAGCCGTTTTGATTACCTCCAAGTTGTGTTCAATGATGATTACTGTGCTACCTTGGTCAACTAACCGATGGAGTACCTCAAGCAATCTTTTCACATCATCAAAATGGAGCCCGGTAGTCGGTTCATCAAGAATATACAGCGTTTGATCTGTCCTTCGCTTAGCTAATTCTCGGGATAATTTTATTCTTTGAGCTTCTCCTCCAGAAAGTGTTGGTGAAGGTTGACCAAGTTTTATATAATCTAACCCAACGTCGTACAGTGTCTGTAAAACCCTAGCAATGCTTGGTATATTTTTAAAATGTTCTAATGCTTCTTGAACGTCTAAGTCCAAGACATCGCTAATTGACTTATCTTTATACCTAACAGTTAGTGTTTCTTGATTGTATCGTTTGCCGTTACAAACATTGCAGGCAACCCACACGTCTGCTAAAAGCTGCAATTCAATCTTCTGTGCACCATTACCTTGGCAGGCTTCACAACGACCACCTTTGACGTTAAAACTAAAACGGCCGGGTTTGTAACCACGTAACTTCGATTCTGGAAGTTCAGCAAATAGGTTTCGAATATGATCAAACAATTTGCTGTACGTGGCCGGATTTGAGCGTGGCACACGACCAATTGGAGATTGATTTATCGACACGACCTTGTCGATAACGTTACTCACCTCTTGAATTTCAAGTATACTATCCTCATTACACCTTATAGCCTGAATCCCTTTGTGTTTACCCGGAGTTGTATCAGCACGCATCAAATCTCGTGCCAATGCCTGATAAAGTATGTCATTGATAAGTGAACTTTTACCGGATCCTGAGACCCCAGTCACACAAGTTAAAACACCAATCGGTATGTGGACGTCGATTTCTTTTAAATTATTGTGTTTAGCCTCAACAATTTCGAGGAAAGAATTTCCATGTGGGCGTCGATTGTTTGGTATCTCTATTTCAAGATCACCTCTAAGGTACTGAGCTGTCAACGAACTGCCGTTTGTAATGACTTCTTTGGGGGGGCCGATGTCGGAAATTATTCCTCCTTGCAGACCAGCACGTGGACCAAAGTCAACAATCATATCTGCTGCCCGCATTGTATCTTCATCATGTTCCACTACAATGACTGTGTTGCCTTGATTACGCAGTTGTTGTAGTGTTCTTAACAGATGATTATTGTCCCGAGGATGTAGACCAATTGATGGTTCATCCAAAACATAAACAACGTCACACAATCCGGCACCAATTTGTGAAGCCAAACGTATCCGCTGAGATTCACCCCCAGATAAAGTTGGTGCTGCACGATTAAGCGATAAGTATTCCAATCCAACATTAGCCAGAAATGTTAATCTCCCTTGGATTTCCTTCAATACACCTTCTGCGATAATTGTCTCTCGTTCAGCCAACCTGAGGTTATTGAAAAATCCAAGACAGTCGTTGATAGTCATTTCAACAATATCAACGATAGATCTATCATCAATTTTTACACTCATCGCTTCCGATTTAAGTCGCTTGCCATTACAGTCCGGACACATGATTATTGAGACATATCTCTCGAATTTGTTTATGCGAGCTTGAGATCGACTTCGATGATATTGATACTCCGCATCAGGAATAATCCCGTGAAATACTTCTCTTCTCTTGAACCGACGACGACCTCGCTGACGATAGATCATTGGTATTAGCTGATTACCTGTACCATACAGGATTGCATTTTGGACGTTCCCAGGTAATTCTTTCCACGAATCATCAAGATCAATTTCAAAGTAGTCCGCTAGACTTTGAACCAGCATTCTCAAACGTGACGATTCAATTTTTCCCCATAGCGATACTGCACCATCATTAATAGACAAATCTGGATTAGGAATAACCAGATCTTTCGAGATTCCGTTTATTGTGCCTACGCCGCGACAGGTTGGACACATTCCGGCGGGGCTATTAAAAGAAAAATCCCTAGGTGAAAGCGGTTGATAACCAATCTGGCATTTGGTGCAGGTATAGCTTCGGCTGAAAGTCCGATCTTGATCTTGAAAATCCGGCATGTTGACAGTTAAGATACCATTACCCATACGAAGCGCGAGCTCAACCGCTTCTGCAACACGGCTGCGGATATCCGATTTAACCTTAATTCGATCAACCACGATTTCAATGTCGTGGTGTTTGTTACGTTCAAGCTGGATATCCTCCGCGAGATCGACAACAACTCCATTGATTCGGGCTCGCGCGTAACCAGCCTTACGAGCGTCTTCTAATTCCTGCCGATATTCACCGCGCCGACCAATGACAATCGGTGCGAGAATGAGCAAACGTCGATTTTTAGGCATAGCCATGATCTGGTCGACAATTTCATCTTCTGTTTGTCTGCCAAGTAGAGAATTGCATTCTACACAATATAATTCTCCTACTCGAGAGAAGAGTACTCGCAGATAGTCGTAGATCTCTGTTATAGTTGCAACAGTTGAACGAGGATTTTGGCTGGTTGATTTTTGGCTAATTGATATGGAAGGGGAAAGGCCATCAATCGAGTCAAATTTGGGCTTTTCAATTTGACCGATAAACTGGCGGGCGTAGGCTGAGAGCGACTCGATGTAACGGCGTTGCCCTTCAGCATAGATCGTATCAATGGCTAAGGAAGATTTTCCGGATCCACTTACACCAGTGAAGACAATCAGTTGATCCTTCGGAAGTTTGAGATTAACATTCCGCAGGTTATGTTCACGTGCACCACGAATCTCGATAAATTCTTGGGACATTCACCTCTTAACCCCTTACTGTTCTAATTTGTCAATCATTTCGAACAAATTTTTCAAGCAGATGCGTGATGCTTCTTCACCTGCCTCGGAGAACGCCGATCCCCCAGGTTGATGAACGATATCTTCATCCAACTTGAGAGTTGGCCGCCAGTGAGTTTCTAATGTTAGGTGTCCTTGATAACCATCATCAATGAAAGCTTGCAGTTGTCCCTGCCAATCGATAATTCCAGTGCCAACCTCGACCGAATCCATCTCCCCAGTTTTCGGATCACGGGCAGCATCTTTTAGATGGGCGTGAATCATAAACGGTTTAAGCCGATTATAAGCATCTGGAAATGGGGTCTCACCGTCTTGGTCGGCATGCGCTTCATTTGCAGGATCCCAAATTGCCTTGACGCTCGGTGAGTCAATCTCACCAATGAAACGCTCTGTCAGCTTAGCAGTGGCTAAGTTGGTTGAATACTCATTTTCCATACCAAGTGTGATGCCTTCGCTTTCCGCAATCCGCACGGGTTCATCATAGGATCCGACAATCTCGCCCCATCGTTCTTCAATATTATCAATTTTCCAAAAAACAAAAGTTCGTATCAGGTTGACATCAAATGCTTTGGCCAGCTTAATGCACCATTTCAAGATATTGATATGCTCTTTCCGTTCTTCAGTATTATCAATATCGCATTTGTAGAATGGCGATGCAATGCCAATTATTTTAACATTCGTGCCTTCTAGGATTTGCTTCATATTGTCAATATCCTGATCTGTTAATTCCTGTGGTGCTTTATCCCAAACGGATCTAACTTCGATTGAATCAAGATTGAATTCAACTGCCATATCAACGACAGTTTGAAAATCCTGAGAGGCCTCATCACCAATTATTCCAACTTTAAACATCTAGTTTTTCTCCTTAATTCATTAGATTCAGTTATTCATAAGAATGGTCAGCATCGGGAAAGGTCTCTTGCTGAACTTCAAATTTATAGCTTTCTACAGCACGCAAAATTTCTTTCTTTACATTAGTGAACTGCTTAGCAAACGAAGGTCTGAAACGATCAAATAACCCAATTAAATCATGGATAACAAGAACTTGCCCATCGCAACTTGCTCCAGCCCCAATACCGATTGTCGGTATTGATAGAGATTCCGTGATTCTTTCAGCCACTGGATTCGGAATGCATTCCAGTACAACAGCAAAGCAACCCACCTGTTCCAAGGATATCGCATCTTCCAGAATTTGATTTGCTTCTCTTTCCTTTCTACCGCGAACCCGGAATGTTTCAGTTGTTTGAGGAAGGAGACCTACATGACCCATTACGGGGATTCCTTCATTAATAATAGCTCCGATAATTTCGGTCTTATTTCCTTCAATTTTAACAGCATCTGCTCCAGTGGAAATGAGTTGTTTGGCATTTTCGACTGCTAGATCGGACGTTTTATCGGACTGATATGGGAGATCCGAGACAATCAAACAGGTTTCATTGCCGCGTTTGACAGCAGATGTGTGGTGAATCATATCTGTTACGGTAACATCCCGTGTAGTTTCATATCCCAAAACCACCATACCAAGGGTATCACCAACCAGAATAATATCAATTTCTGCCTGGTTCAAAATCAGGGCTGTTGGATAATCATAAGCGGTCAACATAACGATTTTTCGCCCGCTTATTTTCGTCTTTCTAATAGAATTAACAGTTTTTTTCATCGCTAAAAAAGTGTATCAACTCAAAACTTCAACCGTCAAGCTAACCTATCAAATTAATAATTCAATGCGCTTCAAGCCAATTATGACCAATTCCTATATCGACTTTAAGTGGAACACTCATTGGGATCGCAGTTTGCATTTTCTCTTGAACAATAGGTACAACGGTTTCTTCTTCCGATTTCCACATGTCAAACAATAATTCATCGTGGACCTGAAGGATCATACGTGTCTTTAGTTTTTTACTGGTAAATTCTTGGTAAATAGCTGACATCGCAAGTTTAATTAGATCTGCGCTAGATCCTTGGATGGGAGAATTAATAGCATTACGTTCAGCACTATTTCGCATAGTAACATTAGCGGAATTCACATCAGGTAAATACCGGCGACGTCCTGTCATGGTCTGTACGTATCCTTTATTTCTGGCGAATTCGACAATATCGTCCATATAATTCCTGATTTTTGGAAACTGATTAAAATATCGATCAATAATCTGTTGCGCATCACCTCGACGAATCCCAAGTCTTTGTGCTAAACCAAAAGCCGAAATGCCATAGACAATGCCAAAGTTAACCATCTTAGCTTGCCGACGCATTTCTTCATTGACTTGGTCATATGGGACTTGAAATACTTTCGACGCGGTTTCAGTATGAATATCCAAACCGACCTCGAAAGCAGTGATTAAGTTCTCGTCGCCACTCAATTCTGCAATAATCCGAAGTTCAATTTGCGAATAGTCAGCAGACAATAGGACATATTCATCACTACGGGGAATGAAAGCTTTCCGAATTTCCTTTCCTCTCTTGGTACGAATGGGGATATTTTGCAAGTTTGGGCTATGCGACTGAATTCGCCCGGTGGCTACAAATGCTTGGTCATATTCTGTATGTATTCTTTGGGTACGCTCAAAAATTGCTTTTGGGAGTGTGTCAACATAGGTATTTTTCAGTCTTCGAACTTCACGAAACTCAAGTAATTGTTGGGCAATCTGATGGTTGGGGGCCAAAGATTCTAGGACTTTAGCATCCGTTTTATATTGACCTGTCTTAGTTTTACGAGGTGACTCAGCCAATTTTAAATGGTCGAATAATACTTCCCCTAACTGCTTAGGAGAATCAATATTAAATTGCATTCTGGCCAATCTGTAAATTTCGGTTTCCTTGTCGAAAAGTTCATCTTTCAAATCGCTGGAGAAAGAGACAAGCGCTTGGCTGTCAAGCTTGACTCCATTTGATTCTATCTCAACTAAAACTGGAATCAAGGGACATTCTACCTCATAGAATACTCGACTGAGTTCCTTTTCAGAAATTAAGTCTTTAAAAAATTCGTACAGTTGCCAAGTAATATCCGCATCTTCAGAAGCATATTCGGCAATTCGCTGAATTGGAATCTGGAGCAAATCCATTTGGCTATCTTGAGTCAGATTACTATACGATATGGGTGAGTAGCTCAAATACGTTTTTGCCAGAAAATCTAAATTGTGACGCAAGTCGGGGAAAATTAACTGATGTGCCAGCATGGTATCAAATAGTTTGCCCCGAACAGTAATGCCGTGCCATTTCAAGACAGCTAGGTCAAACTTAAGGTTATGGTTTACCTTGCCGATACTTTCATCTTCCAATAAAGGCCTAAATTCCTGAAGTGCAGACTGTGCGTTTACCCCTATATTCGGTATTGGAACGTAGAACCCAGTACCGGATTTAAAGGAAAACGCAATTCCAACCAATTTAGCTGTTTTGGGGTCAAGACCAGTCGTTTCACAATCCAAACAGAAAGCCTGCTGTGATTTCAGTTTTTTAATTAGTGACTCGCGTGTTTCAATAGTATCCGCTATACGATAATCGTACTTGACATCTTTGATTGTCCTAAGAGATGTTGACACTGAACTTTCTTGATTAACTGAAAACTCCTCACCAATTATTCGTTTACCAAGGCGATCAAACTCCAGATCGGTAAAAATTGCTTTTAGCTTATCTAAATTAGGTGACTGGCGCTTCATTCCGTCAAAATCCACTGGAATTGGCACATGACGATCAATTGTTGCCAACCGCTTTGAAAGCAACGCCTGCTCAGTCTCATTTTCAAGGTTTTCTTTCTGTTTCCCTTTGAGTTGATCTGTGTTAGCAACCAGATTCTCTATACTTCCAAACTGTGTAATCAGCTTTTGAGCTGTTTTTTCACCAATCCCAGTGACACCAGGAATATTGTCAGACGAATCTCCCCACAAACCTAGAATATCTGTAACTTGGTCGATACGGCTAACCTGCCATTTATCTTTAATCTCAGGGACTCCCATGATCTCAATTTTTTCGTTGTGTGCTGAAAGCTTATAGAAATATGTTTTTTCCGAAACCAATTGAGAAAAATCTTTATCAGTTGTCACCATGTAAGTCTTAAAATCCAACTCATCCGCACATCTAGAAATTGTTCCAATAATGTCATCAGCTTCAAATCCATCTACAGTAAACACTTTGATTCGTAAAGCTTCTAGTAGCTCATATACCTGTGGAATAGAGGTGATTAAATTCTCTGGAATGGCTGATCTCTGTGCTTTATAGGCGGGGTATTCTATATGTCTTTTGGTGGGTGCATCGGTATCGAAGGCTACAGCGATATGCGTTGGATCTTCCTTTTCCAAAACCCCCAGCAGGGTGTTTATAAAACCAAACTCAACAGAGACATTTCGGCCATCACCTGTTAATCTAGGGTTTTTCACAAAAGCATAGTGAGCGCGAAAAATAAGTACCATTCCATCAATCAGAATCAGTTTTTCCATTCGTTTTTTTCCGAAAACATCTTAGGCTACATTGGCATATTGACAATCTCAATTGGAACCAACGAATCTGCTGGTTTAAACCCAAAGACACAGCCATAAAAATACAATTCAGCGTCCAGCGCTCGCTTTATATTTTGGGATTTTCGAAACCCGTGTCCTTCGCCATCAAATGGAACATAAGCGACAGGTATTCCTTTCGATTTGAGAGCGCGAACCATTGCCTCTGCCTGGTTTGGCGGGACAACTTTATCATCAAGTCCCTGAAAAATGATAATAGGGCAGTTAAGTAAGTCTATAGCATGAATAGGAGATCTGTGCCGATAGGTTTCCATCTCCTCTGGGTATTTACCGACAAGACCATCTAGATAACGAGATTCAAATTTGTGTGTATCGGTCGCCAGCGCTTCCAAATCTCCAATACCATAATAGCTGGCTCCCGCTTTGAAAAAATCATGATAGGTTAAGGCACATAACGTTGTGTATCCACCTGCACTGCCGCCTTTGATAGCGATCCGATTTGAATCGACCTGACCTTGATCCACAAGAAATTTAGCGCCGTTTATGCAATCCTCCACATCTACGATACCCCATCGATTATTTAGCCTTTCACGATAGGCTCGACCATACCCTGTGCTACCTCCATAATTTACATCAAGGACAGCAAAACCTCGACTAGTCCAATATTGTAGATTGAGGCTGAGGGTGTTGCTTGTTGCACCAGTAGGTCCACCATGACTAACAACAATTAAAGGAGGCAATTCAGATTCTGAGGCGATCTGACGATCGTTTTGAGGAGGATAGAAGAAAGCGTAGGATATCAGGCCATCCGCGGTCGGGAATTTTATTGTTTGGGGAGTGGACAAACATTCCAGTTTTAGCTCAACATTACATGATTTACGAATAACATAGGGATATTGTGTTGCCAAGTCGAGTTTTGCCACTGATGAGAATTGAGATGGAGACCCACCAATGAACGCGACCATATTTGTATTAACCTGAACTGATTCGATAGATGTATAATCAGTTTCAATTCTTTCCAACTTCCGAGTTTTCGTTTGAATGCTAGCTAAATACCAGACGCCATTTTGGGTATATGCGCAAATGATCTTTTCTGCCGAGACAAACCCGTAAGTAGACATACCAAAAACCCACTGCGGACGACCAAATTCTGCTTCCACCTCGAATAATGGTTTAGTTTGCCCATTTTGCAAATAGTACAAGTTCCACCACCCATTTCGGTCAGAAACATAGTACAGTTTATGATCTGGGGACCACTTGGGCTGAAAAATTGATTCGTTGTGTCCACCTGCAACTTGCTTGAGATTAGCAATAGTACCATTCTCATTCCAAGTTGCAACCCATAATTCTGTGCTGTCCCAAGGCATATTCGGATGGTTCCAAGTCAACCATGCTAGATGAGATCCATCTCTGCTAATACAGGGAGATGCATAAAAATCATTTCCGGCAGCAATTATTTGGGTCATTCCATCAACCAAATTCAAACTCATAAGTGAATTCACTGGTTCGTTTTGGCTGAGATCAGAATGATCTTCAACAACACAGATAAGCCGATTTCGTTTCTCATCAATGACGAAATCGGCATAGCTCCGGCCTGATCCTGCAGTAATTGCTACCGGGCGAGCCCCCATTTCCTGACGATAAATCTGATTATCAAGATAATTCGAGAAGTAAACTGTTTTGTCAACTACAGCAAACGCACCTCCACCATATTCATGGATACGAGAGCGAACATTGAAAGGTTCTGGTGTTACGTCATTTACCTGTCCGTCTGCAGTGCAACAAACGATCACATTTCGACCTCCTTCCTGAGGCCTTCCTTCAGTCCAATAGGTACTTTCGTTGCCGAGTATTACCTGACCGAGTCTAACCGTCTCAGAGACGATGAGATCCGAAGTAATCGGTGAAATCCAAGATCCATAGGTTTTATTTTCTGACATATACTTACAATTTGAAAGATGGTTATAAGAAATTTTATCTACTGCGCTAGCGCTAATTTTACGTTTTCAGCAGGCGAACTGCAGAACTGAGCAATTGCAATTATTATATCATTCAGTACGATATTCTTTAAATGACATTATTCTTTTTCGCCCAGCTAAATTGATTTTATTAGACGATTGTGCTTGTCACCTCAATCCACTTTTACCAGCTAATTGTTGGTAATGTGAAATTGTCACAGCAAGCAGAAGACTAATATAGTCGAGTAGAGCTAATGATACACTGACCTTCCCACCAGTGCATAAGTGCATAAAGAGAGCACAATTCGACATTGGTTGAATTGTCACCAATCGCTCGGCAAATTTTGAACGAATTGTAACAGCTAGCACAAATGGCATTGGTGTACTAATGAACTGCAACGATAGAGATTGGTAGGATTATTTTGGCAGGTTTAAAAGTTAGCCAAGGTTGAAAAGCTAATCAATTCCTAATCAACCTGTGTAAGATCTATGGATTTCTGTTCAATCGACAACCCATGTGTCCCCAGCATTGAGAAGTGATTCAAGATTTCCTTCACCTTTCTTTTCTTTTTGGGTATCAATCTGTTGTGTTAATGCATCTTCGTAACAAGGACGCTGGATACTACGAAAAATCCCTATTGGTAGAGGAAGCTCTTCATTTTCTGTCATCCGGCTTAGGAAGTGTGCGAGAGTTGGGTCTTCCGTGAATTGATCGTGTGTAATAAGATCATCAGTAGCATATGTACTATCACCATTAAGTGAAATAACTTCTGGTTGAAATCCGTTAAGTCTAATTCCTTTGTCCAAGTTCGCACCAAAAATCAGCGGGTCCCCATGTTCGAGTAGGACAACGTTATCTGCCTTGGTTGCTTTTTCAGTGTAGGTAAAAAAGGCACCATCATTAAAGATATTGCAATTTTGATAAATTTCAACGAATGAAGTTCCTTTGTGCTCAAAAGCTGCTTTCATCATGACCGGTAGGTGCTTAGTATCTCTATCAAGGCTACGCGCCACAAAAGTTGCTCCAGCGGCTAAAGCAATGCTAATTGGATTGAAGGGGTTATCAATTGAGCCTGCTGGTGTTGACTTCGTTATTTTGCCAACTTCGGAAGTTGGTGAATACTGTCCTTTTGTTAGACCGTAAATTTGGTTATTAAACAGCAGCACATTAATATCAAAATTTCGGCGAAGCAGATGTATAAAATGATTACCTCCAATTGACAAAGTATCCCCATCACCCGTAATTACCCAGACGGAAAGATCGGGATTTGTTGCCTTCAACCCAGAAGCAATGGTCGGTGCCCGGCCATGAATTGTATGAAATCCATAAGTATTCATATAATAAGGGAAACGACTTGAGCAACCAATTCCTGATACGAAAACAAGTTGTTCTCGCGGAATACCGAGATCAGGAAGGATCTTCTGAGTCTGTTTCAAGATGGAATAATCGCCACAACCAGGACACCATCTTTTATCTTGATCAGATTCAAAATCTCTGTGGGTAAGAGTAGGAACTGCAACAGGAGGGGAATTTGTTTCAATTGCTTTCACTGCGCTGGAACGGAATTTTCTTTTCACCAAATTCACCTTTCTAGGATTTCGTCGATTTTGCTTTCAACTTCATAAACGTAAAACGGTTGTCCCTGAATCTTGTTAAAGCCTATAGCATCAACAAGGTAGCGAGCACGAATGATAGTGGCTATCTGACCCAAATTCAATTCGGCAACAACTACTTTTTGGTACCGGCTTATAATATCGCCTAGGTCCGCAGGAAGCGGATTCAAATACCTCAAGTGCACATGCGAGACAGAAACACCTTCAGCTTGCTTGTTTTTAACTGCTGTTCTCAATGTACCAAAGGTACCTCCCCAACCAATAACGAGAAGTTCATCACCATTTTGACCAAAGACTTCAGTTGGCGGGATATCGTTGGCAATTCTTGCTACTTTTTCATCTCTCAACCTAGACATTTTTTCGTGATTATCTGGATCGTAGCTTACATTTCCAGTTAGGTCTTGCTTCTCTAAGCCGCCAATTCGGTGTTCTAGCCCTGGAGTGCCAGGGACTGCCCAAGGCCGAGCAAGTGTTTCTTCATCACGTGCATACGGCATAAACTCCTCGGTATTGCTTCCATTGCTTACAAAACGAGTTGTCATCGCTGGCAGTGTAGATGCATCAGGGATTTTCCAAGGTTCAGCACCATTGGCAATAGAATTGTCAGACAGGAAAAAAACCGGCGTCATGTATTTAAGCGCGATTCTAGCGGCTTCGTACGCTGTGTCGAAACAATCCGATGGTCGTGCTGCTGCAATAACAGGAACAGGCGATTCGCCGTTCCTGCCATAAAGCACTTGTAGAAGATCTGACTGCTCTGTTTTGGTTGGCATTCCTGTTGACGGACCAGCCCTTTGAATATTGAGGATTACGAGTGGAAGTTCTACCATCACAGCTAAACCAATAGCTTCCGCTTTGAGTGCAATACCGGGACCACTACTGCCTGTAACACCTAAAGCCCCACCATAAGACGCGCCGATTGCCGATCCAACCGCTGCTATTTCATCTTCCATTTGCATGGTTTTAACGCCAAATTCCTTGTACTTTGAAAGTTCATGTAAAATATCACTTGCTGGTGTGATCGGGTAACTGCCGTAAACAAGTTGCAGTTTTGCTTTTTGGGAGGCCGCGATTAAGCCAATAGCTACTGCAGCGTTTCCCATGATATTCCGATACTTTCCGGGTTGAAATTTAGCTGGTTTGACTTCATATGTAGATGCAACCTGATCTGTTGCTTCTGCAAAAGCAACTCCTGCTTTTAGTGCGAGGATGTTTGGTTCAACAAATTTGGGATATCGTGTTCCAAGCGTTTCTTTGATAAATCTCAAAGTGTAATCCATCGGACGGTTGAACAACCAAAAAATAACTCCTAGTGCAAAAAAGTTTTTACATAAATCCTTTTCTTTGGAAGTTAACTCAGTTTCTGCAAGTGCTTCATGTGTTAAGCGTGTCAACTCAATTGCAAAGATCTGAAATTGGCTGAGTGAGTCATCTTCCAGCGGATTGGAGACATAGCCAGCTAAATTTAGGTTTTTCTTCTGAAAGTTGTCTGTATTGACAACAAGAAGACCATTCGGTTTGAGGTATTCGTGATTCTCACTTAGTGCGGCAGGATTCATGGCTACTAAGACATCGCATTTATCGCCTGGTGTAAAGATATCCTGACTCGAAAAATGTAGTTGGAATCCAGAAACACCAGCTAGTGAGCCCGCAGGAGCTCTAATCTCAGCGGGGTAATCTGGATGCGTTGAAACATCGTTTCCCGCCATTGCAGAGGTCTGGGTCATCTGCGCTCCAATCGTTTGTGAGCCATCCCCTGAATCACCCGCAAAGAGCACGACGGCATCTTCAATTGTCTGCCTGGGCTTACTCATTAGAACGTTCCTTGAAATTGTTATCTTAA
>Ga0257112_10000646_pt1 | contig 13784 bp, 17 predicted proteins | sample LP_taG_5_FD_191565 | JGI IMG/M metagenome (GOLD analysis project Ga0257112, IMG submission 191565) | Marine microbial communities from Northeast Subartic Pacific Ocean, Canada - LP_J_2015_P26_1000m | ecosystem: Environmental > Aquatic > Marine > Oceanic | place: Canada: Northeast Subartic...
GGAGGAAATATATGACAGTTTATACATGTCACCAAGGATGCGGTATGGAAATAACCGGAATTAAATGTACAAAATGTGATGCAGAATTAGTACATGAAAATATAGTTAAGGATGATGATTCAACCGTCGGAGTTGCTCAGTGTCCTAATGGTCATGGAAAAGTCAAATCACCAATGTGTTGTGGTCGTGACATGGGAAATTCTTAGAAAATAAAATTATATAAAAGAGAGTTCTATTTGTGGTGCGGGAGAAAGGAGTCGAACCTTCACGCCTTGCGGCACATGCTCCTAAGGCATGCGTGTCTGCCATTTCACCACTCCCGCTTTATTATCTATTAATTATATGTCCAATATCAAGAAAAATATATTCAAGATTCTATGAATTCTATGAAAAATTCAGATAGGTTAAATGTTGGAAATTTTTTATTATCAATAGTCAAATAAATCATATTGTGGATCGGATCTATAATTTCTTGTTGTAATAAATTATCTGTTATAAAAATTTTTTTAGAATTAATTGAAAGTGTGTAGGTTTTTTCTTCAAATATTATCCGCTTTTTTTTCACAAGAACATCTAATTCATCATTCAAAGTTTTAAGAAATCTATTTTTCTTAATTTCCTTTGGAAAATATCTATCAAGTGAAAGTTTCCTAGATTTGATTAAATTAATAGAAGAAGCAATAATCATTCTTCTTGATATTAATTTATCAGATTGACCTATTTCTTTTTGATAATTTAAAATGTAAATTATTGAAAAAAGAACTGCCCTATAGAAATTTATTGGTATTTTTTCTATCATTAAATATCTTTAATAAAATTTAATTATATGACATCTAAATATTTCAAATCAGGTCTTAATAAGGCAAAATTAGGTTTACATGAAGAAGCAATTAGTGATTTTGAAAAAGCTTCATGGGAAAACCCACAGAATTTCGAAATCCAGTTTAATTTGGGGACAGCATATTTGACCATTGGAGAATTTGAACAATCAATTATTAATTTTTCTAAAGCTATTGAAATAAATCCCAAGAGTTCTGATGCTTACGGAAACAGAGCTGTAGCATATATAGCAATAGGTGATGATAAAAAATCTGATGCAGATAAAATAAATGCTATAAAATTAGGTGCTCCCATAGAAGGAATAAATGCCATTATAGATATTGTAAAAGATAAAAGAGAAGGTTCTGATCCGTTTAAAAACTTAGGCTAATTTTCTGATAGAAATTCAAGAATTAATTTATTTACTTTTTCTGGATTTTCTTGCTGAGCCCAATGACCAGCATTCTCTACTAATTGAACTCCTTTAAACTTAGACATTACTGATGACATTTTATCTAAGGCACCAGGCTTTTGATAAATTCCCCAATCTTTTTGACCGGAAATAAATAAAGAAGGGACATCTATTTTAAAATCACTAAAAAGTGAGAGTTTTTGTATGTTTTCATAATCAACTCCTGATCTATACCAATTTAAACCACCCTGAAATGTAGTTTTTGAATACTCTTTGACATAAACTTCAATTTCATTCTCAGTCAACCATCTACAATTGCTAATTTCATCATCTGAAGGCATATGGTCATTAACAGTTTCTGCCATATTTTGGTCTTTATTCATAACGTAGTAAGTTGGCATTTTAGACAACTCATGAGAGTTCCAAGAAGTTAATTCAAAAGGATTATTGTTTTTCCAATCAGCACTTTTATAATGATAATAGGCTCTTATAAAAGATTTTAATCCTTGTTGGCAATACATTATGTCGTTATTTGCGGACTCTGTACGATAATATGATTGATAATGTTTCCTTGGGATATTTAATTCAGCTAAATCTTTATCCATTTCATCTGTCTCAGAAATATAGTCGTCTTTTGAATTGTCAATTAAGGATGGTGGACCTGTGAAAGGGCCACTCATTGTTATAAGACTGGTGAAAACATCTGGTCTTATAAGAGTTGACCATGAAGCAGGTCCAACTCCAGAGTCGTGCCCTACTATACATTTAACTTTGTTATAACCTAATTTTTTTACCAACACATATATATCTGTTGTCAAATTTATTTGTGAGAAATCAGCAAGGTTAGATGTATAAGAAAGATCTGAACCAATTGTACTTCCAAATCCTCTTTGATCTGGTGCAATGACGTGATATCCATTATCTGAAAGTACTGGTAAAATTTTCCTCCAGCTAAAAGATAACTCAGGAAATCCATGTAAAAGTACTATTAGTTCAGAATTTTCTGTTTTCTCTCCTGATTCTAAGAAATGAATATCCAGTCCATTAATATTTTTTATAACATTTGATCTTATTTTGGGATGTAATGTTCCATTACCGTAGTTTTCTAATTGCATATTTTAGTACAAGTATTTAACATAAATTTTTTATTGTTAATAAACTATAATGTATTTACAATCAAAAAATCGGGAAAAAAAATGAACAAACCAATATCTCAAAAACAAGTTTTCAAAAGTCTCTTGGATCAAAAGGGAATTACTTTATCAGAACAAGACTTCAATGAGGCATATTTAAGTTATAGAAATTTTAGAAAAACCTATTCTGAATTAATGAAAGAGAATTTTAGAGATTTTGAACCACGACAAAGAACTTTCGGAGAAATCAATGAGTGAACCTATCTTTTACAAAAGCATTGATGAATTAAAAAGAATGTATGAGGAAAAATCAATTTCACCCTTAGAGGTTACTGAAGATTTTTTAAAAAGAATAAAAAAATATAACAATAAGTTAAATGCATTCCTTGAAATATACAATGATGACGCTATTAATTATGCTAGGGCTCTAGATCATTCTAAATCTCATAATCCACTTTTTGGAATTCCTGTAGGGTTAAAAGATTTAGTTGATATTGAGAATAAAATAACCACCGCTGGATCAAAGATCCTAGAAAATAATATGGCAACAAAAAATTCCAAAATAACACAAGATTTTTTAGATAATCAATCAATCATTTTAGGAAAAACGAATTTGGTAGAATTTGCATTTGGAACATTAGGAATTAACTCTAATACCAATACCTGTAGAAATCCCTGGGATATAAAAAGAGTACCGGGAGGATCAAGTTCAGGTTCTGCTGTTGCTGTGAGTGCTGGGCTAGCTACTTTTGCTATAGGTACAGATACTGGAGGATCAATAAGAATGCCGGCCTCTTTATGTGGTATAACAGGATTTAAACCTTCATATGGAATTGTTTCAAGAAGGGGTGTAATGGATTTAAGCTGGTCGATGGATCATGTTGGACCAATGGCAAGATCTGCTAAAGACTGCCTGAATATCATGAAGGTTATAGGGGGTTATGATCCTAGAGATAAGTATTCAATTAAATTAGAGGACAATCATTTTAATGAAGAAGCAATAACCAATAGAAATGAAATTAGATTAGGTTTGCCTAAAAATTATTTTTTTGAAGAAGTGAATGAAGAAATAAAAATAAATGTGATGAAATCTGTAGATAAATTGTCTAATATGGGGTATCAAATTGAAGAAATTGATCTTCCTTTCGTTGCTGAGGGAAGAAAAATAAATATTGCTGTCCTTTTGCCAGAAGCTATCTCTGTTCACAGTGAATATATAAAAGATTATAAGTCATATACAAAAACAGTTTTAAATAGAATAATTGGAGGTTTAGGTGTCTCTAGTGAAGAATATCTAACTGCATCAAGGGCAATGTCTTCTTTTAACTATCAAATGAATAGAAAAATGAACAATATAGATGCTCTAATAACTCCTACAGTTCCAGTAATAGCTCCTCTTATATCTGAATCAAGTAGTCCAAATACTTATGAATCAAACTCAATGGGTAGATTTACAGGGGTATTCAACTTGACTGGTCAGCCTTCAATTTCTGTCCCATGTGGATTTACAGAAAACAACCTTCCAATTGGAATGATGCTTACTGGAAAAATCAATAATGATAATAAATTACTCAACATTGCAATTGATTGGCAAAGTGAAACAGAATTTCACACAAAAAGACCGCTTCTTAATTGAAAATATTTTCCTATTATCTTTCTAGAGAATCACCTTTAGATAAAGCAGCTTTTATCTTTCTTATAATTTCTTTTGCAGATTCAGGTGTTATCTCTAATGAAATTCTAGAATTTATAGGATCAAGTTGATTGCTAAAACTAAGTGTAATAGCATGTTCAGAATCAACGTGATCAGGATGATCGTAATAAATATCACATGAATCAATAGAAATCCACGCATTTTCCGTCTTACCTGAACCTTGAATTGATGCTCTTTCAGCAATCATAGTACACATAGTTAACTCCTCAATTTATTATCCAAAAAATCAAAAATCTTTACCCAAGAATCTACAGATTGTTCCTGTCTATATATAGGCCTATCATAATAATTAAACCCATGGCCAGCACCATCATAACGATGAAAAACAAAATCTTTATTCTCAGCTTTTAAAAGTCTTTCATGTTCATTAACTTGCTTCGGGTTGGGAGACGTATCTTCATTCCCAAATATCCCTAATAGAGATCCTGAGAAATTTGCAGTAAGTGAAGATGGAGAGACGGGTTGCTTCTCATTTATACTACTTTCATCCATAATAACATTACCTCCCCAGCACTCAACAATTGCATCAAATTTATCTGTTGAACAACCTAATAAAAATGCATGTCTTCCTCCAGAACATGTACCAAAGAGACCTATTTTACCGTCAGAAATATCTAATTTAGAAATATAATCTACAGCTCCAGATATATCTTCAATAACTTGTTCGTCAGAAACTCCACCCTTAGATCTAACTTCGGCAGCTACATCATCAGGAGAACCATTCCCCTCTCTAAAATACAAATCAGGACAAATAGCAATATATCCATGATGAGCAAATTTACGGGTAAATTCTTTATATAATTCATCCCAACCAGGCAAATGATGTATAAGTACAACACAAGGAAACTTTCCTTTATGTAAAGGCTTTGCGAAATAAGCATTAATACTATCTCCATTAGCAGAATTAAATTGAATTGTTTCTGCTATGAGACCTTCATAATCGTGAGTTTTATAATTTTTCATATTTCAAAAAAAAGACTTAAAAATCATTTTATGCACAGGCAGGATCATCTCCGTCCCATCTATTAAAAGAGAACTGTTCTTCCGCTGCTAGTTGATCTCTTGTACTTTCCCATAATGTATACCATTTATGAGGATCATTCAAAGTGTTTTCTGGATTTCTTTCACTCCTGGCAACAAATCCTGGGAAAATTTCCCGGCCAGTCGGTTGACCAATTGGCTGATACCTTAGGTCAAAACTCCAACGAATCCTGTTACTATTATTTGGTAGGGAACTATGAACTGTTTTTTTTGTTAAAAATAATGCATCTCCTTTTTTCATAGGAACTGACATTGCGTGTTCTGACTTAAACAACGTTGTTGGAATCTGTAAACCTTGCGCCGAAAGTGCAGGAAGGACTTCTCCGGTCTTTGGATTAAAACCGGGACAATGTGTTAATACCTTTCCATCATGACTACCAGGTACTACTTGTAAACATCCATTTTCTTCATCCGCATCCATAAGTGGAAACCATACAGTAAGCATATTTGTTTTATCAATTTCTTTTGTTGCGACACCAGCATCTTGATGCCAAGGAGTTGCTCCAAATTTAACAAAACCATCTTCATCCCTTGGACTAAATTTCTCGGGAATTTTAATCCTTACATGCTGAATCGGATTTGAATAAATTTCTTTTCCAATAATAGACTCAACCGCATCTAATAAACTTTCACACTTTAAAGCATAAAATACTGCCGGTCCTGCCCAAAAAGGAGTATCCTTTTTTATACTTCCCTGAGGCAATGAAAAATCGAAAAACTGATTATAAACTTCATCAGCTTCAGCATATATTTTGGTTACTCTTTCACCAAATGGCAAATCCTCATATTTAGAAGTGATTTTTCCTTCTTCAAACAATGTATCAGCAAGATTACTTAAAACTTGATGATATTCTTCAATTATAGGATCTATAATTCTTTCTGGATCAATCAAGTTTTCTACTTTCAAAAAACCAAATTCTTTAAAATGATCTAGTTGTTCTTTATTTAAGCTAGCCATATATCATCCTTTGAACATTTTGTTAAATTATACATAAAATAAGAATAGTTTGTATATATCTTTAGTTTCAAGAATTAAATCCATTTCGGAATGGTATCTATCCTATAAAGTTTTTTTATGTTTTCTTCTGTAAGAATTTTATTTGTCTTGCCTTCAAAAAGAATATTTCCTTCTGAAAGCATAATGCAACAATCTGTTGATTGTTCAATAAAAGATAAATCGTGAGATGTAATTATAAGATCTGTACCATAGTTTACAATCTCTTTGATCACATTTAAAACAAGTGATTTATTCGACAAATCTAAATTTGAAGTTGGCTCATCTAAAAGGATATATTTAGGTTCTTGAGCCAAAGCTCTGGCAAATCTGACTTTTTGTTTTTCTCCAGAGGATAGTTCTTCAGTTTTAATTTTTTTCAAATGCCCTATATTCAATAATTCAATTACCTTGTCAATGATGTTTTTGTCTTCCTTAGAGATAAATCCAAAGGTTCCCATAAAAGGATATCTTCCCATTTCTATAACCTCTTCAACATTAAATCCAAATGTTGGTTCATGGTCTTGAGACACAAAAGCAATAATTTTAGATAATTGTTTTGAATTTAATGAATTTATACAATTATCATCAAGAAGAATACTGCCTTTTTCTGATTTCAACAAACCTCCTATAAGTTTAATTAATGTAGTTTTTCCAGAACCATTTGGACCGAGTAATCCCAAACTAGATGCATCTGATTCTATAGAAACTTTATTTATAATTTTGTTTCTATCATATGAAAATTCTAGATCTTTTATAAATAAACTCATTTGTAATCCTCGAAATAAGGAATTACTTCTAAATCCCATAAAATTTTTGCGAGTTCTTCAGAACCTTTTACATTCCAATACGAAAGAGTACTCCACCAATTAGGATTTACCATATAAACTTCATTATTTTTTATAGCATCAATATTTGAGAGGGAATCATCATTAAATAACTGATTGTAGAAATCATCACCTCCCCAATCAACTGACTGAGTGATTAAGATTATTTCTGGGTTCATTGCAATCAATAATTCCTTATCAATAGTTGCATTCGATTCAATTCCATTTAAAGTAGAGAGATTTATTGCTCCAGCTAATGATATTATCGAGTCCTCTGTTGAATCTTTACCCGAAGTCCAGTATGCATCCCACCATGAAAGCGTCATGACTTTCTTTGTTGATTTTTTATTTTCTTTTGCAAAATTTTCCAATATTTCTACATTTCGATCAATAAGATTTGTCAGTTTTGCTGCTTCAGATAAATTCCCAGTTATATAACTCATTAATAAAATATCTTTCTTTCTTCCTTCGATACTATTATTTAGTTTAGTTTGAACAACTTTAATTCCAAAATCTTCCAGTGCATTAATTAAATCCATGGATGCAAATGGATCTGTAAAAACAATATCAGGATCCAATACAATAATACTCTCTGGATCGTTAGAAATAGTTGGTAACCCCTTAGTTTTATCTTTAATATTGCTACCCTCTTTTTGGGCAAAAGATGTGGTAGCAACAATCTGATCTTTATTGGAAATCCCAAATAAAATTTCGTCGTGTCCTAAAGAAAAAGTTGTTATTCTTTTAGGTTTATCATAAATTACTATTTCTTTATCATTTATCTTTACAACTCTAGGCCATGAAATATTATTTGGGTCAACTATTTCTTCAATTTCTGCGAGCAATATGGACAAATCATTTTCCTTTTGATTACCTTGAGTTGTTTCTTTTTCTACAGGTTTTAGATTTTCTGAAAATTTTTCCTTTACAGAAGCAGAACATGATACATATATTAAAGAAAATGAAAGAAATGTAATCAAAATTAATTTTTTAATTTTTTTCATTAGATTTTTAACTCCTTTTGGTAAAACTATTTTTAAAAATTAGGAAAATAAAAAATGGTCCACCAATCAAACTCATAAACACTCCTACTCTGAGATCTGATGAGGAGAAAAATATTCTTGTCACGTAATCCATTAAAACTACGAAAAAACCTCCAAAAAAAGCAGATAAAGGTAGAACTTGCCTATTGTCATTTCCCACAATCAATCTAACAATATGTGGCACTACTAATCCTACAAAAGCTAATATACCACTTACAGAAACAGCTGCAGATGTGGCTAAAGATGTAAAAAATAAACAAAACAACAAAGTTCTGTTTACATTTATTCCAACTGAAGATGCATAATCATCACCAATCATAATCAAATTTATTTCTTTTGATTTATAAATTAGAAATAGCATCGAAAATATTATCACAGGAAGACTAATAGTTAAATGTTCCCACCTAGTAGATTCAAATCCACCTATTAGCCAATAAAAAATTGAGCGCATTTGGAAGGGGTTTTCACTGAGGTAAACACTTAATGTTATGAGTGCATTTAAAAAGGATCCTATTGCGATACCAGCTAATAATAATATAGTATTTGATTTTTTAAAAGTAAAAATAAAAATTAAATAAACAAAAATAGATGCAATTAATCCTCCGATAAAAGAAAAAGCAGGAACTATTAATAAATGAGCTGTGTGTATTGCTAATGAAAAAGGGATAACTGCTCCAAGAGCTGCACCTGCAGAAACTCCCAATATTGATGGATCAGCTAAAGGATTTCTAAAAACACCTTGCATTACCGCTCCTGATATTGATAGAGCTAATCCGACAAAAAAAGATAATAATATTCTTGGCAGTCTTATATCTAACAAAATTGATTTATTGGTTGAGTTTAAAGGTGTTGAATCAGAGAAAAACAAACTAAACATTTCTGTAAATGAAATCTCGACTATACCCTTAGACAATGAAATAATAGAAATTCCAAAAATAAGCAAAAGAATTATGGATAGGTAAATATATAATTGATTTTTTTTATCTAAATTATTTATGTATTTTTTCATTACTCTCAAATTCTTAATTAAGAGCATTGATCATTCCTGCAACTCTTAACGCGAAGACGTTGGAACATAGGTCCTAACTAGGCAGGTCTCCTGACTCATATGTAAACATAATTACAGTGGCGCGACCGTGACGGATTCTAACCATCTTCCCTATTCTCTCTTTAACGAGCACCTGTTAGGATATTAATAATTTATTTTATTATGTTAAAAAAATCAATCAAATTAATACCAATAATTTTTATATTTTTAAGTTGTTCGGAAAATATTAATCTTTATAAAAATGGTGAAAAAAGTGATCATCTAGAATGGGATATTCCATTTACAGTTTCTGTGAAAGTACCAAATTATTCTATTTGCTGGGTAACTACTGAGGCAAAAGGTATTGATTATTTTAGTGGGGCCATATTATCAGATAATAAAACAGCACATATAGGAAAAGGAGAATTCATTAGCACTTTGGATTATCTAAATTTTGACTTAACTTTAAATACAAAATTTTCAATTGATAGTCAAAACCTTACAAATTTTATAATATCTATTGATTGCAACAATGGTGAGTTTCTTTTTGAAGAGTCCTATAAAATCTTGAGATAATAAGATAAAATAATGATTATGATGATGAATGATGAAAAACTAGAAAAAATTCTGTTTCGTTTGATAGCTCCAGTTGTAGGAATAGGAACTATCATTATGATGGCTTTGTTAGGTCTAGCATTATATCTCATTTTTAATGCACTAGTAGAATTCAATCCTACTATTTGGGATATGCTAGGTTCGAAGTCCATAAAGTAATAGATAATGATTGTTCAATTGAACATTTCTTGCAATAATTTCGAGTATTTTTCAATAAGATCCTCATAAATCAATTTTCCCTTCTCTTTGGTTGCATGATTCGCAGTACCAAGAGGTTTATTTTTCATTAGGTCTTTATCGATAAAATCAGGAAAGAGATACAATCCCAAAGAGGTTTCATATTCGCCAGCATGTCCTGGATAATTAGGGTCTTTAATTACTTCTTTTATAAAATTAGGGTCATGCATTTCCCAATAACTTGTATATTTAATATCAATTTCTGAGTCTTTGTTTAGTAATTCCATATAATCAATATGACTTCTTACCTCTGAAGTATCTATATTACTATGAACACCTTTCATTTCAAGATTTATATTTTGCATTGCTGTTCTCATAGGTTCGGTGTTTCCTCCGTGACCGTTTATAAAAAGAATCTTAGTTATACCACCTCTTATCATACTATTTACAACATCAGTTAATACTCCAATAAAAGTATTAACTCTTAGTGTCATCGTTCCTGGAAAAGCCATATGATGCTCTGCAATCCCTACATTTAATGGTCTGTAAAATATTGTATTTTTTGAAAATTTATTAGCTAATTCTTCAGCTATTTTAGTAGCCGAGTTGATGTCCATACCTATAAATAAATGATTTAAATGCTGTTCCACAGAACCAGTTGGAATGATAGCCATTGGTTTATTTTTGTTAATAAAATCTCTAGCTTCGTTTCTATTGAAAAATTCTAAATTATTCATGAATTTTACCTTTCTATACTTCGAGTTTAATTAATTATTGGGCATTAAATTATTATTCTCAATTGAATAAACCGTCTATGATGTAATAATAATTATTTTTTCTTGTATATTCAAACTCATAGGAAAACCATTATTGAATTAGGGTCAACTTTATTAAACATAGATTTAAGAAAAGACAGTCGTAATCTTGATGATTTAGGAATTAAAAACTTAAGTTTAGATGAAATTAAGAAAATAATTTAACTACATTTTTTTTAAATCAAAATCTAATCCTAATTCAGCTTTTATATCTTCAAACCAATCAATAACTTTATAGTGATATGGAATACCTTTATCTAACCTTATTTCCGTCTCTTCATGTTCAGGAAGTCCAGCATATACAACTCTATCTTGTCCTTCGACTGGTTTTGTTTCTACAAGTCCTCGTAAAAACAAATCCATATCTTTTTTAAATTTTGAGGCATCTATAAATCCATCAATTTTTACAGCTTGGACAAAATGACCCATTTCTCCATAGGTACTTGGAGGCATTAAGAATCCAGCACCCATTCCGCTTAAAATATCACAGAAAATTTCTGCAACAACTGCATATCCATATCCTTTATGAGAACCGTTTTCTCTAGTTCCTCCAAATGGAAGCATAAAATAATCTTCTCTGTTATCTGGCAAATCAACCTCTTCAAGTATAGGGCTTCCTTGAGCATCAGTTATCCATCCTGGGTCCATTTTTGCTCCAACTCTTTTAGCCAACATTAATTTATTACCGGCAACTTGAGTCGTTGCAATATCAAAAACAAAAGGAGGTTCTTTATCAGCTGGGACTGCATAAGCCCATGGATTTGTGGCAAGTCTAGCTTCAGCACCATGAGTCGGAACAACGTTTAAAGAATTACCTGCTGTCATTGTTAGACCTATCATGTCATGTTCTAGAGCCATCATAGAATGATAGGCAAGCATTCCAATATGTCTAGAGTTGTGCACTGCAACAGAACCAGTCCCATATTTATCTGCTTTTTGAATTGCTATTTCCATCGCTTTAGGTAAAACATGTAAACCTAATCCATCATCACCATCGATATTTGCCGTAGTAGGAGATTCTCTAGTAATCTTAATATTAGGTTTTGGGTTTATTCCCAAATCCCCTTTTTGGTTATATCTGTCAATATAAATGGGTAACATGTTTGAAACTCCGTGACTCTCACAACCTCTTAAATCACTTGTAAGTAACACTTCTGATGAAATTTTTGAATCTTCATTAGATAAGCCCATCTTCAAGAAAATCTTTTTCGTAGCTTCTTTCATTGAGTCTGAATCAATTAATATTTGATCTTCTTTAGGAACTAAGAATCTTTCTAACATATATGTATACTCCGTAATTTAACATAAATAATAATGATAATAATCTTAGATAAAATTTCAAATAAAATCAAATAAAAATATATATTTTAGGTAAAATTATTAAAAAATTACGAAAATAACTCGCCCCCATAGCTCAGCGGCTAGAGCAGATCCCTCTTAAGGATAAGGTCCAAGGTTCGAATCCTTGTGGGGGTACCAAACTCTATTGAACTTGTTTTTCTATCTTTTAGTCCCTTTTGTTATTTCTTCTCGAATGTTGGAAAATGGGATATCCAACTTTTTATCCAACCTTTTCTATGGGTTTAGGTGATTTATTTGATGCATACCTTTTACTAGCATTTTATGACACTAATTGTAATTCCGAGAAAAGTCATACATTAATTTGTTACATAATTCGTAGCCATATGATTTAATTAAAGCGTAGCTATACTTATATGTTGTTTTACTCTTGGTTGAAGTAAAGCTTATTTTCCAACATTAGTTGATAGCTACACCATAAGAGGTCTCTCCAATTTTGAAAGGAGAGATTTTTTTTATTGAAATTATAACGATTAGTATTAATTACAGATTTGTAATATTACCCCTAATGGAATGAACCATAAAAAAAATTAATTTGGATTAGCCAACATTATAAAATTCTAGAAATAAAAATAACTTATCTCTTTCTTCAATATAAATTCCATAATGATTGATAAGACAAGTAGAACAAGCCAAGCTATTATTAGAACATAAATCAACGACGAAAAAATCCAAAAACCATATCTTTTTTTTCTTTTATCATCCATATAGCTATTATAATTTAGACTGCTAACTCTGAAATCATATAATTGAATAATTAGTCTGACTGATTCATAATTGAAGTATTATGTTGTGCTCTGAATGTGGAAAAGAAATAGCTAATAACTCTGAGTTGTGCTCTGAATGTAGGAGAACATCTATCGTGAGGGAAAATTATCAGTTCACTTTCCTTGCTGTTCTTCCATATATTTTTTTATTAATTGTTTTTTGTTCATAGAGAGTATTTTTAATAATATGGTCAAGTATTTAAGAGTGAAAATAATTGAAAGCTAGACTGCTAGCTCTGACATCATGTTGAGGTTTTTATATATGAAAAAAATTGTTTATGGATATATTTATATTTTGATTGGTTACTCATTTTTATTATATATTTCCTCTTTTCTTTGGATTTTTCAGGCTATTTGGCTTTTTGTTGGACTCGTATTTTTTATTGACCTTTTTATTTCTTTGTTTAGGAATAGTGACGACACACAAGAAAGAAGATTTAAATAATTGAATAATTAGTCTGATTGATTCATAACGTATAAAATTAAATTATGAGATAGATATGGAAGGATTAGGATGACTGAATTTAATAATGTTACTGTTCAAAAAGAAGCCAATATATACTTTGATGGAAAGGTAATAAGCACATCAATAGCTTTTCTAGATGGTTCAAAAAAAACCTTAGGTGTAATGCTAAAGGGTGAATATGAGTTCAACACAGAACAAAAAGAAATAATTGAAATCATGTATGGAAAACTTGAAGTATTATTACCAAATAAATCTGAATGGATAAATATAAAATCAGGAGACTCATTTGAGGTTCCTAAGAGTAGTTCATTCAAATTAAAAATTCATGAAATAACAAACTACTGCTGCGATTATGTAGATGAATAATTAGTCTGATTGATTCATAATTCAAGTATGAGAAAAAAGATAATTTTTTTACTTGCAATACTCGTTTTACAGAGTTGCACCTCTAATGAAGAGCAACCTTTTTCTGATATTGATTTGCAAGCAACAATTCAGGCCGGAATAAATATTGCATTAGAAAAACAGAAAGACCAAAGTTCTACAGAAAATAATTTTGCAGATTTATCTGAAGC
>Ga0257112_10000651_pt1 | contig 13731 bp, 12 predicted proteins | sample LP_taG_5_FD_191565 | JGI IMG/M metagenome (GOLD analysis project Ga0257112, IMG submission 191565) | Marine microbial communities from Northeast Subartic Pacific Ocean, Canada - LP_J_2015_P26_1000m | ecosystem: Environmental > Aquatic > Marine > Oceanic | place: Canada: Northeast Subartic...
TTACTTTTTATTGGGAGTTTATTAGAGGTGTTTGACTTGGAGTCCTTTGCCCTAGCCGGGCATTCAGGTTTAAGGGCTCTAGCTGGGATTGCTGTTGCGGGTTGCGTGCTTGTCCCGCTCACCCTGAACATAATCAACACTCACAAATCCAGTAACTACTAAGGGTTGCGCTATTTAAGTTGGGAATTTTTTCATGTCTGTCCCCTTGAAATGTCACACCACCAACGTGACAGAAATTGGGGAAGCCCCTGGAGTGATCTGGGGGCTTTTTTTTTACATTTGTAAGAATTTTGGCCGTACTTCTATTTTTTTTTAATAAATTGTGAAAATCGATGTTGACCATTATCATTTTCAAGATCGATTTAGATGCAGTTTTAGCTTTTTTTTTGGCTAAGATCGTTGGAAAGGGATAGAGCAATGGGTTGCGACCAAATACAAGAACCAGTAAAAACAAACTGCCCGTATTGCGGGGAATTAATCGAACTTCTAGTGGATTGTTCAGTACCTCGGCAAAATTATATTGAAGATTGTCAGGTTTGTTGTAGCCCTATAGAAGTTGTGGCTACTGTAGACGAAAAAGGGGAGCCTTCAGTGATCACCACTGTGGGCAATGATTGACATTAGTTAGTATTAAAATTGTCTGTCAGGTCGAGAAGAATCTTATTGCTTCAGTTATTCACATAGTAGTTGGCGCCCTCCGGTACGGAGACAGATTCTAGGCAACATATATGTGCTGGGCGAATCAAGAGAAGCAGAGGTGTCCTGTAACCATCCTATTGCAGCCATACGAGCCCTCAGTTCGCTACAAGCACGTAGCTAGGCTTGAGTCGTTTAAAAACCTCAGGCCAGGTAGGTTTCGTTCTTCATAGGCGCAGCTTGATTCCACCATTGATTACATATCCATCTAGCGGTGCGTAAATATCGTTAAAGATGGGGTTGGTGAGAGGCCCGGTGTAAAGTGGCTCCCATCGAGTTTGGCGTGTATCTGTGAGGTTTTCGAAATTCAGAAACATTGAAAGGTCGTCGCTCATGACTTTTTCCATCATTAGCCCCACAATCCAATAGTCTCGGCTTGTTCTTCCGTCATTCAGTTCTTGATGGCCATAATAATATGCTTCTAGACCTATTCGTAGATCGTCTTCACGTTCGTATACGAGTACCGTGTTTAGTCGATCCTTTGGGACGAGCGGGTAAGCATGCACACCACGATCGCTATGCTCTTGAACATCCGCATGTGTATAACCGAGCAGCAATTTAAAATTTTCCCTCTCCCAAACAGAATTAATTTCAGTGCCGCGTGTGTCGAGGTAATCATCGGGCTGGTGATAGGAGAGTTTATCTTGCGCTGTTGGGATTAATCGCATTGGTTTGTCCACGCGCGTATAAAAGAGGAGCAAGTTAACGTTTAAAGATAAGCTATCCGGTAAATTGAATGAACGATTAATGTCAACATTCAGCCCCATTGACCGTTCTGCTTCGAAATTTTTTGGTTCGATCGGAAGCACTCCTCGGAATTGATATCTTTCTGCATCTTCAGTAAATAATGTAGGTTCTTTGTAACCTAGCCCGGCTCCGATGCGCAGAGTTGTGTGTACAGCCGGGGTATACAGCAGTGAAACCTTAGGGAGCACGAAACTTCCGTAATCGGAAGAATGATCCATTCGCAAACCACTTTCCATGGTCCACCGCTTTGCTAGTGGAAGAGTTCCCTGTATGAAGGCGCCCAGAGTATGACTGTGAAAATCATGTTGGAATCCTGGTACAGCGTTGTCCTGTTCGAAATCTTGAGTCCAAAGGTTGAGGCCTGCCACCCATTCCACGGAGTTGGTGGTGCCTAACACGTGGGCTTCACTAAAACTTGACAGTTGAGTACCTGAAAATAAGAAACTAGGTACAATTAAATCCCGTTGAAAATGACTAATACTATTTCGTAGCACCAGCTCACTACCAGATTGGAACCGATGGATATATTCAAGTTGTGATGAGAGGCGTTTGGTGGAACTGTCCTCAAAGTAGGCTGGTTGGTCCTTTCTATCTTCTATGTAACCCATGTCACCGCCAAGACGGTCTTCTATCACTGCGCCGAAACCTAGAGTAAGCTCACTATTTTCTCTGTAAAAAAATAGGCGCGGATTGAAAGTCCAGCGTTCAAATTCTGGAATAGCGCTTAGCTCATTATTTGCCGGATCAAAAGCTTCACTGTTGTTATAGGACATGAATAGGGTCGTACCGAAATTTTCATTCTTGCTTGAAAAAAAGCTACTAGCATCCACACCGCTGGCTGAAGTGGCATTTAGCAGAAACGATTGTTCCGTTTCCGGGCCTGGGGTTTTTGTTATTAGGTTGACTAGTCCGGCGATCGCGCCGCCTCCATAGAGCGTTGAGTTCGCGCCTTTGATCACCTCCACCTGTTGCAAGTCTAACGGCGCTACTTGTAACAAACTCAGACCACCAGAAAAGCCACCATAAAGAGGCATGCCGTCACGAAGGAGTTGTGTGTATTTGCCATCGAGGCCCTGAATACGGATGCTGGAATTAAAACTTGTAGGTGAGGTTTGTTGTACCTGGATACCAGTGGTTTCATTCAGCAGCATGCGAATGTCGCCTGGCTTCATATTGGCTTTTTCGTTAATTTCTTCCCCGCCCAGTACTTCAACACGCGTTGGTTGCTCTTCAAAACTGCGACGACTGCGGGTTGACGTTACGACAATCTCTTCAACTATTTCTTGCTGGGCAAATATAGGACCTGTTTGGGGAAAACCAAGAAATACCAATAAAATCGAGACCCACCCCGACAAATTGACAGTCGAACAGATATTTTTTTTGCGGTTATGAATATCTCTAGCTGTTGCCAGAAAGGAGGATGCAGCCATATTTACAAAAAAAATCAACCCATTTTACAGCATTGTGATGTGGGGCTTGGTGTTAAAGCTCCCAAATTGGGTTAAATGATAGGCTTGGCAATGGTTCTAGGCGCCATTAATTCTTAAATCACCAAACTAGCTTACTGCTAATTATTGGGATATAGGCGCCATTAAGGTTCGTGACCAAAGGATGCTGGCAAAATATCGTTTTCCTGAAACGCCGATTAGAGGAAATTGTTCGGCCAGATCATGCTCCGCCACATATGGGCTACTGGGCTATTATCGAAACCGAGACCTTCTTTCGGTTGTTTGAAGTTGCGGCCGATAATATCGGTAAAGTCATCTATATCTACTACTACTCCTTCTTCAAATGAGTAGAGGTCATTCAATGTAACTAAGCGAGAGGTCATGTACCAACGATGATTTTTTGCCTCTTCATGAGCCTGGACAAGATAAGGTTCAGGTTTATAGTCTGCGCCGAAAAACCGGATATAAGAATCGGGGTATTCATAACCTACTGATAAGTCGGGAAAGAATCGTAATGCTTGATGTTTTTCTATGGCCCAGCTAACTTCTTCTTCGACGTATGGTTTAACCATCTGCGCGCACCAGTATCCGTGATCTGTTCGAATCAGATTTCCCACACATATATCGTGTAGCAAGCAGGCCATTACGATTTTTTCATCAAACCCGTTTATCTTCGCTAATCTAGCACTTTGCAATACATGGTTAGCTGGGGCAAAACGTAGTTTATAGAAATCAATTAATGTTGGAGCTTTAGGCATGACTGGCAATCGAGGATCATTATGCTGGTAATAATTGCGCGTATCCCCGGGTATCGGATCTGGAGTTGGCTCTATATTACAGAACCAAGGAGTGGCAATACGCTTATCCAATTCAACACTCATCGCTTCTTCGAGAGCGTCGGCCTTTTCGGAGAACGTGGCAGCACCGGCGATTGATGCTACAGTGGCGGCACTCATATTGCTTAAAAAGGAACGTCTATCCATATTTTCCTCCATCGGTAAGGGGGGACATATTTTTGGCAGCAATTTTAACAGGAACTAAACTTCCCGCCACCACATACGCTAGATTTAGCACAGATTAATTGAATTAACCATCTATTTTGTTGCAATTTTGTTAGCTAAAGTCGACAGAGTAATGATAGATGGCGCGAATCACTATAGCGCTTTAATGTGTTTTCGGTATCAGCGAACGAGTCAGGAACTCTCATGTACGAACCCAACTGGATGTCGATATTGCCGCCCGTATTGGCAATTATCCTTTCGATAGTAACTCGGCAAGTAATAATCTCTCTTAGTGTAGGAATCTTAGCAGGATATTGTGTGTTGGAATTCGTAAACCCAATTGCTGGTGCAGCTCTGGCTATAGATGGAGTCATTAACGTATTCAGTGATTCTGGCGACACCAAAGTATTGATATTTACACTCATTATTGGTGGAATGATTGCGACTATCGAGAAAGTGGGTGGAGTGAAAGGTTTCATTCACTTGTTGGAACACCGCGGCTGGGTGAACACTCCTAAAAAAGCCAAATGGTTGGCTTATTTCACCGGTGTAGTTATTTTTATTGAGTCCAATATTACGTTGTTGATTGCTGGTGCCATCTCTCGACCATTATTTGACCGTTATAAGATTGCAAGAGAGAAGCTGGCTTACATAATCGATTCTACTTCTGCACCAATCTGCATAATGATACCCCTGAATGCTTGGGGGGCAGTAATTTTAAGCTTAGTAGGTTCGTCAACTACCAGTAATCCGCTTGAAATATTCGTATTAGCAATTCCGTTTAATTTCTATCCAATAGCTGTGATTTTGTTTTCCGCGTTTGTCATCTGGGCAAACGTCAACATTGGGCCCATGAAAAAAGCCCAGTTAAGAACAGAAGATGGAGCTTTGCTATGGCCGGAAGCGACACCAATGGTAGACCCTTCCGTTGTTGCTCAACATAAAGTGGCAAATGAGGACGACAAAGCACATTTTATGATTGCTCCAATCGTAGTCATGGTTCTAGCGATGCCGTTCGGTCTTTATATAACCGGGGACGGAGTTATTACAAATGGATCCGGGTCCACTGCAGTGCTCTGGGCTGTGTTGTCAGGTGTTCTTACTTTGTGGTTATTGGTGTTAGCCCACGAACGCCTTTCGGTGCATGAACTAATGCAGACGTTTCTGAAAGGTGCAGGCGGGTTTTTGCCGATAGCTATGATCCTCTTGTTGGCTCTAGCACTTGGTGATGTTGCTAATTTGCTTGGTACGGGAATCTATGTGGCTCAGCTAGCACAAGACGCAATTCCGACATTTCTACTCCTGCCTTTACTTTTCTTCACGTCCAGCTTCATTGCATTCTCAATTGGTTCTAGTTGGGGGACGTTTGGCATTATGATTCCACTGGCATTACAGATCGCTATAGCACTGGAGTTGTCCGAGCCACTGTTTTTAGCGGCGGTATTATCTGGATCGGTTTTCGGCGATCATGCTTCGCCAATAAGTGATACAACAGTTGTTGCTTCCATGGCATCTGCCACTGATCATATAGACCATGTGAGAACGCAACTACCTTATGCCATTCTGACCGCTATCATTGCAATGGTATGTTTTTTTGCGGCGGGTCTGTTTTTACTATAGTAACGCTTTATTTATTTCTATCAGGAAGAGAGAATTTACCCGAGGTCGCGCAACTACAAGTTTTTGAAAAATCAGATTTGTAAATTGTTCGGCCGAAGTAAATGAATAGAGGTGCTTATGAATTTTTCACGGATCAGTGTTTTGGAAGCTCGGTTATTGTTGGAAAATTCTGGCGGAGAAAGGGCCCAAATTGCGGACATTAGGGACCAGCTTGCTTACAACGATGCCCATATAGAAAATGCTGTAAATGTAAACAATAATAATCTTCAAGATTTTATTGATAATACGGACGTTGAGGCGCCAGTACTTATTTACTGTTATCACGGGAACCTGAGTCAGGGGGCGGCGGCTTATCTAGCGGAACAGGGTTTCAAGCATGCCTATAGCCTTGATGGTGGTTATGACGCTTGGAAAAATTTCTGAAGCAAGGAACTATTAGTTTCACAAAAGTCGACTAGTTAGAGATGTTTTGTTCTTTTACTTTGTCTAGATTTTTTTTTGCGATCATCAGTATTTGCATGTAAATTAAATTAAGCATGGCCCAGGCGAATATTTCGAGAGGCCATAATCGATGTGCATCATCGTTAAAAAGCCTGGATCCAATGATGATTAATGTCCAAAAAGCCAGAATAAGAAATGGAAATACTGCAGCCCATCTCCAGTGGCCATGCCACTGCTTAAGAGCGGCAATTGTTAGAGCGGCGCTAGCAGCGCTCACTGCCAAGATGATAACAACTACCAGCAGATTCCAGACCCAACCATAATCTGTTTGTGTGATAAGCCCTATTTCTTCAGCTGAGAATAGGGGTGTATTTCCGCCAATCATCAGAAAAGCCAGGATGGCTCGATGGCTGTCTTTAATAGATGTTTTATTCACAGGACCACGCTCCGCCAAATGCTTTAAATTTAGATCTAACCTAAGCTGCAACATTAAAAAATCAAAGAACCTTTACCCGTTGAGTTAAAATTTTGTGTTTGATAGCCAGATATCAGCATGTTGGGAAGTTTTCTCGAAATCCTGATTAATGACACTATCGTATTGGCCTAGAAGGCCGAGCGCTTGCAGCATGCCGAAGAGTGCCCAAAAATTATGAGGATGATCGTCCAGATCTTGCCGGTATGTTTCTGCTGCCTTGCCGTATTCTTCGATTTCCAGGTAGGCAGCGCCGGACCAGTGCCTAGGAGAGAAGGGCAGGGGCTCCGGTTCATCGTAGTTCAAATTGTCATAATATTCGGTGGCAGTTTGAAAAGCTTCTAGTGCTGCCTCCATGCTGCCTTCGGCCCAGGCGATTTCACCTTCGAGTATTCCGGCCATGGTGCCCAATATGTCTTTTCCATCGTGAAAGCGAAACCGGGCATTAGTTGTTTCGGTGAGTTCCCACAAATCATTCGCGGTTTCTTTGGCTTTATCGATATCACCATCTTTTAGTGCAGCATAGCCTTGGGCGAAGTTAAACATGCTGATGTTTATGATCCCGGTCGGGGTTTCAGTTAGAGCTTGAACTTCATCGAATCGGCCAAATCGAACTAAAGCGAGAGCCAGCATAGCCGTATTTCTATTAAGCTTGGCGAGATCTTTGGCTGCCTGGATAGCGGTAGCACTCTCACCACCCATGGTTGCAGCATAATAAAGCATAGTTAGGTTATGAGTTGGATAGATAGCAATGCCTTCGCCGCTGGCAGCTTTTTGGTCGGAGTGCCAAGCCTTGGTATTGGCACGAACCGCATCGTGCCATAAGCCCATTTCGTTCCAGGTATGACTGGGCATATGATTGATATGGCTAGCACCAGGAATGGTATCACCAAGAAACCGGGCGCAGGGTGCAGCCAACTCTGGAGTCGTTGTGGACTCGGTGGCGTGCACCAGTAGATGGCAAGCACCTGGATGCTTGATGTCTTTTTCTAAAACACCAAGCAGAACCTTATGCAATCGAATAACACTGGGATCATCTAGGCTCCTGTAACCCCGGCGTTCTTCAAGAAGAAACAAAGCGTCGGCGTAAAGGGTGGCAATGTTGAGATCATTGGGATAAGTGTCAGCTAGCTGACTCATCGCAGCGGCGTAATCTTGATCTTGTTCCCTTCTCGTCTCCGGATCAAAGTTTTCTACATATCGCGCACGCAGAGTTTGGATCATGTCTGATTCTTTCTTAGAAGCAGAATCTATACGAGCTAATGCTTGTTGCAGAGCAAACCTGGCACGGGGAGCATCGGCAACGGTCATCGCGCCATTTAGGTAAGAACCCCAAGTCCACGCTTCTCCCCAGTAGCAAATCGCGCAATTGGGATCCGCAAGATGAGCAGCATGAAAAGATCTCGCAGCGTCCTGTTTGGCAAAAGCATACATGAGCTGGAAACCCTGATTAAAATACGTCTGAGAGAGTTTATTGGAAGAAGAAATAGGGAAATGAAAATCTCCCATCGCTTTATCAAATAGTGCCATTGGTTCGTTAAAGGAATCGGGGTAATTGATTTCCTGTGTCATGCCTAATGGGGCGATCGAAATTGTAATAGCTAGCCCTAGCAAATTTGATAATTGTTTCATTTAGTAATCCTGAGAAACTGCCTGGTTTTATTATAGGCTGAATTGCACCGAGGCCCCTGGACCTAGCGGGATAGAAAATACAACCCATACTATCGTCATAATGAGCCCTGCACAGAGCAATAATAAGGAATAAGGCAACATCGTGGCCGCTAGGCTTCCTAAACCAAATTCTTTTTGCCAGCGTTGGCAAAACACAAGTATCAGTGGGAAATAAGGCATTAACGGTGTGACTATATTAGTTGCGCTATCTCCAACGCGATAGGCTGCTGTGCTCATTTCGGGGCTAATACCAATTAGCATTAGCATAGGTACGAGTACTGGAGCTAAGAGCGCCCATTTTGCGCTTGCAGAACCAATAAACAGATTAATGAATGCGCCGAATAGGATAATCAAGGACAATAAAACAGAATCTGGAAGACTTGAGCCTTGAAGTACCGCAGCGCCTTTAATGGCAAATATCAACCCTAAGTTAGACCAGTTAAACATGGCGACAAAGTGAGCCGCGGCAAAGGCCAGCACGAGATAATAAGCAAGATCGCTCATAGCCTCACTCATCATCCGAACGATATCGCGATGATTGTCCACGGTGCCGGCGGCGATACCGTATGCCCATCCTGCTGCAAGGAAGAGAATAAAGAAACCCGCAACCAAGGACTGGAATAGTGGGTTGAATCGTGCTTCTGGACTGCCTTCCTCGTTAATTAACGGGGTTCCTGGACCCACACATAGAATGATCCAAAAAAGTATTACAGCTAAACAGGCCAGTCCGGCATAGCGTAAACCTTTAATTTCGCCCTGGCTGAGTGAGGCTCCTGGATTCTTAATAGCTCCGGCAGTCGAGCTCTCGATCTGGCCCGGAGCAATAGGTGCTAGTCGCGGTTCAATTACTCTGTCAGTTACCCACCAAATGGCGGGAAGAAATATACAAGTCATTGCAATAATAAAATAAGCATTGCCGGCAATATTAGCGTCCCAACTTGGCAAAATTGTCTCCGCTGCTGCTTCTGTAATGCCGAATAAGAGAGCGTCCAATTGGCCTGGCAATAAATTTGCTGAGAACCCGCCAGACACGCCAGCGAATGAAGCAGCAATTCCTGCTATGGGGTGTCGGCCGGCAGCCGCAAAAATTACGCCGGCTAGCGGAATGAGTACCACATAGGCTGCATCTGCGGCTAGGTTTCCCATCATGCCAACAAATGCTACGGCAGGTGTGAGTAACAAAGTCGGAGCTTTTGCAACCGCACCGCTCATAGCCGCCGCTAATAGGCCTGACCGCTCAGCTACACCGGCTCCAAGCATCACGACCAGCACATAGCCTAGGGGATGAAAACTGGTGAATGTTGTGGGCATTTCCACCAATAATCGTTGTATGTTTGTAGGAGATAAAAGGCTTTCAGCATTAATAACTAGGGCGTTTCCCGTGCTATCAACTTGAGTGGGATGCAGAGCATTTACCCCGATTAGCGCGGAAACAACACTCACAACAATTATGGCGGCTATACACCAGACAAAGATAAACACTGGATCGGGTAATTTATTCCCTGATCTTTCTATCCAGGCTAGGACGCCCTTCATTTCGCTTACTTGGGGCTGAGTTATACCATTCATGCCTTAGTAGTAGTCTCCGTGACCACAAACACTGGTGTTGAACAGCGCATCACCGTAGCAATCTGAAAAATATCTGTAAGTCATTTAGATACAAATCAGGTTTTTCTAACGCGGCAAAATGGCCCCCTTCTGACATAACACTCCAGTGTCGCAAGTCATAGGCGGCCTCAGCCCAGGCCCTCGGCGTGACAAATATTTCTGCGGGGAAAATGGCCGCTCCAGTCGGGACATTGATGAAGCCAAGTGGGGTTTCGATTGGAGTCTTGCTATTTTCGTAGTAGATGCGGGTAGAGGAGGTAATGGTTCCTGTGAACCAATATATGGCTATGTTTGTTAACAATTCATCTTTGGTAAAATGGTTATCTAAATAACCGGTAGCTCCTTGGGGCATGTCTGTCCACCCGTGAAACTTTTCAACAATCCATGCCGCTAGTCCGGTCGGGGAGTCGTTTAACCCATATCCTAACGTTTGGGGTTTGCTGCCTTGAATTTGTTGGTAGGCACGCTCATTCTGCATGTAGGATCCGCGTGCTGCCCGAGCCGTTTCTTCTGCTTGTGTCACGTCTGCTCTTTGCTCACGATCTGTTGGTGGTCCCGCTAGCATCATATTCGAGTGCAGCCCAATTAGCCGATCGGGATAATTGAAGGCAAGGTAGCGGTTTATGATAGCCCCCCAGTCTCCACCTGCAATGGCGTAACGTTGATAGCCTATTTTCTCCATCAGGGCAGCTAAAATGTGAGCAATTTTTTCGGGACTGTAACCCGGCTGTGTCGGAGCACTTGAAAACCCAAAGCCGGGAAGCGAGGGAGTTATGACATGAAAGGCATCGGATGCACTGCCGCCGTATGCTACCGGGTCAACTAAGGGATCGATTATTTTGGAGAACTCACTTATTGAGCCTGGCCAGCCATGAACTATCATCAAAGGAATTGCATCAGGATGCTCAGAGCGCTGATGAATAAAATGCATTTCTATTTCGTCGATTTCAGTTTTGAAATGGTCAAACTCGTTTAATGTTCTTTCTTGTTCTTTCCAATCGAATTCGTTTTCCCAGTAATCGATTAATTCAGTGAGGTACGTCTTGTCAGTTCCGTACTCCCATGTGGTTTCAGAAATCTGGTCTGGAAGCCGTGTATTTTGCAGCCGAGTTTTCAGATCGCTAATTGCTGCATCTGGCACGACTATTTCAAAAGGGGTGATAGAAGATCCGTTATTTGCAAGCTGATTGTCATCAATGTCTATAGGAGTACCCGTAGTAGATGGGCGACTAACCTGGTTCAGTGTTGCCGCGATAGCGGTTAATCCATAAGTACCTAATAAAAGGATTAATGTTGCCAGTACTCTGCGGAAAGTAAATAATTTTAAAAGATCCATTGAAGCCCCATTTTCGTACTATTGATTGGTATTCGAGCCATTTTGGCAAAAAAATCGGTACAGTTGGTTGATGCAAAGTAGTAGGACTGAAGTACAATACAAGGCATAAGAACCCAAGTGGGGGGAATCATGCCGTATTACCCAATTTCAATCAATAAGGTCGAAAAATACTGGTAACTTCTTATGTTGTTCAACACAGATAGCAAATCACTCGAATTACCCAATACAGAAACTGCGATACCCGATAGGACGGAGCTTATATCAGTTTCTTCTGCACATTTTGTTTCAGGTCATACCATCGTTGAACCAGTTCCCGATAACCTGGAAAAAAGCGTGTTCGGCCTTGGTTGCTTTTGGGGTGCAGAAAGACTTTTCTGGGAATTAGACGGTGTTTATAGTACAGCTGTCGGATACGCTGGCGGAATCACTGCTAATCCTACCTATGAAGATGTTTGTACCGGCCTGACCGGGCACACTGAAGTTGTGCTTGTGTACTTCGATCCTGCCGTCATTTGCTATCAGCAATTGCTGGCTGCTTTTTGGGAATCTCATAACCCTACTCAAGGTATGCGGCAAGGAAATGACAAAGGGACCCAGTACCGCTCAGCAATCTATGTAGTCAATGACACGCAACTTAAAGAAGCTCAACAAAGTAAAAAAGCATATCAGGTGGCGCTGGATGATATTAAATATTCTTTTATTACTACGGAAATTAAAAATTTAGAACAATTTTTTTATGCAGAAGACTACCACCAGCAATATTTAGCAAAGAATCCTAGAGGGTATTGCGGATTAGCTGGTACCGGTGTGATCTATAAGCTTTCTGCGGCTAATGATTGATCATGCTAAGTTTCTCGATGCCTTTGTGTGTTTTTTTCACGAAGCGTAATTTCAGTTAATTTAAAGTTGACTCTAACTATGTCAAATTCCACGCAATCTGAGATTGGTTCTTTGGTTATATCGATTTCATCACGCGCTCTGTTTAATCTAGATCAAAGTCACCGTGTCTTCCAAGAACAAGGATTGGATGCGTACCAGGAATATCAAATCGCTCGGGAAGACGAACCTCTTGAGCAGGGGGTTGCTTTTGTTTTGGTTCAAAAATTACTGCATCTCAATAACTTATTAGATGAATCACCAGTTGAAGTTATCTTGCTTTCAAGAAATAGTGCAGATACTGGATTAAGAATTTTTAATTCTATACAGCACTACGATTTGGATATAACCAGAGCGGCATTCAGCGGGGGAGATAGTCCGTACCGTTATATTTCGGCTTTTAATAGTCATTTGTTTCTTTCTACGGATGGTGTAGATGTAAGCCAAGCCTTAGAATTGGGTGTTGCTGCCGCCACAATTTTGCCATCTAAGAAGCCGAACGCACATCACGAATCATTAAAAATAGCCTTCGATGGCGATGCAGTCCTGTTTTCGGATGAGTCAGAAAAAGTATTTAAAAGCCGTGGACTGGAAGCTTTTGCCAAAAGTGAGCGTGAGGCCGCCAACGAACCCCTTAGTGGTGGGCCATTTAAGCCGTTTTTAGCCATTTTGCAGAAAATTCAGAGCGCCTTTCCGGCTGGGCATGCCCCAATCCGAACTTGTTTGATTACTGCTCGCGCTGCGCCAGCTCATGAGCGTGTCGTTAAAACGCTGAGAGCATGGAATATTCGGATTGATGAGTCCTTGTTTCTCGGCGGCTTAGACAAGGGGCAATTCCTGCAAGCGTTCGATGCTGACGTGTTCTTTGATGACCAGAAGGGTCACTGTGAGTCTGCTAGAAACCACGTTACTACGGGACATGTACCTCACGGAATATCTAATAAATAGTCTATAAATACAAAAGTATATGAATATAACGTAATGTAATATCTAAAAAATGGTATAATAGACTCCCAAACTAAGCAAAATGACTGTAAGCACCTGCACTAGTACCCTGTCGGGCACCTGACTACTAAGGCGAGTACCTATGTGAATAGCTGGCAATGATCCTACAATAAGACCAAAGAGAAGCATCAGGTCGACATAGCCAGCAAAGAGATAGCCTACGCCTGCGATGAATGTGAGTGGTACGGCATGAGCTAAATCGGTACCGATAACGCGAACGGCTGGAATCTGGCTATAAATAGTAAGAAGTATAGCCGCGCCAAAGGCGCCTGCTCCTACCGAGGAAACGGTTACGCAAAACCCCAGAATCAGTCCCATTAGCAAGGTAGCCGAAGTACGGTACCTGTGAATGGCGGGCATAAACAATTTTGGTTTTCCCTCAATAGCATTTTTCCTCATTTTATTACGTAATATCAATATAATAGAGGTAACTATTAACATAATACCTAGACTGAAAGTTAACAGCTCTTCAAATTGAGCGGATTCCTGAAATTCCACGTTTAATACGAATGTGTGCAGGAAGATAGAGATGGGGATGCTTCCTAGCCCAAGTATACTGACAATTTTCCAGTCCACATTACCTTTGCGGTGGTACGCTAATGCGCCTCCTGCCTTAGTGATAGCCGCGTACAGTAAATCTGTTCCGATCGCCACGGGTGGGGGATAACCGAATACAAGCAATAAAGGAGTCATTAGTGACCCGCCGCCAACTCCAGTCAAGCCTATGGCAAAACCAACGCTAGCACCGGCAACGATATGTAGTAAAAATTCCATGAATACCCTGAAGCCTTATTCCACTGCTTAGCCAGG
>Ga0257112_10000652_pt1 | contig 13726 bp, 6 predicted proteins | sample LP_taG_5_FD_191565 | JGI IMG/M metagenome (GOLD analysis project Ga0257112, IMG submission 191565) | Marine microbial communities from Northeast Subartic Pacific Ocean, Canada - LP_J_2015_P26_1000m | ecosystem: Environmental > Aquatic > Marine > Oceanic | place: Canada: Northeast Subartic...
AGGGCAGTTTTACCTCTTTTGCCAGCTTGGCAGCCATGGTCGGATTGGGGCTGGGTATATGTGCACTAATTCTTACCGCATCCGTTCTCAATGGTTTTGAGGATACCATTTCCAGGAAAATCGCCGGGTTTGATGGGCATATTCGCGTTCAGCATTTCTTATTTAAACCGGTGGTTCCATTTCAAACCAAACTCGATAGTATTCTAACTGCAAGCAATTCATCCTTTTCTACTGTAGCTTATATACAGGAAGCAGCCATGGTCCGCAAAGGGCGTTCGGCTGAAGGAATTCTGATCATTGGCCATGGTGAAAATGCATTGCCAAAAAGTATCAATCAAATGATGCGCAAAGGATCTGCCAGTTTGAATGAGGGCAGTATTGTCATCGGCAGCGATCTGGCCAGCGCCCTCAAAGTAAAAGTGGAAGATAAGCTCGTTTTAGTCGACATGAAATCCATGGTGACCCTTTCATCCGGCCAGCGCATGAAACAAGCAGTGGTAAGTGGTATTTTTAAATCGGGATTGCAGGAATATGATAAGACTGTGGTCTATATGCCCATCAAGGATGCCCAATCTTTATTTCAATATGATGATAAAGTGTCTGGTTATACTATCAGCATCAATAATGGTAAAAGGGCAGAGTTTTTAGCAGCAAGAATTGAGGAGGCGCTGGGTTATCCCCACTATGCCATTACCTGGCAGGAAAAACACCGCACGCTCTTTAACTGGCTGAACCTCCAGAAATGGCCCATTCTGATCATTTTCGGAATGATCGCCTTGGTAGGCGTGGTCAATATTGTTTCGGCCCTCACCATGATCGTTTTGGAAAAAATACGCTCCATTGGTACGCTCATTTCCATGGGCATGGACAAGAAAACAATTCGCAGAATTTTTCTTATCAAAGGTATTTATATTGGCGTCATGGGCTCACTGGCAGGATTGGGGTTAGCGCTGATACTTGCCGCGATCCAGATCTGGTTTAAACCCCTTTCTATCTCCGAAGATATCTATTTCATGAGCCACGTTCCCGTCCTTTTTGACTGGACTATGATCGCCATCATTGTCCTCTGCGGTTTTATCAGTTCCATTTTAGCGGCGCTGTGGCCAACGCATAGAGCATCATTCATTGAACCGGCCATCGCATTGAGGTACGAATGAAATTTGCCTTTACCATCGCGCGCCGATTTATGTTGGGCGGAAAAGGAGCGGGACCGAGTCAATTAACAGGCTGGATTTCCATTATTGGACTTGCTGCTGGATCGTTTGCGCTGATTATTTCACTAGCTGTATTGAATGGTTTTGAAGAGCGCGTAAAAAAAAGAGTAATTGGTTTTGAAGGTGATTTAAGAATAACAACAGTGGATAACAATTTGAATTTGTCAAGCATACTGGATCATGTACTGCGGGATCAATATGTAGCAGATGCCCTGCCCTTTCAGGAAAGAAAAGGGTTGGTATCATCAACAAACCAGGAACAGCGCCTGGTTTCATTGAAAGCGATTCCAATAGATCAATTCAATAATTTTTATGAAATCAAGATTGAAGCTTCATCTCAAAAACCAGATGATCGATCTGTGTATATTGGTCAAGTATTGGCCAGGAGACTAAATGTAGATGTGGGAGATGAGATCAATCTCATGAGCCCGGTAGACTACAGTGGGAATGTTGGTTTACCAAGACGGTTTTCAGGAGCAATAGCAGGCGTATTTAATGCTGAAGTACTTGATGTTGATGACCGCGTTATTTTTATTCCCTTGAGTCTGGGAGAGCACTTATTTACACGGAAAAAAGGGTTTGATGGTATAGATATAAGACTCCATGATTCCGAAAAAGCTGAAGATCTAAAGCGGTATTTCCGTCGGATTTTACCCGGTGGGATCTTGATCAAGAGCTGGGCCGACCTCCATTCAGGATTGTTCAATGCTATGCGCATGGAGCGGCTGGGTACCATGGCTGTATTGAGCCTTATTGTTTTGGTAGCTTGTTTTAATTTGATGTCCACTCTTGTATTGGTCACCTATCAAAAGATCAGGGAAATTGGCATATTAAGAACGCTTGGAACAACAGCACGGAGAATTCAGAGCATCATTTTAATGCAAGGTATCATGATTGGCGGTCTCGGAGCCGTAGTGGGAATTGTGATCAGTTTGATGCTGGTGGCCGCCCAAAATCAATTTGGTTTATTTCCCCTGCCGGAAGAAATTTATTTTATTGATAAATTACCTATGGTTTTCAACGCAGTTGACCTGATAGCAGTCATATGTATTTCATTTGTATTTATCCTTATTTCATCCATAGTGGCATCTAGCCGTACCCTTAAAATCAATCCTAAAGAAGTTGTGTATTTAGAAAAATGATTTTAAACGCATACCAGATCAGCAAGTCTTACCATAATGGTGAAAAAGAACTCCATGTTTTACGTAATGTGGATCTGGAACTGCAGCAGGGAGAGATCATCACAATCATGGGTCAATCGGGTGCTGGTAAAACAACTCTGTTAAATATTTTAGGAACTCTGGATCGACCTGATAGTGGCTCGGTTTCCATTTGCGGGCTGGACATCAGCCAACTGACGGAAAAAAAACTGTCTGAACTGCGAAATAAGCAACTCGGGTTTGTGTTTCAATTCCATCATTTACTTCCAGAGTTCACAGCGATGGAAAATGTGTTAATGCCTGCGCTTATCGCAGGTGATGAACTAAATGCCAGAGAAAGAGCTGATGAATTATTTGATTACTTAGATATGACTGAACGCAGAAATCATTATCCATCACAACTTTCCGGCGGTGAAAGGCAGCGGGTAGCAGTTTTACGTGCGCTTATATTGAAACCGGGTGTCGTGCTAGCCGATGAGCCAACCGGAAATTTGGATGAAAGCAATGCCGACCGCTTATTAAATTTATTTCACAAAATTAATGATGATTTTAACCAGGCATTTGTCATTACAACACATAATCCAAATGTGTCTGATATTGGAAATCGTCGTTTTGTTTTAGAAAATGAAACATTAAATCGAATAGATAGTATTTGAAAGAGACTATGCACTTCTTAATTTAGGGTCAGTATGAAAGAGAATTTTTCCAAGAGAGTCCAGTTGATTATGAAACATGCCAAGGAGGAAGCTGTACGTCTTGGGCATAGTTATGTAGGTTCTGAACATTTATTGCTGGGTATGATTCGACTCGAAGCTGGACTGGGTGTAAAGATTATGGATATTTACGATTGTAACCTTGATGACATGCGGGCTATGATCGAAGATATGATCAAATCATCCGGCGGCACTATGACCCTTGGTCATTTGCCACTCACACGCAGAGCAGAGCGAATATTGCGCAATGCTTATAATGAAGCGGCTGCGTTGGGTGATTCCGTTGCCGATGACGAACATTTATTATTGGCGATGCTCAAGGAAACGGAAGGTATTGCTTTTGAAGTATTGAATTCCTACAACATTGATTATGATGGTGTTTTGGAATTGTTGAAGGATGACGTAACAGAGGAAGACGATGAAGACGACGACGAAACGCTGCCAATCATTCAAAAAGAAAAAAGCAGTAAAAAGTCCAAGACACCGGCATTAGATCACTTTTCCCGTAATATTACAGACCTTGCAAGAAAAGGTAAACTGGATCCAGTGATCGGTCGATTGGATGAAATAGAACGTGTTGCGCAAATTTTGACACGGCGTAAAAAGAATAATCCAGTATTGATTGGTGAACCGGGCGTTGGGAAGACAGCCATTATCGAAGGCTTGGCACAACGTATAAATGATAAATCTGTTCCCAGATTACTTCATAATAAACGCATATTATCTCTTGATCTAGCATCCATAGTCGCTGGCACGAAATATCGTGGTCAGTTCGAAGAACGTATGAAAACTATCATGGTTGAACTGGAAAACACGGATAATCTCATTTTATTCATTGATGAGTTGCATACCTTGGTTGGCGCTGGCGGCGCCTCGGGTTCTCTGGACGCATCAAATATGTTTAAGCCGGCCTTGGCTCGTGGAGATATTCACTGCATCGGTGCAACAACTTTGGATGAGTATCGTAAGCACATAGAAAAAGACGGTGCCCTGGAACGCCGCTTCCAGAAGATCATTGTCAATCCACCCAGCCAGGATGAAACGGTCAGAATACTGATGGGCCTTAAAGAAGCTTATGAAAACCATCATAATGTCCGCTACGATGATAGTGCTATTGAAGCCTGTGTGTATTTATCAGACCGTTATATAACGGATAAATTTCTACCGGATAAAGCAATCGATATAATGGATGAAGCTGGTTCCAGAGCTCATCTGCACAATGTTAGCGTACCCCAGAAAATTATAGACCTTGAAAAAGAAATTGACAAGGTCAGAACCAGGAAAGAAGAAGTAGTTGCTGCCCAAAAATTTGAGGAAGCAGCAAAACATCGCGATAAAGAACAGAAACTGTTAGTAAAATTATCGAAATTCCAACAGGAATGGCAAGAGCACGAACATTCCAAACCTGAATTAATTTCTGAAGAAACGATTGCTGATGTTGTTGCGCTTGTTTCAGGCATCCCTGTGAATAAAGTTGCAGAGTCTGAAACGAATAAGCTTCTCAAAATGAAGGATGTCCTGCAAAAGAATATTATTGGTCAAAAACATGCTGTCACTAGTATATCCAAGTCAATTCAACGTGCTCGTGCTGGATTAAAAAATCCCAATCATCCCATTGGTGTATTTCTCTTTTTAGGTCCAACCGGAGTTGGTAAGACCGAATTAGCAAAAGTACTGGCAAATTATTTATTCAGTCAAACAGGATCTATTGTAAAAATTGATATGTCGGAATTTAGTGAACGATTCTCTATCTCTCGTCTGATTGGCGCGCCTCCCGGATATGTGGGTTATGAAGAAGGTGGCGAATTGACTGAAAAAGTAAGACGCAATCCTTATTCAGTTGTCCTTTTTGACGAGATGGAAAAAGCACATCCGGATGTATATAATCTCTTGCTGCAACTCTTTGATGAAGGTGTACTGACAGACAACTTGAGCCGCAAAGTTGATTTTAAAAATACGATTATCATATTAACATCCAATGTGGGCACAAAAGAAATCGTAAAGGGCAGTACGCTGGGATTTGTTGATCAGTCTTCAGATCAATCTTATGAAGCTATGCGGGATAAATTGTTGGACAGAATAAAAACAACTTTCAGTCCTGAATTTTTAAACAGGATAGATGAAACAATCGTATTTCATTCACTGTCTGAAGAACATGTTTTGGATATTATCAATCTGCAATTAGAAGATCTGCGGACCAATCTGCAGCGCAAAGGCATCAAGATCAGATTGACGAAATCTGCTTTGAAATTGCTGGTTAAGAAAGGATTTAATCCAGAATACGGCGCCCGACATTTACGCCGGGAAATCCAGAATAGTCTGGAAGACCCCATTTCTGAAATGTTGTTGGAAGAAAAATATGTGGAGCGTGATACAATTAAAGTGAATGCTAAAAAAAATGTTTTCTTATACACGAAAGCACCAATAAAAAAAGATAAATCTAAAAAATCAACGCCTTCCATCGATTCTACTGAAGAAGTAAAATCTCCCTAAATTCTGCCATATAGGTCGAAAATAAACCCTATAATTGCCATATAGGTTAATAATATATGTTGGTATAATAATTGTAATATATACAGCATAATTTATTATTCGCTGAATTAACTAAATAAAAAGGAAATTAATAATGGGTAAAATTATTGGAATTGACTTAGGAACAACGAATTCCTGTGTCGCCGTTATGGAAGGCGGTGAACCTTCTGTAATCAATAATCCTGAAGGTGGTCGTACAACCCCTTCTGTCGTCGCATTTACAAAAAATGACGAACGACTGGTAGGCCAACCGGCCAAACGCCAGGCTGTGACTAATCCGCAAAAAACAATCTTTTCAATCAAGCGCTTCATGGGCAGAATGTTTAATGAAGTTGGTACTGAACTTGAAGAAGTTCCTTATAAGGTCGAAAAGAAAAAAGGCGGAAATCTGGCTGTTAAAGTAGACGATAAGGAATACACACCGCCTGAAATCAGTGCCATGATTTTACAAAAACTCAAACAAATGGCTGAAGAACATTTGGGAACAACTGTTACAGACGCAGTTATAACTGTTCCTGCATATTTTAATGATTCCCAACGCCAGGCAACAAAAGATGCTGGAAAGATCGCCGGTTTGAATGTACGCCGTATTATTAACGAACCCACAGCAGCAGCACTTGCCTATGGTATGGATAAAAAGAAAGACGAAAAAATTGCTGTTTTTGATTTGGGCGGCGGTACGTTCGATATTTCAATTCTTGAACTGGGTGATGGTGTTTTTGAAGTGAAATCAACCAATGGTGATACGCACCTTGGTGGTGATGACTTCGATCAAAAAGTAATCAATTGGATCGCGGATGAATTCAATAAAAGCGATGGTATAGACCTGCGCAAAGACCCCATGGCACTGCAACGGTTGAGAGAAGCGGCCGAAAACGCTAAAAAGGAATTATCCAGTTCAAAACAAACTGATATCAATCTGCCATTTGTAACAGCAGATGCTTCCGGTCCGAAACACCTTAACATTACATTGACTCGCGCCAAATTTGAGGAATTGGTTTCAGATTTGATAGAGAGAACAATTGAACCGTGTAAAAAAGCAATAAAAGATGCTGGGTTATCTGCAGCTGATATTGATGAAGTCATATTAGTCGGCGGATCTACTCGTATGCCTAAGATTCAGGAAAAAGTGAAGGAAATTTTTGGTAAAGAGCCTAACAAAAGTGTCAATCCTGATGAAGTTGTTGCACTTGGTGCTGCCATTCAGGGTGGTGTATTGGCTGGTGATGTTGATGATATTCTTTTACTTGACGTAACACCACTTTCATTGGGTATTGAAACATTGGGTAGCGTATCCACAAAACTCATTGAACGAAATACAACTATTCCCACACGAAAATCTCAGGTATTTAGCACTGCAGCTGATAACCAAACCACTGTTGAAATACATGTGCTGCAAGGCGAACGTGAAATGGCGATTGATAACAAAACCATCGGTCGCTTTCATTTAGATGGTATTCCACCTGCACCTCGAGGTGTGCCGCAGATTGAAGTCACTTTTGACATTGACGCGAACGGTATTCTGAATGTAAATGCCAAGGATAAAGCAACCGGTAAAGAACAAAGCATTCGCATCGAGGCCTCCAGTGGATTGAGTGAAGCAGAAATTGACAAAATGGTCAATGATGCCAAGAAACATGAAACCGAAGATAAAGAAAACCGAGAAATGGTTGATTTACACAATCAAGCAGAGCAACTAGTATATCAGACAGAAAAGAATATCGACGAATTTGGCGAAAAGTTATCAGATGATGAGAAAAAAATTCTAACGGATGTTGTTGAAAAACTGAAAACAGCAAACTCTGGTTCGAATGAAGATGATATTCAGTCGGCCATGGATGCACTAAATGCAGAATGGAATAAACTGGCATCAAAAATGTACGAATCCAGTAAAGAAACTGAACAAACAGAAACAGGAACACCTTCAAACGGTGAAGAAAAGAAGAAAAAGGAAGAAGGTGAAATTGAAGATGCCGACTTTGAAGTTGTAGATTAATACGCTTTGATTATTAAGTATGAAAAAAAGCGTTCTTCCGGGAACGCTTTTTTTGTATTTGGAACCCTGCACATGTATATTCGTAATGTCGGGTATCCGTATCCATAATACATGACACGTACACAATCCATAATTCTTGGGATCTTTTTCCTCATTATTGTGGCTGTGAATATTATTTTACAGTCATCATCTTGGCGTTTGCCGATTCAGAACTACGTCAACTCAAAGTTAAAAGAAAATACGGAGTGGCAAATAACTATTCCTGAACTTGAAGGTAACCTGCTTGGTACTGTAAAAGGGAAAGGAATGAAATTCAGCCATGAAAATGGATCTGATATCATTTTTGGTGAGTTCTCAATTAAGGTTAACTATTTACGTAGTTTATTCACAGCACCGACATTAACACAGTTAAGGGTGGAGGATATTCTAGTGTCTCCTGTTATTGATCCAGATTCGATACGAATTGAAACTGATAATGACAGTTTAGAAATAGATATTCCTTCTGGACTGAATTTTACCATTGAAGACTTACGACTGGGTGGTATTGTGTATATTCCAATAAAAAATGTTTCTAAAGCTTTGAGATTTAAATTAAACAGCCGTCTTGATGTTACTCCTGAAAAAAAAGAATTCTATATCAATGAAATTTCCGCCTCACTCACTGATACTACTGGATATGTTTTTTTAAGAAACACCGCATTAACATTATTTGAAACCAGTGCACATTTCTCACCGGCAAACGGAGTGATTAATGGTTTACCATTCGATGGAGAAATACATTATGATTGGGCTGTTTTACCTGATCTTACGGGCAATATTCATATTGAACGCTATGATTTTCCTGAACAGATTTTTGAAAATATACCCCTAAAACCAAAATTCTCTTCTTTGGAAACTTTTGTCCATTTTGAATCAGATTTAGTACACTATTTTGGTGATGTGACTGTTATGAATCCTTTGGGATTGTTCATGAAAGGAGAACTTTCTTTAACACGACATGATAATCATTTTACATTAGACCGCTTAGGGTTAGACAGTGAAGACACCAATCTATCTTTGTCAGGGATTTATGAAGATAATGGCCGTATCAGTGGCAATATGTTATTAACACATTTTGATTTGAGTCGATGGATCACTGAACAGCAACAGACGAATGTAAATGGTACTATCATGCTGGAGGGAACAATTCAAAAGAATAATATCAATGATGTTTCTGTGACAATAGAGGTGAATGAATCTGAATTATATGGTGATCGTGATATTTCCATTTCAGGAACATTTTCATACAATGATCAGGTATTATTAATAGAATCACCATTATCCTTTGCAATAGGTCCGAGTTCTGTAACACTTAAAGGATATATAAATCTTCTGGATAGAACATTGGACATGGATCTGAAACTGAACGATGCCAGTATTTTTCTGATAAATAATTTTTGGAGTGATTCATTAAATAGTGGTTTTGCAACAGGAGATCTACAGGTATCAGGAACAATTGATAATCCATCGATTCGTGCTGAATTAGAATGCAGAAATCTTGGTTATCATGACACTTTCCTGGATCAAATAAAAATGAATGTCCATTGGATTCCAGCCCAGAGCGGTGGTGATGGTTTCTTCAGAGGAAAAATTGGTCGGGGTTCGTGGCGGAAGTATGCATTTGATAACGGTTTGGTTGATATTGCTTTTTCCCAGGATGGTATTGATATCCAGAGCGCTGAATTCAATCAGTCAGAAAATTTTCTGCAAATATCAGGAATTTTGTCACCAGATAGTATTTTGACTTTAAATCACATGCAACTGGCTTATGAAAACCATTATTTTATAAACGTCATACCTTTCTCCGTGGAATTTGAACCGGATAAAATCGAGATCCATCCTTTTAAAATTCATATAGATGACGGCATTGCCTCGGGGCACATGACCATTAGAGATAAAATAAAAGGGATTTTTCATTTAACAAATGTAAATGCTGATGTCATGAAACTATTTACCGATGATATCCGCTATCATGTTTCTGGAACAAGCTTTGGAGATATTTCCATTGCAGATCGAGATGACCATCTCGAAGTTAAAATGGACTTAACTCTGAAAAACGGTATTGCTGCCAGGCAGAAATTTTCAGAGATGAAATTAAAAGGATCTTTATACAAATCTCTTTTAAATGTAGAAGAAGTTTCATTGATAGCCGATGATCGAAAACGTATTATTATTTCTGGTTTTGTGCCTCTTGGTAAAATAGATAATCGAGACCGCGAATTTGATTTTAACATTATTTTTGATGAATTGGACATGTCACTTTTAACACAATTTAGTCAGTCATCAACGTTTATGGATGGAAAGATCTCCGGCAGTTATCATCTGGGAGGAAGTACTAGGAAAACACTATACAATTTTGATCTTTACATTGGAGATGCTATCTGGGACAGGCTACCCCTTGGAACTGTAACCGCTGAAGGATTATTTGATGGTAAACGATTATACTTTAACAAATATATTTCCAGTTACAATGGATCAAAACTTTCAGGTGCAGCATTTTTACCTATTGACTATAATATTGCTTCTGAAAATTTTGGTGAATATTTCAAGGATGATTCAATGTGGGTTTATGTGACTGGTCATACAAAAACCCTCGAGTTTTTGACTACCTATATGACCAATGTGGATTCCATCAATGGCGATTTTGATTTTGAATTAGAAGTCAAAGGCCCTCGGTATAATTTGATTCGCAATGGTTATTTAACCAGTCATGAAGCAACGATTTATTCCATACAACTGGACGATCCAATATATAATGTACAGGGATACGCAGATTTATATCATAATCATTTTGAGTGGAAATCTCTTGCAGGTAGTATGGTTAAAGAGCCTACTGATCTAAAAAAACATAATATGTTTGTTTCAGGCTCAATGGATATGACACAATTTTTCAAACCCATTTATGATCTGAATATCAAAGGAGAGGAAATTTATTTTAGAACATTATTGGGTGATTTTGAAGGAATTGTTAATGTTGATCTTTCGTTAACCGGAAGAGATACGATTGAAATCGCCGGTATGATTGAACCTGTTGATGCAGTGATGTACCAGGAATTTGTTTCTGATTCAGATGTGGAAGCGGTGGATGATAAAGATGGTACAGTTATCAATTATAAACTGAATTTTCCTATAACCGGTGATTTTGCACTGCGAAATTCACAAATTGATGCTCATTTGTCTGGTGAATTGAGTATGACCAAGTTTGGAAATAAGTCGTCAGATTTTGGTGGCGAACTGTATGTAAGAGATGGAAAATTTTATTATTATGGAGATGTATTCAATATATCGGAAGGGTATATGAGTCTAGATAAAAAGGGATTTAATCCTTATCTGGATATTTCTGCTCAAACAAAAATAAACCAGGAGCAAATTTATATTCATTTAGTGGGACGTTTAGATAATCCTCAATTAGTACTAGAATCATCCAGCGGCTTTTCTAATAGTGATATTATTGAGTTGTTGACTATCAGGAGCCGTTTTGAAGACCAGGAAATTTCTGCAACGGGATTTGGAAAGAGCGCTCAAAATATTCTTGGGGCATACCTGGAACGGCAATTGGAAAAAAATATATTACAAGTCACCGGACTTGGCCAAGCTGGGTTGATTGACAATCTAAGCATTTCAGGCACTGCTGGGCTTATTGATCCAAATAGCTATCAGGAATTTACCATAAGCGCTGAGCGGCAGATTTCAGATAACCTTTCATTGAATTATTCATATCACCGATCCTTCTCCCTGTCAAATCCAACGATGAATAAAGTCGGTGTAGAACTCCGTTTAAATCGTTATGTTTCTTTTGTGGGAAATGTTGACGAGACAGGTAATATGCACGTAAAATACCGCCTGCGTTACTCGTACTAAAAACACACTTAAATATGCGTAATTTCAAATACTGGGGAATTATTGTCCTATTTGCGGGGATTGTATGTTCACAAAGCGATGAAACGTTGTTTGTAAATAAAGTTTACTTTATAGGTAATGAGGTTATCCCCGATAGACAATTACTGAAAAATGTGAACCTGAATGGTTCGTTTCTTTTTTCAAAAACAGAATTTGATCGGCGCATTTTGAAACTGGATGCAATAACAATTAAAAATCGATATAAATCAGATGGATATCTAAATACGACAGTCCGTGATTCATTCATAACAGAAAGTAATTTTGTAGATATATACTTTATTATTAATGAAGGTAAGAGAAGTTATATAAATAGGATAGATATTAGAGGTAATAATCAGATCTCAAACCGGACAATCCTAAAATTGTTAGGCCTAAAAAATAATAGACCTTTTAATCCTGTTTCTTTAAATACAAACTTGACAGTTGTCGAAGAAAAATATCATCGCATCGGAAAATTATTTTCCATAATTGACATTAATACAGAATTAAGAGATTCTGTTAATATTGAAATTATTATTGATGAAGGGCCGGATGTATTTATAAATAAAACGTTTATTGAGGGCGCTGATTCATCTAAACACTATGTTGTGAATAGAGAGTTGTATTTTGAAAAAGGCGATATATACAATCTGGATGATGTTTTGTTATCACAGCGGAGATTATTAGAAACAAGTCAGTTCTCATATGTAAATATCTATCCTGTAAAGTACATGCATAGTGATACGCTGGTGAACATGGTTATAGAAGTGCGCTATTTTCCCAAGCGTGAGATTAGTTCTGAAGGAGGTTTTGTTCCCATCGAGTTTGGTGGACTAACATTGTCTGGCCCGGGAGCATTTCTACAATGGAAGAATAGAAACCTGTTTGGATCAACCACTCGATTATCAGCTAAAACGTCAATTGATATTCCAACAGAACAGGGGCTGCGTTATCCCCGTTTCAAAGTCAATTTTAACTTGGAAAATCAATGGCTTCTGAATTTGCGATTTCCTACAAGAGTGCAAACATTGTATGAATTGTATAAAAAATACGGTTCCAGCGAAAATCCATTTATTCAGCGTTATGGATTCAACTGGTCATCAATTAATCGTATCACAGAATCATCTTACATTGAATTTGGTGTGCGCTGGGAAAAATTCAGTCAACAGGAGAAGGGTATTTCAGATGTGGAACAGCGTATGATCTCCCTTAAAACAAAATTGGATTATTCAGATAATCCATTATCACCAACCAAAGGTGTAGTAATAACGGGTGATATTTACAGTGTGGGTGGTCCTTTGCGCGGAACTCGGGAATATCAAAAAATAGATACTGGCATACGATTATACATTCCTTTACCACGCAGGATTGTTTTTGCATCCCGCATTAAATATGGTCAGATTTTTGATTGGAAAGTAGAGTATAACGAATACGAAGAAGTCTTATTTGAAAAATTCTATCTTGGAGGTACAAAATCGCTACGGGGCTGGAATGCTCTTCAATATCCGCAAAAAGAAAGTACTGATGAGATATATAAAAATGGAAAAGAAATCCGATTTTTAACCAGTTATGAATTGCGTTTTCCAATAATTGGTTCTTTAGGTGCAGAAGTATTTACCGATGGCGGCCAATTATGGGACAGTACTTCAGATATCAGTTTAGGTGATTTAAGTTGGAATGCAGGAGCAGGGTTAACGTATATATCTCCTCTAGGCCCGGTACGACTGGATTATGCTTATCAATTGGATAATCGAGATAATTGGGAAGTGCTTTTAGATGTTTTATACGCCTTTTAGGGAACCCCTTTTTATATCGGTAGTATAAAGCATTCAGTTACATATTGTTGAATATGATTGCTGATGTAAATTCGGCGTCCAAAAATTGAGGTTAACAAGTAAAATGAAATACATTATCATCTGGTTTTCCATAATTAGCTTAATAATCATCGGCTGCGAAGGAACAAAGACAGCCGAGGAATATTTTACCGTAGCTGAAGTGGAAAGGAATGCCAAGAATATTAAAGTATCCCTGGAAAACCTGGACAATTTAATTAAACATTATCCTGATCACGCATTAGCACCGCAGGCACAATATCTCTTGGGAGATATTTATATGAATGACCTTAGGGATTTTCAAAATGCGATCATTTCGTACAATAAAGTACTGGAAAACTTCGCTGGTTCGGCTCATGAA
>Ga0257112_10000653_pt1 | contig 13724 bp, 10 predicted proteins | sample LP_taG_5_FD_191565 | JGI IMG/M metagenome (GOLD analysis project Ga0257112, IMG submission 191565) | Marine microbial communities from Northeast Subartic Pacific Ocean, Canada - LP_J_2015_P26_1000m | ecosystem: Environmental > Aquatic > Marine > Oceanic | place: Canada: Northeast Subartic...
GGAAACGAACCACCAGCCGATCAGAAGCGGGTAATCACCAAACGAAAGCCGATGAACGGCCGACGCACGCCGGGGTCCACGCCTCCGCGAATCGCGGACCGCACGTTCCTCTCCGGATCGTTGAACGCACCGCCACGCATCACCCATAGGGCGTCCGCGTCGAGGCCCTCCCGGTCGTCCGTTTCGTCGTAGGGGTAGGCCTGGTACGGGCTCCGGGTCAACTCCCAGACGTTGCCACTCATATCGAGAAGGCCGAAAGGGCATTCCGGACAGTCGAAACTGCCGACCGGCGCCGTACCCCGCCCCCCGTAGTTCGCCCGGTCCTGTCTCGGCGCATTCCCCCATGGATAGACTCTCCCGTCCGACCCGCGCGACGCCTTCTCCCATTCGGCTTCGGTCGGCAGGCTGATCCTCCAGCCCTCGCGGAGCAGTCGGCTGAGCTCCGACGGTGTATCCGGCCATTCCCTGAGTGTTGTCTCGAGCCATCGGGCGTAGGCCAGCGCGTCGGTCCAGGAGACGGTAGCCACAGGATGATCCGGTGGCGGCTGGAATGCCTCGTCATCGGCTCGGTACCCCGTCTCCTCGACGAATACCGCGAACTGAGCAACCGTGACTTCGTACCGGCCGACGTAGAACGAAGGAAGATCCAACGTCGCCTGAGGACGTGCGCCTGGCCACCACTCGTTGTCGAAGGCCAGTGGATCGATCGCGGGGTCACTTCCCATCAAGAATGGACCGCCCGGAACCTCAACGAAACCGAGGAGCTCTTCGTCCGGGAGAAACCATGCGTCCGAGCGGAAACCAGCAAGGTCTCCAAGACTGGTCGCAAGCCGGGAAAGGCGCTCCACGTCGACCACCGATTCGGGCTGCGGGCCCCGGAGCGACATCCATACGGCCAGTACAACAGCGAGCACGAACGCGATTCCGATGATCGAGGGAGGCGGGCCGCCCGCACCCTGCCGCACTTCCTCTTTTTCACTCACAATGACCGCGGAGCCTCAGCGCAGGCGAAGGTCCAGCCGTGGCCACAGGCCCGGGCGTACAAGTCCGGCTCGGGCATCTCCAACAGGTTTTGCCCCCCTTCGCGTAGGAGCAGTCGAAGGTCGATGACACGCGGGAGCGCCCGGCTGGGACTCTCCGGGTTCAACACGTTGACACATCCCGCCTGGAAACGAACCTCACACGCCCTCGAAAAATAGGCGGTCGCGAGGTCGAGGTCGGTTTCTGTGATCCGGCCCTCGACATAATGACTACCCAACTCGTTGCAAGCCCATCCCGAGTTGTCTCCACAGTACGTGGACTCCAGTTGGATCAGGCGTTCACACGCATTTGGCCGCCCCTCCGCACACGCCTGTTGCCAGAAGGGCAAGCTATCACCCGTGTGGCGCCCGTCGGTCTGGCCCGTCGCAGTCATGGCTGCGAAAAATACGATCCAAACCGCCATGTGGGCCAAGTTGAGGCGCTGGGCAGCCCAGTCGAATCGCCAACGACTCGCTCTGGGACTGCGCTCAAAAGCCCGCACCAGACGATCGATCCTTTGCACGCTCAAATTCAGGAGCGGAACACACAGAAGCTTGTCGTAGAAGGTCGGCACACCGAGCGCGCCGAGGAGCGCGTAAAGACCAAAAACACCAAGGCCGTACAGTCCGCCGAAAATGCTCTTACCGACCGGTGTCCTCGGCGACGTGGACGGATCGGTTATGAGCAGGTGCAGTCCGAGGAATACCGCAGATGGGATCTCCGAATCGATAAAGTAGGGAACACCGGTGACCGCCCAATACGCCCCGCTCAGGGCGAATAACATGATTGCCGCGGACGCGGCGACCAATGTTATCGAAAAGAAGTACATGACGATCAGGCCGATCAAGAACAGAAACGAGTATATGTAGGGCGCGAGGGTCAGCGTCGACGCGATCTCCTGCCCCCAGGTCAGGCCTGTCGTATTCGTGGCAATCAATACCAGCGAGAACAGCCCCAGCGAGAAGGCGGAGGGGTTGAAGATGTGGACCCGCTTTCCATCCCGTTGCCACCGCACGAACTCCTTGCCCAGGAACCCAACCGCAAGCATCAGAAACTGCAGATAGAACCAATCATCCCGGAACCAGAGAAACAGGTTCGTGCTGAAAATGATGGGAAACGGCCCGAACCCGAGCGCATAGTTCTCGCGCCGGGTCCACGCCAGCAGCATGTCGAACGCGTAGGCGAACACCAACTGCGCCACAAGGAGCCAGAAGAACTCGTACACAGGCCGCCAGTAGAAGCCCCAATAGGTGAACACCGACACATGCATCACGGCCTGCAGATAGTGCTGCGGGCGAAGCACGGTGCTGAACGAGCGGCCTTCGGACGCGCCCCTTACGCGAAGGAAGAGCAGAACCTGCCAGACCAATAGTACGGCCGCGGCACCCCAAAACGAGCGAGTCAGAATGGGGTTGTCCGACACGCGCGGCAGTAGCGACATCAGGGCGAGGACCAGCGTCAGCGCCAAGGGCACCAAGAACACACGCCGCGCCGGCGGGACTCGCGAATCTACTTCCTTCTTTTTCTGTCGGCTCCCTTGATGGGCACGCCGCCGTCGCGCAGATGACATCGATTTTGTTCGGGACTCGGGCTGTTAGAAGGCTGGGCGGGGATGCGTAACCGGGCCCCTCACAGTGAGCCTACGCGGTCGGGGAGGCAAGATAGATGGAAGTGCCGACACCCCACCCAGAAAGAACACGAGTGGGAGCGGCCCACGGCCGGTTGGGCTCATGGTCGATACATACGATCATGGTCTCGACGAGTGAGGGGAGGCTCTGCGACCTTATCATCCAAGGTGTCTGCCGGCCGTGGCACCGGGCTGCCGAATATGGCCCGGAAGATCATGGACGAAATACAGATGTCCATCGTGCTCACCAGAACCGCCGCCGCCGCCAGCGTAAAACCAAGAACGTAGCCGACGACCGGATAGGGCGAATCGAATACCCCCACCGTGACGATCAACCACAGGGCACCGACCCCACACGCAAAGCGACTTGGGGGACCCCTTTTCGGTAGACGTCGAGTCCCCGTCAAATGACGTATCCCGTAATTGTAGATCAGGTCGAACGGGTGGACCGGAAGAATCGCCGCAAGAAACGCGATCGCTGCGAGTGTCAGCAACAGTGGGGTCGAGGCAAGGGCAGTAGCGACGATCGCCAACGTCGCACAAAGTGCGAACGCCAGACGCAACCACGACCCAACTTCGGCCAGGTGTTCTTCGTCAATCGAGTCGAATCCCTGTACATCGAGACGACCCAAGCGCTTCGTTCCCAAGATACTCGGCATAATCCGACCTCCGACCGTGGTCTAAATGTGGATCGCCCGCCCCAGGGCTGATAGGGCACCCTCGGCGATGGCCTCCGACAACGTGGGGTGCGGATGCATGGCGCGGTCCATCTCTTCGACGGTGGATTCGAGATGGCGCCCCACGACAAACTCCCCGATCAACTCGGTGGCGTGCGATCCGACGATGTGGGCCCCGAGGATCTCGGAGTACTGGACGCCACGAATGACCTTTACGAAACCCTCCGAGTGGCCGGAGGCGAGCGCACGACCGTTACCGACCCACGGAAACTTTCCGATGTCAATCTCCAATCCCTGCTCCCTAGCCTGCTCCTCCGTAAGTCCCACCGACGCGACCTCGGGACTGCAATACGTGCAGTTCGGGACGTTCTGGTAGTCCACCGTGCCATGGGCCTGGCCAGCGATGGCCTCGACACAGATCACCCCCTCGTGCATGGCTTTGTGGGCCAGCAGTTGATTGCCGGCACAGTCGCCAACTGCGTAGACACCCTTGGCGTTGGTCCGCATGTACTCGTCCACAATGAAGAAGCCTTGATCGTCGAGCTCGACGCCAGCGGCGTCCAGACCCAGGTCGCCTGTGTTCGGCACACGTCCCACGGCCGACAGGACACGCTGGACGTCAAGGGTCTGTTGCTGGCCCTTCTTGTCCTTGAAGTCGAGCTTGATGGACCCTTTCGTGAGGTCCGCGCTCTCGACTAGCGCCCCGGTGTGAAAATCCATGCCGCGCTTCTTGAAGCTCCGCTCAACCGCATCAGACGAATCGGCGTCTTCGAGCGGTAGGATACGATCCAATGCTTCAATGACCGTGACCTTGGTGCCGTACGCATTGTATATGTCAGCGAACTCCATCCCGACGGCGCCAGCCCCCACGACAGCCAGCGTTTCCGGTGCCTCACTCTGGAAGAGGGCCCCGGTGGAGGACCAGATCCGTTCCTCATCGATCGGCAGAACCGGGATGTCCCTCGGCCTGGAACCAGTTGCCAGGATGACGTGCGCTGCGGTGTAGGCCTGCCGGGCGCCGTCGGCGGCCTCGACCTCTACAATGCCCCCGATCGAGAGGCGGCCACGTCCCTCGATGTGGGTGATCTTGTTCTTCTTGAAGAGGTGGCTCACCCCTTTGGACAGTTCTTCCGCAATCGCCCTGCTACGCTCCTGGGCCGGCCCGAGGTCCACGTTCGCCTCGGCGAACGTGATACCATGCGTCTCCGCAGTCTTGAGTTCGTTGGCCAGGGCCGCGCTGGTCAGGAGGGCTTTGGTGGGAATACATCCTATGTTGAGACAAACACCTCCCAGCTTATGAGCCTCGACACAAGCCACGCTCAGTCCGAGTTGCGCCCCTCGGATAGCTGCAACGTAACCTCCGGGGCCTCCACCTATGATGAGTAGATCGAAATCGTTTCCTGTCACGCCTTTACCTCTTTCGAAGCGGTCCGTTCGCTACAGGGCGGTCGGTGAATGAGATGTCCCCCACCCGTGACCTCCACGGCTTCGCGGAGATGGTTCCCAAGTTAGATACGAATTTCACTTACTTCCAGACGTACGTGTGCCTATCGTGAATCTTAGGGCTAGGCCACCGTGTTTTCGGCTTTGTCCGAGGTTTGAACATGTGGACACTACTCGCGGCTGCCGCAGTCTTCATGGGAGGACGAAAGGGCCGTACCCAAAGTGAGTTTCAGCGACGGTATAGCCACCTAAATCCACTCCTCCTGCACTCGCGGCTCGTTTCTACACCGGCCCCCACCTGAACCAGCCCCGCCAACACCGCCACTGAAATAGAATCATTATTCTATTTTGTGACAACCAAGCTCCACGGAGCACGGGAAGGCATGACGATTGACCTTGATTCGTCATGTATCGCCTCGACATGGCCGACATCGGCACCTCCATCCTGGACCTCGCCGTCCGGGGATATCTGCCGACCATGTTCGCAATCGATCTTCAGGACATGTCCCACGGTCCGCAGCGCAATGAGTTCGTAGCTCCAAGCAGCGGAGGGGCTGCAGCGGAGGCAGGGGCTATGGCGGGGACGGCGGCCCCAGTGGGGGTGGCCGCAGGGGAGGAGGACTCCGGGAGGAACCTACCCTACCCGTGGGGGCTCCGACACCGGGCTACCCGTGTCCTTCGCCTGTTGCGCTCGTCCCAAAGCCAAGCAGAGCACGGCCCAGACGCCCGCCACTGGCACGGCCGCGGCCGCAACCCAAGCCAACGTCAGCCCCAGGGCAGCGAACATGCCATCCACTCCCACGCCCGCCACATCACCACCACGATAAAGGAAAACGTCCACGAAGGGCTTGGCCTTGTACTTCTCCGACGGTGAGACGACGCTGAACAGGGTCTCCCGCGCAGGCCTCGAAACGGCGTACCGCGTAGCACGTTGCACCGCCTGGAAGACCGCCATGACCCCGAAGACGGTCCAGGCCGAGAGAATCGCGAAGCCGGTCATGGTCACGACGGGCAAAATGACAAGCGTCCAGCCCACACCGATACGCTTGATCACATGTGTGGTCACAAAAATCTGGACGAAGAGCGTGGCGACCTGGGCGAGGGCGTCGAATAGGGCGAAACCCGCCACAAGTTCACTGAACGTGTCCGTGTTGTTGCTGATGACGAGGGCCTGCGTGAAGTAGATCAGCGTATTAGAGATCGCCATCAGCATGATGTAGGCACCGATGCCCAGCAGATACGGCGAGTGCACAACGGCCTGGGCACCCTCCCAGAACGTCCCGCCGATGCCCCCCTCGCCCGCGACATCCCTATCACCAGCCCGCTGGTGCCCTTCTATGGCCGCCCCGTCGGCTGTGAGCTGTGAACGCTGAGAACCGAAGACCAGGCGGTCCAGACTGAGCATCACCACGATGGCCAACCCGAAAAAGGCCGCCCCTGTCAGCATGAGTCCCGCGGGGAGGTAGACCGAGTCGGTCATCCCACTGATCACATTGGTTGCCCAGCCACCAACCAGCGCCCCTAATGTGCCCCCGATGCCAATGAAGGCGAACATCCTTTTACCCTGGCCCACGTCGAAGATATCCACCATGAACGCCCAGAAGACGCTCGTCACGAACAGGTTGGCCGTGCTGAGCCAGACGAAGAAGGTGTAACCCACATAGCGCGCCACGGGGGTCTCCGTATCCGTGCCGATGAGTCCGCCCCCAGCGGCTCCGTCAGCGATCAGCATCCCTGAGAACACGATCAAGCATCCGATCACGAACAGGTAGCCGATCGGGATGAACCGGCGGCGGTTCGTTCTCGCCACTATCCCACCGAACGCCAGGACACACAACAAGGATACCACCGCCGTCCCCACGAAAAGCCAACGGAGCTCGTCCATCCCCCTGGCGACTCCCATCGCGTCTCGTACCGGGCGGAGGAAGAAGTATCCGCACAGGATGCAGAAGAAGTAAACCGCTGACAGGACAGCGAGCGGCTGTTCTTCCTTCTTGATGTTCAGGATTCGTGAAACCGCATCGGTCACCTGCTCTGCGTCCTTGCCCTTAGGGGAAACAAGCCTTCAGCCGGGCTCATCCGGTCGAGGCAACCTAAGGTTATAAGGCGCTCGACGCACCGCCCCTGGGTTCAACCGACCTGGACGCCTGATTTCCAACTGAACGAGGTCGAGCCCCGGCAACACTTCCGCTGGCGCCGGAATGTCGCACTCCAACACACGCTGTATGCTCCCGGGCTCGCCAGCCTCGACTGCCCTTGCCTGTTCCTTGGCATGGTAGCTGGAACGCACGAGGGGGCCCGCCTCGACGTGCCCGAATCCGAAGTGTTCCTCGCCTACCCGTTTCCACTCGGCGAACTCGGCTGGTGTTACCCAGCGAGCGACTGGGATGTGCTGCATCGACGGCCTCAGATATTGGCCCAGCGTGAGGATGTCGACCGCCGCCTCGCGAAGGTCGCTCATCGCCTGCCGGATCTCGCGCGCTTCCTCCCCCATCCCAAGAATGATGCCCGTCTTCGTCAAAAGAGAGGCGTCGATCCTCTTGGCGGCGCCCAGGAAGGAAATGGACCGCCAATAGCGGCCGCCCGGACGCACATCCGGGTGAAGCCTTTCGACAGTCTCCAGATTGTGTCCCAGGATGGCCGGTCTAGCTTCCATGACGACCCTGAGCGCTGATTCGTCCCCTTTGAGGTCTGGAATGAGAACCTCGACCGAACAACCGGGGACGGCCTTGTGGATGCGGCTGATCGTCTCCGCGTAGATGCCGGCGCCCCCATCAGCGAGCTCGTCCCGATTGACGCTCGTGATCACCACGTGCTCGAGCGCCATGGCACGTACCGTGTCAGCGACGCGGGCGGGTTCCTCGAGGTCGAGTTCCGTGGGGAGCCCATGCGCTACCGCGCAGTACTTGCAGGCGCGGGTACAGACGTCTCCGAGGATCATGAAGGTGGCGGTGCCGGCCTCCCAACACTCTCCGATATTGGGACACCCCGCCTCCTCACACACGGTGTGCAGCGCCTGGCTTCTCATGAGGCCCTTGAGCCGAAGATACTCCGAGCCTCCGGGCGACCGGACCTTCAGCCACTCCGGTTTTCGGGCGCGCATGGGCACCGTGTCCAACCCCTCATGCGCTCGAATGCTGGAGCTCCCTTTGGGCTTGACCAGACCGGTGTCTTTGCCGCCGGGGGCATAACCTCCGGACGTTTCCATGAGCGTTTTTTGCACGTGCTACCTGGCTTTGGGATAACGGAGGAGGGGCCCCCCGGCCTTTCCTGGCAATACTTTAAAAGAAAGCGCCGACCGGGGGCCGGTTCAACCCCATTCTTGATACCGATACGGCTCTACCGCCTGCCCTCAGGACAGGACGGTCTACAACCTCCCCTTGGGCTGACTCGACACGACGTGGGCAACCACCTCTTCCGGTGAGTCGGTGATGTAAATCAGGTCGAAATCTTCCTCGGAAATCTTGCCCTCTCGAAGCATGGTGCCTCGGAGCCAATCCATCATACCAGCCCAATAGTTCGCGTCGAACAGTATCACCGGAAAATTCTTGACTTTTCTGGTCTGAATCAGTGTCAGCGCCTCGAACAGCTCGTCGAGCGTGCCGAATCCGCCGGGAAAGATGACAAAGGCCTGTGCATACTTCACGAACATCGTCTTCCGTACGAAGAAGTATCGGAAGTCGATCCCGATATCGACGAAGTCGTTCAACCCCTGCTCGAACGGCAGCTCGATGTTGCACCCAACCGACGGTGTCCCCACCTCCTGTGCGCCACGATTCGCCGCCTCCATGATCCCGGGGCCACCCCCGGTGATGATGCCGTACCCCGCCTCCGCTAGGAGGCGAACCGTCTCGACGCAGCGATCGTACGCGGGGTCGGCTGTGGTCAGACGTGCCGAGCCGAAGACCGAGACGCACGGACCGAGGGTGCTGAGCTCGTCGAATCCCTCAACGAACTCTCCCATGATCCGAAACACCCGCCAGGAATCCTTGCCCCCACGGAAGAGCCCTCTCTCCTGCAATTCGTCGACGGCGGACTGAAGAAACCGCTCATCCTCGGTCTCCTTCGAGGCCGGGGGCGGCGGGATGGTCTGCTGGGGTTCTTGCCCTTCGTTGTCTTCACTCAAGATTCCGTTTCCTTGCTAGTAACGTCGCTGGTTACCTCGCCGCTTAACCTGAGGATTCGATCTGAGCGGCTTCGGGCCGTTTCGACCCATAACACTACCCTAGCCAATAGGACGGGCGTGAAATCGCAGAATTGGGACACCTGCTGCGCCTGGAAAACGCGGGATGGCTCCGCCGGGGCCAGAGCCTCGTCGCTCACATCGTTCAGTCGTTCCGACCCAGCACCTCTGCCGTGGCCCGCATGTCGGGAAACACTCCCTCGTGTTCCTGGTACTCGACGAGATTCTTAGCCATCTCGGTCTCATAGGCATCCAACCAGCGCCGGTAGTACTCGCGAGCACTGGCGCTGTCGCCGAGCGCCAGCGATGCGTCCCCGGCCGTGGCCAACCCAAAAAGGTGGTCCGGTAGCTGCGACAGAGTCTCCTCGGCGTTCTCCAGGGCCTCGACGTTGAATTGGCCCATCAGGTGAAGGAGCGCCCAGTGGAATCTTCCGTCGGCGTCCAGCGTTTCGACCAGTCCATAGGCGGCGATGGCCATCGGTAGGAACTGGACTACCTCCGTCGAGTTATCCGCGGACTCCGCCCTCATCACACGATCGAAGAGGCGATCGGCCGCCTCACGTGGGGACATCGAAGTCAGGTCTGGCGGCGATGGGCCGGCTGCCGCGCCCCCAGCCGGGCCGACGGCGGCCGGCGGCGCGGGAGCAGCCCGTCCGGGGCCATACACCGGATACGCGATCACCAAGACGAGCCCCAGCAATAGGGCACCGGCCATCCACCACACCAACTGATTTCCCGAAGTGTGGGTGGCCGTCGGCGAAGCGCCCATCGCGGTTCCACATTGATTACAGAATCGGGCTCCAGCGGGCGGTTTATGGCCGCATCTCGGGCACTCCGGCTTCCCCAATGCCGTTCCACAGTTCGCGCAAAACCGCCCGCCCTCCGCGGCCGTGCCACAACTCGGGCACTTCACTCGTCATCCCTCCTGTCAAGGCGTGACGGCCCGGACGGCCCGGGAGTCAGCGCGTTGAACAGCATCGGCCACGTGGCGACGGTCTGGGCTCGGTAGTTGGGCTGGAAACCAAACAACACCACCGAGCCCTCGCCTACAGACGTCTCAACGACAGCCGGTTTTCCAGCCACATGCTCCGGACCGAGCAGCCAGCCTGACCGCAGGGGGTTACCGTCACTGAATCGGGCTGTAACACGAACCGAAGGATCTGAGACATCGAACGCCCTACTGGCTCTCGAAAACCAGGCCCCCACCGATTCGGGAAGCCCCACGTTGAGGGCGTGGCCAGGTTCCGGACGCATCTCGAGGATCGAGCCGGGTATATAAAAATCCGACGCGTTGAGCCGCTCCACCGCGCTCGAGACACCGAGGTCGAAGATTTCCGCCACGTAGTCGGTCGCGGCCTCGATGGCCACAATACGCCCCCCCTCACGCACGAAACGGTCCAGAGCCCGCTCTCCCTCGGAACCCACGCCGCCCGCATACGCCTCGGGGACCGTTCCTCTCCGAAATCCCGAGCTTATAGAGTTAGGGTCTTGCCCCTGGAAGAGAATCACGTCGTAATCCCGGCGAAGATCACCAGCCCGAACACGTGCATTCTTGAGCGTGTCGTAGGCGAGCTCGTGCTGGTCGAAGACCCAGCGGGTCCAGCCAGCCTCCATGGGCTCTCGCCAGGACTTGTAGATAGCGATTCGCGGCGCGCGCTCACCCCGGAGGGCTTCGGGTAACTCAAAAACGAATCCTGGCGTCTCGATCGGCGTGGGCTCGATCACCGCAGCCACATCAGGATCTAGCTCCTCCACCGAAACGGCCGCCACGTTCATGAGCAGCGGCAACGTGTGGGCCGTCACATCGTACGGCCGGCGTGGCGGACCGCCGGGGTACTCGCGCAGATCCGGATACTGTTGCACCTCGAGGAGCGTCTGGGCGAAAGACGCGTAGGGCTGGTTCATAGGAACCACATACGTGCCGAGCGGGAACGCTTCGCCATCGGCCTCGAATGCCTCCGAAGCGCGATACACCTCTACGTCGCCCATGCGCAAGATCCGCAGCACATAGGCCAGGCCAGTCTCGTTGTCCTGGTCGGCGGGAATGACCCACGCGGCGGGCCATTCGTCCCACCCATTCACGGCACGCTCGTTGATCCGGTAGAAGTTTTCCAGCCAAAATCTTCGGTTCTTGGCGGCGTTGCTGAGCAAAGCCAACGCGCCCGCGTCCATGTAGTCCACGATGTCCGGAAGACCCCACGGGCCGCCGGTCCAGGGATTCGGGTAGTTGGCTGACGCGGTCGCGGCGTCGTACCCTCGCCCACCTCCGATCCTGGCGGGGGACACGTTCACAGAGGTGGCGAGCTCCGCCGAGGCGGTTTCGGACAGAATTCGGGCCCCTCCGTGATAGTGCTGGTAGGCGCGGGCCGGCGTAAAACCATCGTAGATGGCACTGGTCACGACGCCGGACTTGCCCGAGGCAGTGAGTTCGGCGGCCATCGCCGTACCCAGCATGTTCACGGCAGACACGATGGCCGGATCGACATTGTGCTCGATGGGATCCAGATAGGGCGGAAAGAAGATACGAGCGCCCCCACCACCCATCTGATGGATGTCGTGCACGATCTGTGGATGCCAGGCGTTATGAGCTCCGAGCACGGTGTGCTGCGTCTCGCTCTGCGTGAACGCGTACCAGTCCCGGTTGTTGTCGTGCCCAACGTAGTAGTGATAGAGCCAGGGCAGGGGCGAAGCCTCGTATTCCGTGCCGACCCACTCGTTGTACCAGTCCGCGACCCACTCCGTCCCGTCCGGGTTCAGCGATGGAATGTCGAGCAGAATGACGTTGTCCAGAATTTCCCGGACTCGCTCTTCGTTCGAAGATGCCAAACGGTACAGCAACCGCGCCGCGGTTTGCGACCCGCCCACCTCCGTCGAGTGGATCCCGTGTGTGATGAGTACGACCGTGCGCCCCGCCGCAATGAGCTCTTGAAGCTCCTCGTCGCCGGACACCCGGCGAGGATCCGCGAGCCGCATCTGGATGTCGTGAAGCTCGGATAGACGAGCTTGGTTTTCCTCGCTCGTGACGGTCACCATCACGAAAGGTCGGCCCATCGTCGTGAGGCCGAGCGTATCGACCTTCACACGCTCACTCGTCTGCGCGAGCACCTCGTAGTAAGTGGTGAGTTCCGTCCAATTAGCCAGGTTCTGCTCCGAACCGATCTCGTAGCCGAAATGGGATTCCGGCGTCGGAACGTCCTGGGCCGAGAGGAGGCCGACGGCGACGAGCGTGAGGCTCGGACCCGTCAGGACCCTATGCAGCATGCGTTTACCTCCAACAAGTGTTGAACGGAAGAGCATGAAGATCGTACCCATGAGCAGTACCCAGGACAACCTCGGGCGCTGTCCTCGTCCCATCGTCGCCCCGCCGTGGCCCTCACGGCGGAGGTTGCGCCTTCAGCGGCCCCCTTGCCCATCGCCCTTCAGAGGCCAGTGGGCATATCGACGAATTCTTGCGAAAGGTCGAATCGCTCTTCCAGATGAATCCCAAGCGCCCTCACGCCCCACGTCTCCGTAGCGTAATGGCCAGCGTACAAAGCGTTTACACCGTACTCCATGGCGTGGTGGTAGGTGTGATGGGCTCCCTCCCCTGTGATGAACGCATCGAGACCGAGCCGGGACGCTTCGGGGATGAGGCTGGCGGCCCCACCGGTGACCAACCCAACCCGATAGACGTGATCCGGCCCGCCGGAAATAAGCCTCACCGGACCACCCACCACCGCTCCGACATGGTCCACGAGCGCGTCTCGCTCGTAGTCGACTTCACACGACCACCCGATGTCATGGCCTTGATGGGCTCCGAACCGCTCCTCCGGGCTCCACCCGAGCGCCCGGCAGAGAACCGCGCAGTTGCCAACCTCTGCGTGCGCATCCAAGGGTAGGTGGGCAGAGTAGAGAGCGACCTTGCCTTCGATCAGGGCTCGGATCTTTCGAAAACGTGGACCGACGATTTTGACCAGCCCATCCCAAAAAAGCCCGTGATGCACGATCAGGATATCCACGTCTCGGGACGCGGCCTCTCGGATCACCGCCTCACTGCTGTCCACCGCCACCGCTACACGCCTTACCTCGGTAGGTCCCTCCACCTGAAGGCCGTTGTAGGCGTGCGAATAGTCGGGGAACCCCTCGATTGAGAGATACTCATCCAGGTATTGGACCAGCGACTCGGTGTTCACCTTGTCGTCGAGTGGGAGTGTGGAAAAGTGCCCAAAAAACGACCGTGAGCCGGTGTATCTCCCCATTCACAAAACATGTAACTCATTGTCAAACCACGAATTGAGGCGATTGTCCACGCCTGTGGATAACCCGAAGGCTGTCTTAGTCCCCGGAAAGTTGTTGCTGTCTCTGATCCAACTCCGACCCTGTCTGCCGCCCCTCTGACGTCTGTCGCTCTGCCTCTTCCTCGGGCTCCGGTTCCGTCTCCAGATCATCGGCTTTTCCGCGGCCATCGAACTGCTTCTGTTCCGTTTGGCGCTCAGTTTTTCTTCCGCCACCTACCTTCTCTGTCTGCGCGCCCTTGGAAGGGGACTTCATATCCGGCGCACCGACAGCCACCTGGCCTTGGACCCTGGCGCCTTCCTCGACCTGCATCCGAGGAGCCACGATTTCGCCTGACACCTCGCCGGTCGCTTGGAGCTCGAGGCGGGATTCGGCATGAATTTCGCCCGAAACCTTACCGGCGACCACCGCGTCTTGGGTGAAGACACTCCCGTCCACCAGTCCGTCCCTGCCGACCACCACAGATTTGCCAGCCCGAACACTGCCGCGGATGGTACCC
>Ga0257112_10000655_pt1 | contig 13702 bp, 12 predicted proteins | sample LP_taG_5_FD_191565 | JGI IMG/M metagenome (GOLD analysis project Ga0257112, IMG submission 191565) | Marine microbial communities from Northeast Subartic Pacific Ocean, Canada - LP_J_2015_P26_1000m | ecosystem: Environmental > Aquatic > Marine > Oceanic | place: Canada: Northeast Subartic...
AGTATGAAAGAAGCGGAGAACCTGAAAAATATCAGAGATGCACTCCACCACCGCGGCTACAAACATCCTTTGGTGGCTGACATCCATTTTACGCCCAACGCCGCGGAGATCGCCGCTCGGATCGTAGAAAAGGTCCGCGTGAATCCCGGTAATTATGCCGATAAGAAAAAATTTGAGATCCTGGAATACACTGATGCACAGTACAAAGCAGAACTGGAACGCATCCGGGAACGCTTTCTGCCCTTGGTAAAAATCTGCAAGGAAGAAGGTACGGCCATGCGCATAGGTACCAATCATGGCTCTCTTTCGGATCGCATCATGAACCGCTACGGCGATACGCCCCTGGGTATGGTGGAGTCAGCCATGGAATTTACCCGTATTTGTATCGATGAAAATTATCACGAAATCATTTTTTCCATGAAGGCCAGTAATCCCCAGGTTATGATCCAGGCCTACCGCCTCTTGGTAGCTACAATGATGAAGAAGGGCATGGATTATCCACTACACCTGGGTGTGACGGAAGCCGGTGAAGGTGAGGACGGTCGTATCAAATCCGCTGTAGGAATTGGTTCCCTTTTGGAAGATGGACTAGGCGATACGATCCGTGTGTCCCTCACGGAAGAGCCGGAAGCGGAAATTCCAGTAGCCAAAGCATTGGTAGATCGTTATTCAGCCGATCGGTCAACTCAATTACCCGAAATTGCAGATCCGCCATTTCATCCCTATGAATATGAAAAACGACAATCTGTAAACGTTAATAATGTAGGCGGGGAGGAAGTCCCCAGGGTTATCATTGATTTGAGTGATCTGGAAATTATCACACCAGCGCAACTGAAGCACTGTGGTCATTATTATAATGAAGAGTTAGATAAGTGGACCACTGCAGATGCAGCAGCTGACTTTATATATATAGGTAACAAGTCTATAAATTTTAATCTACCCGGAATGGTGAGCGTTATTCAGGATAGTAAATCATGGAGTATCGCTCCACAAACATATCCATTGTTTAAAGGTACTGATAAAGTTAACACTTCCACTAATCTGAATTTTGTGCAGTGTTCATTAGGAGATTTGGACGAGACATTTATAAAAGCACTTCCGGCTAATTCAGTATTAGTGCTTGAAGCAAAAACAGATCATGCCATGGCTGAAATGCGTGCTGCATTTTTCAATCTGGGTACTGTACCGGTCATAATGAAACGAGACTTTAGTGCACTGGATCGAGAACACTGCCGTTTGTATGCTTCCACTGACTTCGGTGGTTTGTTCATTGATGGTTTTGGAGATGGTATCTGGCTGAACTCAAACCAGGATAAAGATTTTATCAATCAAACAGCTTTTGGCATTTTACAGGCTACCCGCACGCGTATTTCCAAAACGGAATATATTTCCTGCCCATCCTGCGGTCGGACACTATTCGATCTCCAGGAGACAACTGCCATGATTCGTAAGCGCACCGATCATTTAAAAGGCCTCAAGATCGGCATCATGGGTTGTATAGTGAATGGTCCCGGTGAAATGGCCGATGCCGACTATGGCTATGTGGGCAGCGGGAAGGGTGTCATTTCATTATACAAAGGAAAAGAAGTTGTGCGTAAAAATATCCTTGCTGAAAATGCTGTAAATGAATTAATTGATTTAATTAAAGAACACGACGACTGGGTTGATGGGTAATAAAAAACATTAACATCTGAACGCATTAACATTTGAATATTTTACAACTTGAGCACTTTGATTTGATGGCTCTCTCTTTGTAGTTTGGATTGATAATTCGGAAACAGGTAAGCCATGAAAAAGTTATTCATTCCACTATTTTTAATTTCATTTATTTGGTCGCAAGACTTTGAACCGACAAACATGACGCCCATTGTGGCCTATTGGAAAACGCTGACACCAACCCAAAAAGAGACCTATTTATTTTCCTATATGACTCAAACCTATGAAACATATGAAGCATTGAAGAATGAACTCGGCTATACGGAATTAACCAAATGGTATTATGACAATAGAGCTGAATTGGTCTTTGGTATATTTGATCAATTGGAGGAAAAAGACCTGGATGAATTTGTCGGCTGGATAGATGAATTTTACAGCAACGATGACTTTGTGAATAAACCTTTTTATGAAGCCATGGCCTTTTCCTTTCGCTTTCAACAGGCAGTTGGTGAGACACTGTGGGAAAAATATGAAAATGTAAAATATGGGAAAATCAAACCCCGTGAGGAGTAATGTCATTATATAAACCGAAATTTTTGTCTGAGTGGAATATCATCAGACAGGAGGGGGGATATAAATTATTGATCAAAAAAAAAGGCTGGGTGGTATTGGTTGCGTTTTTCATTTTTTACCTGATTCGTGATTCTATTTTATACTTGCTGATTCCCTATCTGGTCATTAGCGAAATCATCACATGCATTTGATGCTGGCGAAGGTTTTAAGCTCTGCTATACTCGGAATCGATTCAGTACAGAAGTTTAGACAGGCAGCTCTGGTTGGAGTAAATTCATTTTCAAATATCAGATATGAGAAAACACGTTTCAATATTTGTAATGGGTGTCATAATTGGCTCCTTTTTTCTTGCGGGTTGCAATACCAATAAAGAACAATTCAGCCTCACTTCAAAAAGTTATGAAATGTGGCGTGATTACATTACGCCTACAGAAAATGAATTGTTGTGGACGTCTATACCTTGGCGGAGTTCTTTCAGAGAGGGATTGATTGATGCTGATGAGCACCAAAAACCATTGTTGTTATGGGCCATGAATGGTCATCCATTGGGTTGTACATGAAACAACGGCGTAGCGGGCCGGAGGTCCGTTTGGTCAGATCCCCGAATTATCAAAATTACAGAACATTTTATTCCCACGACAGATGAAGTGTGGCGCCTGCAGCGGGTTCAAGATTTAGATGCCACTTTTTTTCAAGAAATGGCAAACAAGGGCCACTATCAAACTGCAGGTCAAACACGACAGGGGATCTATGTATGCAGTCCCAATGGTAAACTGTTGAGTTCGATCAATTCTCTCAATGCAAATGATGTCTTGAAGTCAATCAAGAATGGATTGGAAAAGTGGAATGGTTTATCAGCGTCTGAAAGACAATTACCCAGTGATCAAACGTTAAAACCTTTACACCGCTGGGAAAATAGTTACCCAGATCAAGGACTCGTTCTGACCTCTGCAAACGCAGATTTAGTCACCGATCCGCCACTCCAAACCAATCGAAGTGATCGTTCGAATATGGATCATGTATGGTTCAGTAAATCCGAAGCGAGACAGTGGCTTCCAGATGATCCTAAAGAAGGGGATGTTTATGACCTGCCTGATCACTTGGCAAATCGCCTATTTTGTTTTCACCTGGTCGACAATGTTCGGGGTCAAACCCTACCATTTGCACCTCAAGAAATAAAGAAGTCCAATCTGCAGATCGAAGTTCAAGAGCGACACCAGTCAAACGTACGAATCAAGATTAGAGGTCATTCCAAATCAGTTGCAAAAGGTGAGTGGTTATTGGGGAAAAATGACTGGACACCTACATATCCGCTTGACCATAGTATGAAAACTGAAATGCTTGGTAAGGCGACCTTTGATCTGTCTCTGAATAGATTTATGGAATTTGAAATGGTGGCGATTGGTAAGCGTTATGGTAAGACACAGAACAACAGTAGAAATAACAGCCCTGATTCAAGTTACATTGGATTTTTGTTCACCTTGGCTGAAAATCGAGCATCGGAGAAAATAGCACCTGCGTTTGTGGATATTTATAATGCGGATTGGATCGTAAAACCTTAAAACAAAGAGTACAGAAGTTTAGATAGACAGCTTTTGCTGGAGTAAATTTCTCTTTAATTTTAGAAAGAAATCCATGTACTTGATTATATCCACTAGCCTGAACATCAATAGCCGTAGCTGGATTTTAGCTCAATACGCACTATCGGTTTTTAATGAAAAAGGGGTTAGTGCTGAACTCTTTGATCTCCGAGATGTTGATTTACCTTTTTGTGATGGGGATAAATGCTATGATGATCCCACTGTAAAGAAATTAAAAAAAATAATTACGCAAGCTGATGCAATCATTGTTGCCTGCCCTATTTATAATTACGATGTGAATGCTGTTGCAAAAAACCTGTTGGAAGTCACTGGCTCCAGCTGGAATGAAAAAGTAGTTGGTTTTATATGCAGTGCAGGCGGGAAGGGCAGTTATATGTCCGTTATGCCATTTGCCAACAGCCTTATGCTGGATTACCGCTGCCGTATTATTCCCCGGTATATTTATACGACTAGTGAATCATTTAATGAAGGCCAATTGGCAGATAATGAAATCATTGATCGAATAAATGAACTGGTTGACACAATTATTACCTGGAGTAGTTCATAACCCATTTTTTTTCTATTCCCTGACTAGATTCTACTCGTGAATCGAATCATCCCCATCATTATTACACTCATTATATACAGTTGTGCACCTGTTTCGGTGGTCATGGACCGCTATGACGATGATCAGGAGAAAATGGTGGCCATGATGAAAGTTCAAAAAAAAGGAGGTATGAAAGATTCAGTGATTGTGCGGTTGTTGACTTATCATCCTAATGGACAACTTGCATCAACAACAGATATGATTCGCGATATCCGCCATGGCAAACACATCGCTTTTTCGCCATCCGGCATAATGATTGAAAAAGGAAAATATGAAAATGATCGCAAAAGCAGTACCTGGTCTTGGTATGGTGTTGATGGGATTCTGGATTCCTTGAGAACATACGATAAAGGAATGCTATCCGGGAAAAGTGTTAATTATTCTTCAACTGGTAAAAAAATACAAGAATTGACTTATAGAGACCATAAATATCATGGCAAAACAATTCATTATAATGAATATGGTAAGAAATCTTTGATAGGTGAATTTAATAATGGTATTCCTGATGGGAAATGGACTTGGTTGAATATTGCTGGCAAAAAGGAACGCATCGTTACTTATAAAAATGGCATTAAAACAGGTCCTGTAACCATTTGGAATGATCAGGGGAGAAAGGTTATGAAGGGCGTATATAAAAACGATAAAAAAAACAACGAATGGAAATGGTATCACGATAAAAAAGGTCTCGATTCTTTAATACAATTTTCGGATGATGAATATATGGGCAAATACAAAATTTGGCATGTCAATGGTGAAAAAGCAGTTGAAGGAAAATATCAAAATGGTATAAAAACAGGTAAGTGGAAATGGTATGCTATCAATGGCAATGTGGATTCTTCTATTATATATTTAGCTGGGACATATAATGGACCGGTAGAAAAATATTATCGCAACGGTTCGCTGAGAAGTGAAATGAATTATTTGAATGGACAATTGGATGGTGAACAAAATACATATTTTGAAAATGGAGAGATAAAATCTTCAACAACTTACATTAATGGAACCCGCACTGGTCCATTCACCGTTTGGAATGCCAATGGGTATAAACGCGAAAGCGGTACATATTTAAACCATAAACTAAACGGCATCAATTTCCGCTGGTATCATCATGGTGAATATTCAACCATCACAACCTATGACAATGGTGAAATCCATGGCATCATGCGTGTATACAGCCCTAGCGGAGTTATCACCAAAGAAACATATTATTATTTTGGTATACCTTTTTGTCAGATGGAATATTATGATAATGATAGGCTGAAACAGATCCAGGTTTTTAAACAAAACGAAAGTGAAACTGTAGCTGCACACATTGCTGCGCTATATGAAGCCCAACAAGCTGGTGATTGCCAGAAAAAGTATGATGATTCACAGGTAAGATATAAAACAGGGCAATACGTGGAATCAGTGGCTATATTGGAAGAAATGCTTCAGATGGAGAGCTGTAATGAAGAGTTAAGTTCCAGGGCACAGTATTATATCGGGTGGAATTACGCTAATGATCAGTTTAAACCAGATGTAGCAAGAAAAGCATATCAAAAAGTAATTGATAACTATCCAGAGGGTTTTAAATATGTAGAGTACTCAAAACTAAAACTGACTAGCTATTTACTGTCTGATCAAGCGGAAGCTGCATATAAAGCAGGTAATTTCACAGAAGCTATTGCTTTAAGAGAAGAAGTGATTCAGTATAAAAGGTGTGATACAGAATTGGCGGCAAAAAATCAATATTTAAATGCCTTGGATTATCAATACCCACAAAATGATATAAATAAAGCACAAGCTGCTTATAATAACGTAATTGCTATCCATCCTAAAAGTAGATATGCAACTATGGCGCAGCAAATGTTAGCTGGTCTACAATAAATCAATAATGTGTATTAAACCTTACTCAAATGGATAGGATTGAAGCAAGGTGGATACCATTGCAGCAGTGCAGGATTCAACCTAATTTCGTGTCGCTAAAATTTCATATTAAATCGTATTAAAACGAGGAGTATATGGCTCATTTATCAATATTAAAACACACAAAAGATACATTGGACAGTATCAAAGCAGATGTACTGGCTGTTGGCATATTTGAAAATGGTTCCTTGACCAAACAAGGTCAAGCCATTGATACATTATTAGATGATCAGATCAGTAAAGCACAAGAGCGGGGTGACATTAATGGTAAGCATTGTGAAACAACTACATTTTACAGCAAACATGGTCCAGTCATCGTTATCGGTTTAGGCAAAGTTGACGATTTTCAAACAGAGTGCCTGCGCAAGGTTGGCGGTACGTTGGCCAAAAAAGCCATCGCTAAAAAATATGACCATGTTGCATGCGAGAATTTCGGTGGTAAAGGTACGGCAGATTTTGGTCAGGCAATGGCAGAAGGGCTCATCATGGGCAGCTACCAGTTCAATGATTATATGACCAAAAAGAAAGATGAACTGTTTGAGCTGCATAAAGTAACTATTTCCGGCGGATCGAGGGTTGGTATGGAAAAAGGATCAATTATCGCTAATGGTGTCTGTTTTGCCCGTAATTTGGGCAATCATCCGGGAAATGTGACTACACCAACGCGATTGGCTGAAGAAGCTAGAAAAATTGGTCGCAGCGGTAAAATGAAAGTTTCAGTCTTTGATCGAAAAAAATTCACTGAAATGGGTATGGGGGCTTTAGCGGGAGTTGCAGCCGGAACTGATGAGCCACCCAAATTCATCCTCATGGAATATTGGGGCACCAAAAAGTCAGTAAAGCCGAAAGTCCTGGTGGGAAAAGGACTGACCTTTGATTCAGGGGGTATCTCCATCAAGCCCGCCGCAAAAATGGATGAAATGAAATTTGATATGTGCGGATCGGCGGTTGTTTTAGGCTGCATGTATGCCATTGCCGCCTTGAAACCCAAGATCAATGTTGTGGGGGCTATTTCCTCTACAGAAAATTTGAGCGGTGCCAAGGCCTATAAACCAGGTGATATTCTAACTGCGTATAACGGTAAAACAATCGAAGTACTGAATACTGATGCGGAAGGACGCCTCATTTTGGCCGATGCCTTGAGTTATGTCAGCAAGCACTATGATCCGGCATTTATTTTTGATTTCGCCACCTTAACTGGTGCTGTTCTCGTTGCTTTAGGTCATATAGCTACAGGAATCATGGGTACCGATGAAAAACTAATTGAGAAAGTGAAAAAGTCCTCAAAAAAAACAGGAGAGAAGGTTTGGGAATTTCCCCTCTGGGAAGAATATTGCGAACAGGTGCAATCCAAGATTGCCGATGTAAAAAATATTGGTGCACCCAGGCAGGCAGGTACAATTGCAGGTGGAGCATTCCTTAAAGAATTTGTGGGAGAAGATATTCCCTGGTGCCATTTCGACATAGCGGGGACTGCATGGGGTGAAAAAGAAAAACCATACGGACCCAAAGCAGGAGCAACGGGGAATGTGATCCGGCTGGTTTTGGATGCATTTGGTGTTTAATTGGTGACCAGTTACCAATCACAATATTAACTTAATTTATACCATGTCTTTTTCTACAGGAATTCTATTATTGGTCATCGGCATTGCCCTTGGTGCAGTTATTATGCTACTGTTAAAGCGCAATAATGCACCGGATCAACAGCAGCTGAAAGATGCCTTTGGTAATCTTTCCAAAGAAGCACTGGATCAGAATATTGAGACATTCATAAAAATTGCCGAAAGCAAATTTGGTGATCTCATGAAAAGTAGCGATGCGCAACTGGATGAAAAGAAAAAACTCATTGATTCCAGTCTGGAGGAAATGAAAAAACAGTTAAAGGGGTTGAACAAGCAAACCACAGAGCTGACGGGCCAGATGGTAGAATCCAAAAAAGGCATCACTGAACTGGCGGATACCACAACCCAATTACGGCAGATTCTTTCCAGTTCACAAGCCCGGGGGCAATGGGGCGAACGCATGGTGGAAGACATCCTTTCATTTATTGGCCTCACAGAAGGGATCAACTACGAAAAGCAGTCCCAGGAAGGATCTGATCGCCCGGATTTCAAATTTAATCTCCCGGACGGAAAACACATTAACATGGATGTGAAATTTCCGTTGAGCCATTATGAAAATTTCCTTGCTTCAGAAAATGAAACAGAACAGGAAGCCGAGAAAAAGGCATTTTTGAAAGATGTACGCAATCATGTAAAAGAAATTTCTGGTCGGTCATATATTGATCCCAATGCCGGTACGGTGGATTATGTATTGATGTTTATTCCCAATGAGAGTATTTATTCCTTTTTAAACCAAGAAGATCATGATCTGATCGATTTTTCATTGGGGAAGAAAATTCTGCTCTGTTCTCCGGTAACACTGTATGCAATTCTTTCTTTGATTCGACAGGCAGTATCGAATTTTCATATGGAAGAAAAAGCAGGTGAAGTGCAGAAACTGGTAATCACATTTCGTGAACAATGGGATAAATTCACTGAAAAACTTGATGCTCTGGGTAAAACACTTGGAACTGTATCTACGCATTATGAATCATTAACAGGGCCGCGACGAAATGCACTTGAAAAGCCCATGGACAAAATTACAGAACTGGAAATGGGACAGAGTGAAGATGTAAAACAGATTGAGGATGAGAATGAATAAAATTGGTTGTTTATTATTGATAACCGGTTTATTGGTTGGGTGGAATTGTGTTGGACCGGAGGAACCGGAGGACGGCTTGATCGAGGATTTACCAGCAGTGGTCAATACTACAGAGGTATTTACGTTTAACCTAAAGGGTAATAATTATTTCTTTGAAGAAGAATATACGTTATCGATGAAACCGGATTCCAACACTGTATTGACGACATCATTAATAGTTACCAACTGGTCGGGGAGTGACACCTCTCGAATTTTTATGATTAATGCCAGTGATACAACATATGCCTGGTTTCAAATCACAGGAAATTTGACCTATACAGCAACAGATTCCTTATCAAATGATACAAAATTTCATCCCAGTAATATTCAAATCGAAGGAATAAATTTTTCCGGGACTATGCAGTTTTCATTGTTTAAAGATTAATTGGTAAGTTATGAATTGTAATTGGTTAACAGTTATAATCACCAAATCCGCTCTCCAGCTACCACTCACCGCTAACCTTCTTCCCACGCCGGACAGAGAAAATCCTTGTAATCACAGTATTGACAGTTAAAGTCACTCTTTTTTGTATCAAATGATCCCGAGCGGATGCCATCCGCCACATCCCTGATCTTATCTCGGTAGACATCCAATTCCTTTTCAGAAAACTCGTGGGATGAAAGGGGATCCTCTCCAAAGCGTAAAAAGTGGAGGCTGGCCTCACCGGGTTCGCCGCTTATGCCCTGCACGGCATTGTTCAGCAGGGCTTCGGTGTACAGCGCCATCTGGATATTCTTATCCGCTTTCTCTTTTTTACGGCTGGTTTTGTAATCTACGATCCCAAGACTATCACCGTTATCATCAATGCGGTCAATTTTCCCGGATATTTTTACATTGATATCATCCATCGTATAAGCAAAGGATGCTTCCCGGCCCAATACAGTGGGCGGATTTTCCTGCACAAACCGGAAATAATCGGATAATAATTCTTTACCTTGCTTGCGGAATTCCTCACCGCGCTGGCGGTACTCAAAGGCTTCCTCCCGCCAGTGTTTTTCCAGAAGATCAAATAGCACTTGCTCGGTTTGGTCTTCTGCTTCTAGTCCATGAAATTCTTCCAATATGCTGTGCATAATGGAACCGAACTCACCGGTGGCGCGCGTTTTTCGCTCAGGTACCTTATCGATGTATTTGAGCCTGTATTTCAGCGGACAGGAATTGTAAGTGTCAATTTTGGTTGAAGAAAGGTGCAGGATGGCATGATCTCCTGGCTGTGATCCCGCTCCGTTTGGCTCGGGTAGGCTGCTGCTCTGTTCCATTTCATTTAGGATTTTTCGCGCATTGTCCATTTGGTTTGCGGCAATTTCCCGGTTCAAATCCGCCAATAACCGTTGGCGCCTTGCACTCAAGGATACTGTTTTTTCTTCATGTGTATTCATGGTCTCAATCTCCATGGTTTGAGGTTTAATGTCTTCCAGTTCTTTTGTAAACATGGACTGTCTTTTGGTTGGTCCGTATAAATAAAGATATTTTTCTGCTCGGGTGATACCGACATAAAATACGCGTCTTTCTTCCCGCTCGTGAAGTGTCCGGAAAGTCGTATCAGCACCCTGTTCCCACGCCATCCACGAGTTTGGCAGGCGGTCAATGGTTGGGTGTTTTTTCAGGCTGGATGGAAAACTTCCGCTGTAAAGAAATGGTATAATAACCACTTGAAACTGCAGCCCTTTACTCTGATGGATGGTCATAACCTGAACTGCAAGGTTCCCGCTCTCGAGTTTTGGCTGGGCGGCGTTCTGGTTGGAGGCCAGGGCCATCACATCCATAAATTCGAGCCAGTCGCTCAATGAGGCAACTGGATCTTTATTCACGAATTGTTCAGCAAGATTGAGGATTTCGCCCGCATTGGCAAGGTTGAGCCTCTGGGCATATCTATACAGTGTGCGCATGTCTGTTACCAATGGCGATGCTTTCAAAATGTTCAGAATCTGCCAAACCATTTCGTCTGCCTTCAGTTTTTTATCCAGAGATTTTTGAAGGGATGCAATCGAATTCAATACTGTACCAATTTCAAATGATTCTGTGATTCGTTTAGTTAATTGGTCCAGTTTTTCTTCAATGGATGTTCTGACCATGGATTGAAAAAAATCACTTGTCCAGTTATCGTCCAAGCGTTCCCTCAAAATTCGATACAGGGCGATGTTTGCCTGATCATCTTTACATATCAAATGTCCCCACGCCAGTACATCTTTTACGATAGGCACATCGAAAAATTTCTCAATGTGGATATCTACCGGGATTGCGGATTTTTGCAAAGCATCGGCGGCAGCGGTTACATTCCCCCAGCCGCGGCAAATAACACCAATATCGCCGTAAAGTGCTTTTCCGTTATTAATGAGCGAATGGATCAACTCCGGCAGTGCCACCAGTGTTTCCTGTTTATCCGCCTGGATCCACTTTGGTTTCGGGCCGGGTTGCGTATCATTGGGTATGCAGGTCAGTATTTTAGGAGTTCTGTCAGAATTGTGGCTGATGGCGGCATTGGCAAGGTCAAGGATTTCCTGGGTGGACCGCCTGTTTTCCACCAGGGGGATTTCAGCATAATCCGGGTGGGATTCATATCGGTTCCTAAAGTCGGCAATATTGTAATAATTCGCCCCGCGGAAGGAATAGATGCACTGGTCTTCATCCCCCACAACAGTAATACTGGAATCTTTTTCTGCAATCAAATTCACAATTTTATTCAGGGCATAATTATTGTCTTGGTATTCGTCAATAAAAATATGCCGAAATTCATCCCTGACTTGCTTAAGAACGGATACATCGTTTTTCAGTACTTCGTAACATCCGAGGATCATATCGCCAAAATCCAAGGCATTATGGTCCGCTTTAGCTTTTTGGAAAAATGAGTAGGCCTGCAGAAGATCATAGAGCTGAAATGCAACATCGTCAAAGCGCGTATTTTTTGGATGTATTCCGGGGAAATTATTTTCAAACCACTCCTGTGAATTTTTCATATTTTTGAGTTTGAATTCCAATTCAGCAGGAGAGATCAATTCATCGCTGACCCTGTTGAAAAAGGGGATGAAGGATTCGCGGATAGCCTTGACTGGATTATCGGCAAAAGTGCGGGATTGAATGAAATCCATATCATCAAAGTGATTGATGAGATAAAAGAGGATGTCGCTTTCCTGCCAGAGAACATCATCAACTCGTTCTGCAGGACCGTAGCGGCGCATGATAGCATGACAAAAACTGTGAAAGGTGCCGACGAAAATGGATTCAGCCTTGTCTCCAAGAATGTCAAAAATTGTTTGCCTTGCTTCTGCGGTGGCCTTTTCAGTGAATGTTAATAATAATACATGATCTGGCTCGATCAAGTTGGACGTAATAAGATGACGAATGCGGTGCAGGAGTGTGAATGTTTTGCCCGTTCCGGCGCCGGCTAGGATCATCAACGGACCCGGAGGATGATCAATAGCTTTACGCTGTTGTTCGTTAGGTGTGATGTCAAGCATGGACAAAATTAGTGAATTTGAAATCGTCTTACACGGAACAAGTTTATGTTTTAGGGTATAAAAATATTTTTTAACCTTTCCGGCAACTATTGTGTCTTACGGTACAAATGAATGAAAACAGATCATGAACTCATACGGCAGTTTCAAAAAGACGACCAATCCGCATTTGATGAATTGGTTAAACGCCATTTGGATTCTGTTTACCGCTTTTTTCTCAAAATTACTGCGGATGAGATGGATGCGGAAGACCTGGCGCAAACTGTTTTTATCAAATGTTTCAAAGGACTTAAACGATTTCGATTCGAAGCTGAATTCACCACATATTTATATAGAGCAAAAGTCAACACTGCCAATTCTTATCTCACACGGAATAAATGGCGGAATTTTTTACACCTTGACCAGATGCCAGAACAATCATATTCCAATGAAAACACACCTATTAGCAAATCAGAAATTTGGGCCCATGTGGCCAAACTCCCTTCAAAACAACGGAATGTGGTCATGCTGCGTTTGAATCAACAATTACCCTTTAAAGACATTGGTTTAATGCTAAACATGACCGAAGGTTCGGCAAAAGTGAATTATCATCACGGCATCAACAAACTCCGTGAATGGTTGAAAGATATTTATGAACTTTGAAGACCAATTACAAAACGCATTAAATATTGACAATGCTGCCATCGATGAAACACAATTCATCGGCAGGTTGCATGCTACGCAGCATAAATTAGAGTTGCAGCAGGCAAGGTTTCAAAGCAGCATGGCGACTGCCGTATTGCTTCTTATCTTTGGTTGGGCCTCATATGCACAATTGAACGATTCAATTTTTGACATGGGTGATGAAGTATATTATAGCTATGAGGACAATTATGATTATTTCAGTGAAATTGATTCGAGTGACTATGATCTTTATGTTGCAGATATGGCCCTTTATTTATTGGATGAGGATGATGTTTGGGACGTATTAGAATTTTTTGAAGAAGAATATGAATATGCATTCAACACAAAGGAGATCAAATTATGAGACAGTTATTGGTAACACTCATTTTAGCTCTTCCATTGATGACTGTATCAGCGCAGCCTGATCATAAAAGTGGAGACAGTCAATCTAGGAAAGCAATGGGAGAATCTAGGAAAGCAATGGGAGTCTGGAAAATGACCGAGGAACTGGAATTAACTG
>Ga0257112_10000657_pt1 | contig 13682 bp, 12 predicted proteins | sample LP_taG_5_FD_191565 | JGI IMG/M metagenome (GOLD analysis project Ga0257112, IMG submission 191565) | Marine microbial communities from Northeast Subartic Pacific Ocean, Canada - LP_J_2015_P26_1000m | ecosystem: Environmental > Aquatic > Marine > Oceanic | place: Canada: Northeast Subartic...
ATTCAGAAATAAATTCCCTGGAATTTCCAATGGTCCACTGGTAGTCTATTCAGGGGCTTTTGGCCGTATAAATGGTGTATCCTATGTTTTAGAAATTGCCGATGAGATGAAAAAGATAAATCCTAATGTTCAGTTTTTGCTTGCTGGAGATGGATATGAAAAAGAAAAGCTCCGAATGCAGTCAAAAAAACTCGGACTTTTAAATGAGCATTTATTTATTATCGATTATATCCCAAAAAGTGAAATGCCGAGTCTTTTATCTGCTGCAACCATAACGACTTCCTTTTTTATTGATTTGCCGGAAATGGAACATAATTCCGCAAACAAATTCTTTGATGGACTGGCTGCAGGAAAACCCATCATGATCAATTATGGTGGATGGCAAGCGGAATTATTGATGGAGAGTGGGGCAGGGTTTATAATCCCGCCAAATGATCCAACTGGTGCTGCAGAAAAGTTAAATGAAGTAATACTAAATGACAAGAAACTACACCAAATGGGCCAAGCCGCTCGGAATTTGGCTACCCGGTTTGACGTAAATTCAAGCTATAAAAAATTTGAGGATGTGATCGATCGTGCCTCTTTTATTTGATGGATTGGTAAAATGATGAATTTTGAAAAATCTTGCCCTGTCTGTACAAGCTCTGATAAACTGATCCGTTTTAATTGGGGAGAGTACCCCGTGATTCATTGCAATCAATGCGGATTGGATTATTGCAGCCAAATGGTTGAAAAAGAATCTGGAGGGAATTCTTCACCTGTCCATATGGAAGGAATTGAAATGATGACCAAGGCCTTTCATAAAACCAATGCTTTGGCCATGAAATATGCTGAAAAAAGATTAGCCATTTATGAATCTATCTTGAATAGAAAATGCCAAAACGTATTAGAAGTGGGCTGTGGCCCAGGCGTTTTTTACAGACCTTGGAAAGAATTCAATGTTTCATGGACCGGCATTGACATTAATCCTTACTGGAAAAAATTTGGAGAAAAGAACCAAATTCCAATTTCAAATTATTCTATCGATTCTATTAATGGTCAATATGATGTAGTTATGGCTTACCAGGTAATTGAACATGTTGAAGATCCCATTTCATTTATGGAAAGCATAATGGTTCGACTAAAACCCGGGGGAATCATTCATTTGGAATTACCAAACCAAAATTCACTCACATCAAAATTGCGGCAATTTTCGTCCAAATTATCCTACGATTATGGCTTTATTCAACCGCCCATGCATTTGAGGGCTTTTCGTAAAAAAACGATCAGTCGTTTATTCAAAGATTTTAAATTGGATAGTAAAATGGTGTTAACATGCGGAAATACAGACAAAATATGGGGGCAGGTTAGAGATTATAACCTTCCCCAAAAGTCTCTATATAAACTTACCGGTAGTATTGGGTTGGGAAGTTTACTAATTGGCGTGGCACAAAAAGGTGAGTCGGTTGATCAAACGATTATTTGACGTCTTAGCAAGTATAATTGGGCTAATTATTTTATCTCCGATAATATTAATTGCAGCGGTTATCAGTGTTATATCGCAGGGATTCCCCATCTTTTTTCACCATGAACGGTTAGGAAGAGATGGTTTTCCATTTACAATGGTAAAATTTAGAACAATGGACAATGGTCATTCCTTAAGTGCAAAACATGACATCACAAGACTGACGCCTTGGGGCCGGGTGTTAAGGCGAACAAGTATTGATGAATTGCCGGTTTTGTTTAATGTGATAAAGGGTGATATGAGTTTGGTGGGGCCGCGACCAATGCCAACTAAGTATCTTCCAAGGTTTAATATATCACAAATAAAAAGATTAAATGTTAAGCCTGGCATTACTGGCTTAGCCCAAGTGACAGGTAGAAACAGTTTATCTTGGGAAGAGAAATTTGAACTGGATGTGAAATACGTAAAACAAAATTCATTGATAGAGGACTTAATTATAATTATAAAAACCTTGTTTACTGTAATTAAGGGGAAAGATGTTGAAGCAAGTGATCAAGAAATTATGCCAGAATTTATGGGCTCTGGACATTATGAAAATGGTGAATAGTAAATGAGTGTAAATAATAAAAAAATTCTAATCTTTGGTTCCTCTGGATTTTTAGGCCAACATTTAGTTTCATTATTAAAAAAAGACAATCAAATTATTCAATTTGACATAAATTCACCGGAAGACAGTATTTGTGATTCTAATTTTATTCAGGGATCTATTTTAGATACTGAATTAGTCTTAACAGCCGCAAAAGATGTAGATATTGTATACCATTTTGCAGCGATGACTGACCTCGATATTGTTAATAACAACCCGGCTAAAGCAATTGAAGTAAATATTGCTGGTACCTCAAACATATTGGATGCTTGTATCAAAGAAAAAGTAGAACGATTTATTTTTTCAAGTAGCGTATATGTCTATAGCCAATTTGGAGGCGTTTATAAATCGACAAAACAAGCTTGTGAACTGTTAATTGAAGATTTTGATAAAATGCACGGCCTTAACTACACCATACTTCAATTAGGATCTGTGTATGGGCCGGGGGCAAAACAGACCAATCTCATTAGCCGCCTTATTAAGGAGGCATTAACCACAGACCAATTTCAACACTCCGGTTCGGGAGTAGAAGAGCGTCAGTATATTTTTGTTAAGGATGTAGTGAATGCATTAATTAATATTGCAAACAGCCAGTACAAAAACAAAAAAGTTATCTTGTTGGGGAGTGAAAGCGTGCGAATATCCCAGCTAATGGAAATGATTTCATCTCAACTTGAAAAGGATATTTATAAAATATTTAAAAAAGATGGATATGGAATCCATTACAAATCATCTCCTTTCCAAACTGACCCTAAAGGTGCGATTTATTACAAATTAGAATCACCCACCCCATTGAAAGATGGGTTAAGAGAAACGATTAAATTCATTCAGGAAGAATTATCAAATCAATCATAGACCAACAATAAATAATTCGATTCAAATCATCGTGACTGAATCAAAAGAGGCCGCTGGAAAAGCGGCCTCTCGTGTATTTAAAAGTGAAGTGTCTCAAAATCCCGGTCTAGTTTTATTACCCGGAGGAAGATCTCCAATTTCATTTTACAAAGAACTTGCGGGTGATATGTTGAATTGGAATGAGATTTCAATTATGGCAACTGACGATCGTGTGGTTCCCTTGGATAATGTCCACTCTAATACAGGAATGATCCAAAGAGAGTTCATTGACCAAATAAACCAAAGTTCAAAACCCCAATTAATCAAAATATTTCCTGAAAATGAATTAAATACAAGGGATGCCTTAGCAGCAATCAAGGAAAGATTAATAAATAATGTACCTAGAATTGCGGTCTTGGGTATGGGAAGCGATGGTCATACAGCAGGGATTTTTAGCGAAAATAATATGGAAAAATATTGTTATCATTTCAAACAGTCTTATGATCCCTTCGAAAGGGTAACAATTTCGATGGATATTTTTTTGAAAATCCCTCGACTCATATTTCTTATTTTCGGTAAAGAAAAAAAAGAAATGCTTTCAAAAGTGTTATCCGCACAATCAATGGAAGATAATACACCCACAATATTCTTATTAAAAAATGGTAAAGGAACAAAAACCATTATTTGCGACACGCAGGCGGCTCCCGATGGTTTCCCGATTGGAGAGACAGAAGTAATAGTATAAAAAATGGAATTAATCCGACAAATAGAACATAGACCAATGAACCATGATCAGTTATCCATTTACTTTATCGGACAATCGGGCTATGTACTAAAGACAAGGGATTGTACCCTGTATATTGATCCGTATTTGTCCGATTATATTGAAAATCCGAGTGGATTGAATGACCTTTACATGATACGTAATTACCCACCACCATTTCTACCAAGTAAAATACAAAAATTAGATGCCGTTTTTTGTACCCACGCCCATGTGGATCACATGGATCCATGGACAATCCAAAAGATTAATGCCGATTTTAATCTGTATTGTTCCATCGGTGCCTATGACCAAAGCCCGGTAAAATATCCAATAGCAAATACTGTTTTTCTTGAACCGGGGAAAAAAGTAATGGTGAATGATTTCATTATTGAACCTATCTCCGCTGCACATTATCAACTAAAAGATAAGCAAGGACGACCCGACTGTTTATCCTTCATGATTGAATATCATAATAAAACACTCTTTTTTTGGGGAGATGGCATCATATATAATGGGTTAATAGAAAGGTTGATTCAAAAAAACTTCGATTATTTTTTTGCACCTATAAATGGTCGTGATAAGTTGAGAGACCAACAAGGAATTGTGGGTAACTTAAAGGCGAGGGAATTAGCAGAATTATGCAAGATTCTTCATATAAAGAAGGTCATTCCAAATCATTATGACATGTTTAAAAATAATACGGAATCCATAGAATATTTTAATGAATGTATTCAACTTATTTGCCCAGATCAAAAAAGTATTATTTTGAGTTGCGGAGAAAAAATTGACACATAGGTTAACACCATTTACAACGATAGATGATTTGCATCAGTTTACGCCGAAGTATGATTTTTTAATTGCAATTGATTCCGACGGAACAATTTTTGATTCAATGGAGATCAAACATAAAGATTGTTTCATTGGCACCTTGATTCGTCATTTCGGTTTGGCAGCCATTACCCATGAAGTTCATGAAGTATGGAACTATGTAAATATCTTTTCAATAAATCGTGGGACAAACCGATTCAAAGCATTGGTATTATGTTTTGATTATTTAAATAAAATTGAAAGAATTTCTGTTCAAAACATTACCCTTCCCGATTTGAAATTCCTGCGCCAATACTTGGACAAGTATGATGGTCTTTCAAATGAATCCATTAAAATGATTATTACAGACGCGGACGGAATTAAAAAGGATGAATTTCAAAGTCTACTAGACTGGAGTGAAGATGTGAACAAAACAGTAGAAAAAACTGTTTTCAATTTGCCGCCCATGTTGGGAGCAATTAAGACTTTAAAAAAACTACAAAATCGGGCAGATTTAGTTGTTGTTTCAAATACCCCATTGAATACCCTGCATCGAGAATGGAATGATAATAATCTAAGCCAATATATTCGTTCCATTGGCGGACAAGAGACAGGAAATAAAACGGAAATGCTCACGGCTTTATCAACAAAATACCCATCGGAACATATATTGGTTATTGGAGATTCCCCCGGGGATTTGAAAGCGGCAAAAAATGCCCAAACATTATTTTTCCCCGTCCTGCCAATGAAGGAAGAAAAATCCTGGAAATTATTTTTAAATGAAGGAATGGGGCGATTCTTTAATCATCAGTTCAAAGGAAAATTTCAAGATAAGTGTATTACGGATTTTCACAATGTTTTACAAACAGAACCATCTTGGTAATAAATGTGCCCCCTAATTTTTAGATTTATTGTAAAATTATGCCCTAAATAAAGAACAAGAATTCCACAATGAAAAATATAATCGTTTTTGGTGCCGGTGAGTTTGGAACATTAATCCAAAATGTGATGAGTTATAATCAAGACTTTCAAATTGCTGCTTTTGGGGATGATAATATGGATAAATCCAAAATCACCACCGGAGATGTCCCTCTTTTTAATCAGGGAGATTTATTTCAATTTGCCAAGGAAAATGAAATTCAAACTGCAATTATTGCCATTGGGAACAACAGGGTTCGTGGGATAAAATATAACTTATTCAAAAATGCTGGTTTTGAAATGTTGTCAATTGTTCACCCGAAAGCACTTATTGACACAGAAGTAGTTTATGGAGATAATGTTATTATTGAAATGGGAACGGCCATTCATACCCATAGCAAAATTGGTAATAATGTTTTTTTGGGTGGCGATGCCCTCATTGGGCATCATAATATTATTGGTAATCATGTGTTGGTGGGCGGCAATGCCTCATTTGGCGGAGCCGTGGTCGTGGAAGACTATGCATCCATAGGGGTTGGATCATCCATTAAACCCGGAGTAACTATAGGAAAAGGGGCCGTTGTGGGCGTGGGAGCAGTCGTGATAAAAGATGTTGAACCTGGAACAACAGTTGTTGGTGTTCCCGCAAAACCAATATAAAAGGGGATATACAGTATAGGCTCTATAAGGTTTTATGAATAAATACATAACCACAGATCAGTTTCAAGAACAAATTAAAACAGTAAAAAGTATGGCTGTCACCGGATTCCGTTGGTCCGGTACACCGCAATTATTACTTCGATTGGTTCGGGAAGAATTTGATAAAAGCGGCGAACCCAATGGCCTCACAATTATGTTTACAAGTTCCGCTACAGATCCTGGCTTGGACCATTTAGCTCACCCCGATCTATTGGCCTGTTCATTTGGCAGCTATTATGGCTCTATTCCCAAAATTAGAAAATTGGTACAAGATAATAAAATAAAGGGTTATTCCCTACCTCAGGGCCAGCTATCTTTACTATTTCGTGAAATTGGCCGTGGAAGCCCCGGGCTTCTTTCTACCGTTGGAATAAATACTTTTGTAGACCCCAGATTGGATGGAGGAAAGCTGAATGCCAAGACAGATGACGATGTGGTAACAATTGAATCTATTAATGGTAAAGAATTCTTGTTTTACCATTCCCGTCCTGTAGATGCTGCTCTCATACGTGGTACCATTGCAGATGCTAAAGGAAATGTATCCATGCGACATGAACCGGTGAAAACAGAATTTCTATCCATGGCGCAGGCTGCCCGTTCGTCCGGGGGTCAAATTTTTGTCCAAGTATCTGAAACATCCGAAACTTTTTTACAACCACATGAAATTGATTTACCCGGCCACCTGGTGGATGGCGTTATTGTAACGTGTGATTTGGAAAATGATCACCGTCATACGAATAAATATACATTCCATGAAGGATTGTTAAAAAATGGCAATTATTCCAAAGAAGCAGGGCCTGTAACGGATCCCATCTATAAACAACTCATTGGTCTCCGCGCCTTAAAAGAAGTCCAATCCTCAAAAAATGTTATTTTGGGTCAAGGTGTACCAGAACTGGTCGGTGTTTTTGCCCAGAAAAATTCTGAGAAATATGGACAAATGCTCACATTTATGGAATCAGGAGTCATGGGTGGCACTCCTGAAAGACGCCCCGATTTCGGTGTTGCATTTGACCCCGTTGCTTTTTTAACCCAAGATAACCAATTTGTAGGTTTTAATGGTGGACACATGGATATGGCCGTTCTAAGCTTTGTCCAATTTGATGAAAAAGGCAATATAAATGTCAGTGTTCTAGGTGATGATTATTTTGGATGCGGTGGTTATATAGATATTTGTCATGGGGCAAAAAAAATTGTCTTTGTCGGATCTTTTACGGCGAAAGGTCTTGATGTGATTAATGATTCCAATGGGATAAAAATTAAGAATGAGGGCACCATCAAAAAAGCGGTTAAGTCTGTGGATGAAATAACCTATTCACCAAAAATGCAAAAAGAAAGCGGTCAAGAAATTCGGATCATCACAGAACGATGTGTTTTTTCAATTGAGAACAACAAAGTGACTTTAATCGAAATCGCTAATGGGGTCGATTTAAAAAAAGATATATTAGATCAGATGGATTTTAGACCCCAGATATCTGAAAATCTCAGGTTATAATTTGAGTAATTCATCCGGTAAAAAATTATATTTGTCTCCGCCTCACCTAAATGGTGATGAAATAAATTATATTTCAAACGCAATTGAATCAAACTGGGTGGCGCCCCTTGGGCCCCATGTGGATGCATTCGAAGAAGAAGTATCACAATATGTGGGTGTGAATCATGCCGCGGCGTTGTCCTCCGGAACGGCCGCTCTCCATTTGGCTTTGAAAATCCTTGGGGTAAAAAAGGGAGATCATGTTTTTTGTTCAGACCTGACATTTATTGCCAGTGCGAACGCCATCCGGTATTTAGATGCTATTCCTGTGTTTATCGATGCTGATCCTGCGTCATGGAATATGTGCCCCAAAGCCCTTTTAAAAGCATTTGATTCCTATTCCCCGAAAGCAGTTATTGTGACTGATCTTTATGGTCAAAGTGCCAATTATGAAGATTTATCAGAAATATGTAATGCACATAAAATTCAATTAATCGAAGATGCGGCCGAAAGTCTTGGCGCCGAATTTCAAGGGCGCAAGTGCGGATCATTCGGGGATATGGCAATCCTCTCATTTAACGGGAATAAAATTATAACAACCTCAGGTGGTGGTATGCTTCTGTCCAATAATAAAAACTATATTGAAGAAGCAAAGAAGCTATCTACTCAAGCGAGGGAGGATGCAATTCATTATGAGCATAACAGGGTAGGATATAACTATCGGTTGAGCAATATTCTGGCCGCTATCGGTCGGGCCCAATTAAAAAGTCTTGATGATTATGTAAATAAGAGAAGGGACATCTTCAATTATTATAAAAACCAACTCGATAATTTTGATCAAATTGAATTTATGCCAGAGCTTGAAAACAGTATATCAACCAGATGGCTGACCGTTTTACGCTTCCAAGATTTTAGCTATAATGATATCAAATCATTAGTGGAAAAATTCTCCCTAGAAAATATTGAAGCGAAACCACTGTGGAAGCCTATGCATTTACAGCCTGTTTTTAAAGGATTGTCATTTATTTCTTCTCAAGACCCTGATGGCTTCTCAGGAGAATTGTTTCAACAGGGTATTTGTTTACCTTCGGGATCTGCACTAAATACTGATGAACAAGGCCTAATAATTGAAGTTATTAAAAACTTTTTAAATTAAATATTTTGAACAAACCAAAGGTTCGAATTTATTTAATGGGGGGGTTAGGCAATAATCTCTCTCAATTGTTTTTTGCTTACAAACTTCAAGCTCAGGGATATGAAATTGAAATAAATAATTTTCTTTGTTCAAAAAATCTCATTACTAAAAATTTAAAGTGGTCACTTCATGACCAGTCGGTTCAAGATATTTATAAGGAAAAATTTAAAATTAGAAAAATCAATATATTTACAATCATCATTGATCTTTTTTTTCTTAATCTCTCCCGTATTTTTAATGCAGTGTGTTGCAACCGGTTTTTTGATGGAAATCGTATAAAATCATTCAATGAAATTATGAATATTGAGAACCGAAAATTCATTGTATTCGCAGGATATTGGCAGCAATTAAATATTTACAAAGAAAATGAATTAAATGAATTCAAAAGATTTTTGTTTGGTAATATCAAAAGTAATATATCTAAAGATATTGGGATTCATATAAGAGGTGGTGATTTTTTAAGGTTAAAAAAAAGTTTAGGGATGTCTTTTTATGATAATGCATTAAATCAATTCAAGTGTTTTGAGCCAGTAACCATTTTTACTAATGATAAAAAATATTCAAAAGAAATATTACCCAAATCACTTTCTTATCAATTTTCCGAAAATGATAATAGCAAAGATGATTTTTTGGAAATGTTAAATTTCAAAAGATTGATTTGTTCAAACAGCACTTTTTCAATTTGGGCAGGTTTATTGTCCCGCGCCGAGGAAATAATTCTTCCCAAGAAAGATGGAGAAACACTAAAAATGAATATTAATTCTGACTTATTTAAGTTTAAAAAAATAACTGTTTTGTAGATGCAATGTATTGTGATAAAAATCACATTGATTATCCATGTCTTCGTGTTAAACTCAACCAATTCTGAATTACTATTTTTGAACTATGATTAAAAATTATAAAAAGTCAAGAAACTTTATCCGGTTCATCCTCGTCGATATTTCCTTGATATTGGGGGCACTCTATATTGCCTTTTTATTAAGATTTGATTTTTCAATCCCTGACCATGTAGGCTTGGATTATGCTAAGTTTCTACCCGTCATATTAACTACAAAATTAATTTCATTTTTTATTTTCGGTATGTACAAGGGCATGTGGCGGTATACGAGCATTTCTGATTTTATTAATATTGCCAAAGCCTCTTCTCTCGGATCTTTAATGGCACTTGCTACGTTAGGTTTAATTTTTGGACTAACCGGATTTCCTAGATCCGTTTTATTGATTGATTATGCTTTGTGTACAATCTTTTTAGGTGTCAGCCGTGCGAGTGTGCGAGTGTATTTTAGTAATATATCCCAAACCCAAAGTATTGTGGGTCAAAATACATTTTTATTAGGTCGTAGAAAGTTGATTATGATTGGGGGTGGTGATAGTGCTGAAAAAATAATCAGGGAAATTCGTGATAATAAGGGAATGAAATATGTAGTTGTAGGGATCGTAGATGATGATGGCTCAAAAGTGGGCGCCACAATACATGGAGTACCCATCCTTGGCCCCATAGAAGAGTTGGCTAAATTAAAAATTCCTTTTGACGAAATTATTATTTGTATTCCCACTGCATCCAATATAGAAATGCGCAGAATTGTTGCCATTTGTAAAGCGGCGGGGAAATCATATCGCACCGTACCCACTTTTTCTGAATTAATCGATGGTAAAGTTTCCATGAAATCAGTTCGGGAAGTATCCATGGTTGATCTATTAGGACGAAAGGAAGTAGAATTAGATCGTTCATCAATTTCTCAATATATTTATGGAAAGCGGGTTTTGGTCACAGGCGCCGGTGGATCAATCGGGTCTGAATTGGTGCGAAATTGTTTAACATATGATCCGGATCTCTTAGTGTTGTTGGATCAAAGTGAACATAATTTGTTCAAGATTGAAAGAGAATGTACTGAAAGTAAGCACCCCATTTCTTTCCAACCGATTTTAGGTGATATCAGGGATAAAATACTTCTTCATCGCGTTTTCGCCTCATTTAAGCCCCATGTGGTGTTTCACGCAGCTGCTTATAAACATGTGCCCATGCAGGAAGATCACCCTTGGGAAGCAATTCTGACAAATATTCAGGGAACCATGAATTTAATTGATGTCTCCGAGGACTATGGTGTGGAGCGGTTTGTACTTGTATCTACAGATAAAGCAGTGAATCCCACCAACATAATGGGCGCAACAAAGCGCGTTGCAGAAAAATTGATTCAAAGTAAATCAACCGATTCTCAAGTAAAATATATGGCTGTTCGATTCGGAAATGTAATCGGAAGCTCTGGGAGTGTAATTCCTACCTTTCAGAAACAAATTCAAAATGGGGGTCCCATCACCATAACAGACGCCAATATGCAACGGTATTTTATGTCCATTTCAGAAGCGGCTCAGTTGATATTACAGGCGGGGGCTATGGGATCTGGTGGCGAAATATATGTGCTGGATATGGGGAAACCAGTTAATATAAAAGATATTGCCTATGAACTGATTCGCTTGAGTGGTTTGGAGCCGGAAATTGACATCGGCATTGAGTATATTGGTATGCGACCGGGGGAAAAAATGTTTGAAGAGTTACAAACCCATGAAGAAAATATTATTGATACGGGCCATGATAAAATTTTGGTGTTAAAAAATGGGCAAGGCAATAATTGGAATAGCCTGCTAAATAATGTATCTACGATTGTAAAATCTGCCAGATCTTATAACTATGGCCAAGTAACACAAGCATTAAAGAACTTTATCCCAGAGTATGTCCCAGATGCAAAAACAACACAACAAAGATTAAAATCCTCAGTCATTGAAGAGAACTAAACGACAATAATCGGATGCATTTTTCCAGAAAAGTAGATTTACTTATGGATTGGAAAAAATATTCAATTATTTTTTCTGGAAGAATCATATTGAATAGATAAAAATCTGTCCGGAAGAAATAACCAGTTTATACCTAATTTCCCGTAATGATTAACAAAATCTTGCGGGTTTTTATTTTTCAGACGATTCTGATTACAGGAACTTTTTCTCAGGCTATATTCGAATTTCATGCAATCAGTGAGTTTTCTAATAACAGTATAGATAAAACCCCATCATGGGCAAAATTCTTACAGATAATAATAGCTAGATTTTTCAATAATATTCAAAAATTAAGCTCAAATAATAAAATCATTATTTGGGCTTTTTTATTTATAATTCAGATGGCCCATGCGAATCCTGCTTCACAGTCTCCAATCTATAGATCAAATTTTACTATAGTACATAAGGGAAATTCTTTTTGGCATCGCTCCAACCAATTGGGTGTATATGATAAGGGCGGATTTGTATCATTATCATTTTATGGTAGTTATAATCACTTATTTGATTATGGGGTTTCTGTTCTCGGGAATTACAATAATTTTAATAAACCTATAATGCCCATTGGGTTTATGAGTAAAAATATAAAGGGGTACAATCTTAAAATCGGAAGGTGGGAGAAAAGCATAACGGCAGAATCAGATTTATCAACCGGGTCATTAATTCGAGGTAATAATGCCATACCAATTCCCCAAATATCTTTAAGTTTACCTGATTATAAAAAGTATACAATTTTAAACCAGGAATTTTGGATAAAAGGCGGATTTTCTCATGGTTGGTTTTCTAAAGGAGAATATGTGCAAGCGCCGTTTCTCCATGAAAAATATTTATACATTAAAAAAGATTTCAGTAACCAATCAGCCTTTGCCGTTGGGCTAGTCCATGAGGCGATGTGGGGCGGCAAAACACGAATACACGGATCACAACCTCAAGCCTTTTCAGATTATCTGCGCGTCATTTTTGCCAGATCTGCATCTAGTTCGGGATTAATTGGAGATCAAGTCAATGTTCTCGGTAACCACTTGGGGATTTGGGATTTAGCCTATACGAAGAAGGGGATTACAAATGACTTGAAACTATATTTTCAGCACCCATTTGAGGATAAAAGTGGTGCATACAATTATTTCTTTGATGAATTAAAAGCAAGAAAAATACCAGTTAATAGTTTTGATGGACTTTTTGGAATTGAAATAGTTAATAAAGCTCCTGGTTTCTTCAAACAATTTCTGTTTGAGTATTTGACTACAATATATCAAAGCGGACCTCAAGCAGCTACAGATTCAACCTATGGTATGGATAATTATTATAATCATTATATTTACCGATCAGGTTGGACTTACAAAAATAGAGTAATAAGTAATCCGCTATTTACACTAGGCACTCATCCGGACAGTGATTTTGATGGCGTATATATATTAAATAATCGAGTTGAAAACTATCATTTTGGTTTTATTGGAAATTTTTCCCAAAATATTAATTACAAAATATTAATGAACTATTCAAAAAATTATGGTACTTATGGTGATCAAAGTAGATATAGTATTCAGAACATTCCGTATAATTTCAATGGGGGTATAAAGCAAATATCTGCTTTGGCACAACTGGATTTTGTAGATATATGGAACAATGTGAATATCAGAGTTTCTTATGCCATAGACAGGGGTGAACTTTTGGAGGATACCGAAAGCTTCCTTTTTTCAATAAGTTATAATTTTTCAAACCTTTCTCCTTCGCAATGACATAAAAAGCACATTAAATTCCTTGACGTTATGGTGAACAAAAGTCCCCAAAAGGTTAATGAATGAATTTCCGAATGCCGGGGATCAAATATTTTTTCCAAAAACTTAATGATAAATGCACCCTATGCGGTGCATTTTTTGTTTATGAAAGGAGCCAAGTCTGAATGAGTGTAATTCAGCAAATTGTCACATTACAAAAAATCGATTCACAACTACAGGATATCGCCGAACTTCTCGGTGACCTTCCTGGAAAAGTGGACGTATTAAAAGATGAAGAGTTAGGGTTAGTCAAGTCGATTGAGGATGGGAAAGTCCGCATCAAAGCATTAGCACT
>Ga0257112_10000659_pt1 | contig 13668 bp, 12 predicted proteins | sample LP_taG_5_FD_191565 | JGI IMG/M metagenome (GOLD analysis project Ga0257112, IMG submission 191565) | Marine microbial communities from Northeast Subartic Pacific Ocean, Canada - LP_J_2015_P26_1000m | ecosystem: Environmental > Aquatic > Marine > Oceanic | place: Canada: Northeast Subartic...
CGATAGTACCTGTCGATGCAGAATGATATCCTTGATGTTGGGTGCATACCGGGCAAGTGTATTGATTACCGCATCACCGAAGTCTTCCCGTTTTTGATCATTCCAACCCCCTTTGATATCGTAGGGGGCATACTGGACAAAACAGGACATGACGTGCTTACCAGGTGGAGCCATTTCCGGATCGATAACGGATGGGAAAATAATGTCCATATAAGGTTCCTGGGAGAAATTGCCGTACTTGGCATCATCATAACCCTTTTCCAAATAATCATAACTGGGGCTGATGGAAATAGCCCCCCGAAGGTGGGGGCCATCGCCGGGCAGGGAGGTAAAATTGGGCAGTCCATCCAGGGCCAGGTTTACTTTTCCAGATGAACCACGGATACGGAAGTTTTTGATATCTGTCACAAAATCCGATGGCAGATCACTTTCATCCACCATTTTCAAAAAGGATAGTTTTGGATCCAGTCCGGAGATCACTTTGTCCGCAAGGTACTCGTCTCCATTTTCAAGCACAACACCAACGGCACTACCATTCTTGACGATGACTTTTCCCACCGCTGCTTCGGTTAGGATATCGGCGCCAAAATTTTCAGCAGAACGAGCAATAGCCATACTGACGGCACCTGTTCCGCCACGCTGAAATCCCCAAGAGCGAAAAGCACCATCAATATCGCCCATATAATGGTGTAGCATTACATAGGCGGATCCCGGCGAACGTGGACCCATAAAGGTACCGATGATACCGCTGGAGCACATGGTGGCCTTCAGGGGCTCAAATTCAAACCATTCATCCAAAAAGTCTGCCGAACTCATAGTCATGAGTTTGGTCAGGTATTCGAATTGTTCATCGCTCAATGTTTTGAAATGATTCAAAAGTTTTTTCATAGCACCCAAATCTGATAGACTAGGACGCATTATATTGGGTGCGATCGTTTCCAAAATAGGGCGAACTGCCATACCGATCTGTCCCATAAGCGGACCGAAACGCATATACGTTTCTGCGTCCCGCGGTGAATGGCGGGAAATTTCTCGATATGTTTGATCCTCATCGGCAGTGCGTAGCAGGTAATCATTGTCTAGCGGCGTAAAGGTACTTTCCAGCGGTAGAAGTTCAAGGCCAAACTTCGGCAGCATCAGTTCGCGAATGATATTGGGCTTCAACAGACTCACCACGTAGGAACAGACAGAAAATTTGAATCCTGGAAACACTTCTTCCGTAACAGCCGCACCACCAAGTACATAGCGCCGTTCTAAAACCAGCACCTTTTTTCCGGCGCGGGCAAGGTAAGCCGCAGCGGTTAATCCGTTATGACCACCACCGATAACAATGGCATCATATTTGTTTACTAAGGACACGACCGTTTCCTTTCGGGATCAAAAAAGGGTGTTTTGACTACGATTGCAGGTGTGACTTTTCGATAGTGTTCTACTTTTAATTCAAAATCCAACGTTGAACCTGATTGCGCATAGTCTGATTTAACATGGGCCAAGGCGATGTATCGTTTTAAGATGGGAGACCAGCAGCCACTGGTGGCATAACCCACTTGTTTGTTGCCTTTGTATAATGGTGTACTGGTTCTCCAAGCTGTGCTTGGAAGTCCAGGTGCAAGACCAACATTTCGGTAATGGTTCTCCAGTTCAGTCCACTGAATATCAATGCCGACAAACTCCCATTCCGATCCTCGAGCCAATTCAGCTTCGAGAGCTTTTTTACCGATAAAATCTTTCTTCTTCATTTTTACGGCCCACCCAAGTCCCAGTTCATAGGGGGAAGATTTCCTGGTCTCAACAATGGCGTGGCGTGATGAAATATAATCTACATCCAGTAGGATTAGTCCCGCTTCTATGCGTGCCATATCCAGCGCTTGTAGTCCGGTGGGTGTAATACCGAAAGGCTTGCCCTTATCCATGAACAAATCCCAGACGGACAGTGCATCATTCGAATCCATCCAGATTTCGTAACCAAGATCGCCTGTGTAACCAGTACGGGAAATAGATACAGGTATATCACCGAATCGGGTTTCCATCATCCAGAAAAACTTGAGATTATCTAAAGTATCGCTGGCGATGAAATTTAAAATAGTCCTGGAGTTGGGTCCTTGCAGGGCAAGAGCAGCAGTGGTTTTTGAATCATCGGTAATGGTTAAATCCATTCCAATCGCATTGGTTTCAATCCATTCTAAATTGGGTTCAGCACTGGTAATGCGAAATTTTTGATCGGTTAATCGCTGTACCGTGCCATCGTCGATCTGTTTGCCTTTTTCATCGCACCAGGGGGTGTACATAACCTGACCAACCTTGCAGATACCGATATTCCGCGTCACCATGCGATCTAAAAAAGGCTGAGCAGCGGGACCTTCAATGATGTATTTGTATAAAGGTGTGATGTCTAAAAGAGCGGCTTTGGTGCGGATGGCGAAATATTCATTCTCGTGGGTCAGTTCATAATTGGTGGCCGCAAGATAACCGGACCATCGGCGCCACTCCTGGGATTCATTCAGCTCGGATGTCCGCTCAAAAAATGGCGATAACTTAAGTTGGGTGTGGGCGGTGAACTGATTGCCGTAATTCATGATACTGATCGTAAAAAGGGTCGTGTTAAACAGGTGGGACCACCTGCACCTTTTTGGGAAATTTCTGATCCATCGTAGGTATGGACTTCCACATCTTCCGCTTCTAATCTGCTCTGTGTGATAGGGTTACCCTCGATCATGATGCATTTTCGTGGCGCCATTGTCAAAACATTGCAGCCCATGGAATCATATTCTTCATCGGGAACTTCCACCAGATTGATTCCACGCTCAATTAAATACTGGCGAAACGAAACAGAAAGCAAGCGAGAGTAGACCAGGTAAAGATCATGATCAATGGGGCTCACATTACTCATTAAGTGCATGCATCCACCAGGACCGGTCCAGTGGGGGAGTGAAACTGAAATAACTTCATCCACCAAATTACCCAATAGTTCCCTCAACTGCCGAATCCCTTCTGCATTAGAACGATAACCTTCACCAATGGCAACGGTGCGTTCATCGATCCACACCACATCGCCACCTTCCAGGGTTCCGGGTGCTTCAATCCGACCGAGAATTGGAACATCGATTGATTGAAAATAGTTTTCCATTGCTGCTGATTCCGGTAACCGGTCCTTTTTCCCCATGGTGCAGAGAATCACTCCGCCGTTGGTAACAACACAGGGGTCATGGGTATAGATTGAATCAAGAGATATGGTATCGTCTGCGGGTAAAAAATGAATTTCTGCACCAGAAGATTTTATAAGTTCCACAAAGTGATCATAATCAGCTTGGGCTTTTTCGAAATCTGGGATACCAAAATAATTCAGCAGGGGAGATTGCTCGTTTACCGTGACCTGATTTTGATAGGCATTCTTTGGATGTTTGATCAAAATTCGCCGGATTGGGTCCACCATATTCTGGCAACCGAACAAATTATTCAATTGACCCTCCACACCAATTCATAATCATGTTAGCGATAGTTTCCGCACACAATAAAACTTCATCTATCTCAACATATTCATTAATAGAATGAGCCTGACTCACGTCTCCTGGTCCGAAAAGAACTGCCGGAATTTTACAGTAATTGGTAAACAGAGCCATATCCGCGGCATAGGTTACGCCTTCAATCGTTGGTTCTTGCCCTGTAGATCGTGAATAGCATTTAGCAAGCAATTGAATGAAGGGATGGTTTGGATCCGTATATCCTGATTCGTACTGGCCCTCAAACCATTCCACAACGGGCGGGTGATTTTTCAGCCATTCATCCTTTACAGCCGCTTCATAGATATTCGATTCAAAAGCTTTTCGGGCATCACCGACTGCTTCTCCGGGAAAAATTCCAAAACGGCCCTCCACAACGACCGTATCAGGTACGGATGAATGCCAATCGCCCCCTTGAATTGTGCCCAGGTTTATCGGCGCTGCCTGGGCATAGGATTTATAATATTCATTTTGAAAGGTCTCATTCCTTTTTTGCTCAAATTCCAAAATAGATTGATGGATCAAATTTGTTTTTTCAATAGCGCTGACGCCTTCCCAGCGCATGGCACCGTGGGTCGCTTTTCCGGAGGTGGTTAACCGGAAATTGAGTGCACCTGAATGTAGGGGACAAATATTCAATGAAGTAGGCTCTAAAATGACAGCTCCATCGGCCGTGTAACCTTTTATAACATTTGCCAGGGTACCGCAACTACCGGATTCCTCACCCACCACCGATTGCACCATTACATCTCCATTGGGTTTAAATCCAATTTCCTGAAGAATTTGAATCGCAAATATTCCTGAAGCCAATCCAGCTTTCATATCGCAGGAACCCCGGCCATAAATCCGGTCGTTTTTGATCGCCCCAGACCAAGGCGATTCATCCCAGAGTTCAAACGAACCGGTAGGCACTACATCCACATGACCATTGAGAATGAGGGATTTACCCTTTCCTTTGTTTTTCCAATTTCCAACAACATTATACCGGGAATCAGGGGAATAACCGTCATCATTGAATGCCGGATGGCCTTTTAATTCATTAAAATGAACAGGCACTTTTTCCGCATCAAGACCGAGAGATTCGAGTTTTTTTAAAATAATGGTTTGCACCTCATGTTCATCATTGGCCAGACTCGGTGACTGGATGATTTGTTGAATGAATGCAATAATCTCTTCTCGCATGCCATCAACAGTGGAATTGATTATTGTTTGGCGATCAACCATTTTTTTTCCAATAATAATAAAAAGGAATACCAGCAAGTATGATTACTGTGCCTACGATAGCGTCCCGAGGTGCTTCCATGATGGTATTGATAGTTAGAAATATGGCAAACAGAATAAAAATAATGGGTATCCAAGGATAACCCGGTGTTTTGTAAGGTCGTTCCAAATTGGGTCTTTTATTGCGCAAAATGATGACAGCTCCAGCAGACATAGCATAAAAGATCCAAGAAGCGAAAATAATATAGGTAATTAGTTGATTAAATGTTCCTGAAAGTGCAAGTACGCATGCCCATATACATTGGATAATCAATGAATTTGAAGGTGATTTGAATTTTGGATGAATTTGTGCTGCCAGTTTAAAAAATAGTTTGTCTTTTGCCATGGCATAATTGATTCTTGCACTGGTAAGAATGCCGCCATTCATGGCTCCGAGAAGGGAGATTAAAATAATAATGGTTATAAAATCTGCACCTTTTTCATCTAAAAATACTTTAGCGGAATCTGAAGCGACTAAATTCGATGAAACCATACCATCCAAACCTAATGTATAAATAAAAATAAAATTTATTAGCAGGTAAACTGATGTTACGATAATTATGCAAAATAATAATGAAAGGGGAATGTTCCGCCCTGGGTTTTTTATTTCACCCGCAATGTATGTCACAAATATCCATCCATCATAAGTCCAAAGTACAGATACCATAGCCAATCCTAAGGGCCCAATCAGGTTGCGTGATGTTTTATCTGAAAAGACAGGTTCCAGGTTAGATGTTGATCCGCCATCCAATATAAATCCTAAAGTAATAATTCCAAGAATAGCACCTATTTTTAGAAGAGTAAATAGGTTTTGGAATCGTGCTCCTGATTTAACATCTAGGATATTCAGAGTAGTTAATATGATTACAGACCCCATGGCAATACCTTTAATTTCCCAATCTGATAGAGAAACAAAATGCTCAAGATATTCAGCAAAAGCGACACCTATCGCAGCAATAGCTGATGTATTAATCACTGCCACCGCCGACCAGCCATATAAGTAACCCCACATGGGGCCGTAAGCTTCACTCAAGTAAACATATTGACCACCAGCCCGAGGCATAGCAGCCCCCAGTTCAGCCACAGACAAAGCGCCAAACAGACTGACAACACCACCTAGTATCCAGACAGTCATAATCAGGGATGTTGATCCAGCCAATAAAGCAATAGTCGCAGGGACCATAAATATACCAGATCCAATAATACCACCTGCGTTGATCATTGTGGCATCAAACAGCGAAAGAACACGTTCGAGTTTTATTGGTTGAGAGGAAGAGTCCATCAGAACTGGGAGTTTATGAAATTCTGTAAGGTGATCCCAACAAAGAAAAAGGGCAGTATTAAATGCCCTTAAATAAGTGTGCAAAAACATGTTCCTGGCATAATCAGGCCACGTTAATAAAAAAATATTGACTGTCCTGCTAAATTAGTTTTTCCTAATGGGTTTAGTTTTCAATGCTGGTGAAACACAACAGACTGGTGAACCTGTGTTTTTATTTCAATTTATATATTTGATCAAGCATGTTAATAAGATTTTTGTTTAACAACAATAGCCTACGATTGTATTATCAATTTATTTTACAATTGCAAATCTTTCGTTTACCTGTTCATAGAAAATTCAAAATCACTTTAAATGAATAGTCATTAAAATATGTGTATATTATATTTTAAATAACCAAATAGGAAAAATGAATGATGAAAACTCTAATCAATCGCTGGGTCGGAATCTGTGTATTACTTTTTTTTGTAATGCCTGGTTTTGCCCAGGAGCATCCTTCCGAACACCCTTCTGAACATCCTTCTGAACACCCTACAAAAGTAACCTCTACACCCATCACGAAGGATAATCTTGCTGAGGCTGTTGTTCAGTATGTTAAATCGCATCGGACTCGAATGGGTGAATCTCGTCGGAACATGAAATTTATCGTGGAAGACCCAGAAACAGGGAAAAACCTCGAGCTGGTATTATTAAAAGTTCATAAAGACCGTTTATCTGCAGTTGGGGATGACCTGTATTTTGCTTGCGCTGACTTCGAAGCCAATGATAATAAAGTATATGATTTGGATGTATTTATGAATGGTAAGTCCGCTGAAGAATTGTCTTTCAGTAAATTCCTTGTACATAAAGAAGAAGGTGTAGAGCGGTACGGATGGCAAGAAGAAAAAGGTGTATGGAAAAGGGTTCCGCTTGAAACGGAAGAAGCAGAAGACTAAATAATACTGATGATCTTCAGTTAACCACTTCGTAAAAAAAATGGGGAATAAACCCCCTTGATGAAACACCGTTCACCTTCACATAAGGGTAAACGGAAAAATTTACGATATCTGTTGCTGTCCCACCAGGAAGAGGAATATCCCTTCCGACGGTGAATTTTACACGACGGTTATCCAACTTCCCAAAATAATAATCCTCTTGGTCAGGATGTTTGTCCGCCTCGGAGATATCCACTGGGAACCATCCTCCTCCTTCGTGGTAAAACTCAGTCCAACAGTGGTATCCAATAACCGTACCACTTAAACCCTCAGGAATCGAGAATCCGATATTAAATTGCGCAGGCGTTTGCTGCACACGAAGAAGTGCATTAAATAAACTATGATAATCCGTGCAGTTTCCTTTTCCAACCTTACAGGCATACACAGCATCACCCTGTCCCCATCCATCACCGGATTTATCATATTCCATATGTTTTATAATGGTATTGTATATTTCTTTGATTTTATCACCGCCCGTACCAGAAATGGCCTCAGCGATGGAATATAACTGAGGATTCAACGGTACTTTTTTATAGGGCTGTAAATATAACTCACGGGTGGTTGCTTCAGTATATACTGTGTGGGGTCTGGCTTCTTGGCGATGTACACGAAAATACACTGTAAGTGTATCAGGATCTGTTAATTCGAAAGGAGTTAGATGTAGGAATAAGTTCCCAAAAATAGAATCGTTTTCCATACGATACTGATGAGTGGTACTTACGAAAAGATTATCAATTATTTGGAAGGGTCCCATTTGCGGGACAGGTATCCATGCTTCCACGGTTCCCAGTTCATTGAAAATAACTTCATATTTAAAGTCAAAACTTAAGAGCGTAGTTTTTTCACCAGAACAGGAAAAGAAGAATACCGATAAAATGGAAAAAATGAAGACTGAAATCTTATTCTTTAGTAACATTCATTTATTTGCATGTCTTTATATTTCATTCTCTTATTTTAGATAAGATTTATTTATCTTTAATAAATAATCCCAGTGCCCTAACAAATTAGAAATGCGCGGTATATAATGTGATCCCGGTGCGACTCGAACGCACGGCCAATGGCTTAAAAGGCCACTGCTCTACCAACTGAGCTACGGGATCAAAATTTTAAAAATTCGGGGCGGAAAATTACATGAAATCATTCCCAGATTCATAGAAAAAGACTTGGAACTTCACTCTTAATTATATTGTAAAATTGTAAAAGTGGACGTTACTTACTCGCATATTGAGAAGATAAAATAAGAAAAAGGTGTAACTAGACATGGTGCCTGGACATATTGCTGACTTTTCACAAAACTATGAAGTCGGAGAATCAGTGTTTATTGAAAATAAAGAATGGGTCATTGCTGAAATACTTACAGAATGTATTATACTTCAGCGAGATAGTGTAGATGGCACAAGTCAAACCATTGATATTTCCGAAAGCGGGCTGCAAGAGTTAGTGAAAGAGGTGCAACATAAGTTCGAGAACTGAATCGGTTATTTGACCGAAAATCAATCTAAAGAGCCTTCGATACAGGTTGTATCAAACCCTCCCCGTATGTTATAAACAGTCGTAACTTGCAAACGAGCTGTTTCCAGCACTGACTTCAAATCATTGTAAATTCGTTTTGTAGCGCCCTCTTGGTAGATACCCACATTGCGGTAACTGATAAAATAATATTTTAAAGATTTTAATTCTACACATTTTCCACCTGTTGGGAAATATTCGATTTTTACATAAGCTAAATCCGGTAAACCGCTGAAAGGACAAACGGCACTGAATTCATCTGTTTCAGTTAAGATGTATTGATCTGGGCTATCAAAATCAAATGTTTCAAGGAGTTCCGGGCGAATTTTATCTTCGCCGTCAAACGCAAGTTTTAAACCTTCTGCCTGTGCCATGATTTTATTCCTTTAAAAAATAGTTATGTGACCCCGGAAGGACTCGAACCTTCAACCAATGGCTTAAGAGGCCACTGCTCTACCAATTGAGCTACGGGGCCATTTGTATTTCCTGTCCGGAAACTACATGGGTATTTCCGTTAGAAAACGAGCGGGCAAAGTTAGATATCTAGGTACGTAAGTTCAACAATATTGAATGGGATTAATAAAGAGTACAAAAGGGGGACTAAAAGTTGAAATTTTGCATTTTCGTTATTGCTCAGAATTATCTGCCCTTGTATTTTGGGTCTGCCTTTGAGCCGTGAATTCATGATTTTGAGTTTGCGTTTGAAGAGGTTGGCAAGTGAAAAGTGAAATGGCTCCGGGTTGGCGTTCGGAGCCATTGTCTTTTATATTATTCGTAAATTCCAGCAGTTATTTGAAAATGGGGGCGACCGGTTTCGACGGGATAAGATCGTTGTTAAACTGCATGCGGAGATCCCGGAATTCTCCTAAATCATCCGGACATTCATACATGCCGATTACGGCTACATGGCTGCAGCTTAAGACTGTGGCTCGTCCTTTATCCGATTTGTCTGTGGTTAGATAAAAGGGCGTCGATTACACAGACTGGTTCCTGTTACTGCCCATAATTCAGGAATAAGATATTACGGGCTGGTTCTGCTGACTGTCAGTCCCTGGCCATATGCGGAATAAGATCTTGCCAGGAGACTAAGCATGTAGATGTTTTGCAGGGGTTTATTTCGGACGGGAGTTCGAATCTCCCCGCCTCCACAAATTATTTGTAGAATACGGTATTTACATTCTTTCAGGTGCAGAAATACCCAATACCTTTAGACCATTAGCCAGTACAATTTTAGTTGCTGTTATTAAGGCAATGCGTGCTGCAGAAAGATCATTATCATTAGTAATGACTCTGCAGTCAACGTAAAAACGATGAAAGCGCGCAGCAAGATCCTGTAAATAGTTTGCAATATCTTGGGGCTCAAGTTTATTTTGTGCTGTAGCCATGACTTCTGGAAATTGCTCCATGGTTTTTAATAATTCAATTTCAGCAAGATGCGTAAGCAGAGACGGATCATAGTCAACCATAAAATCTTTTTCTAATCCTTCTCCACGCTTGATAATGTTACAAATTCGTGCGTGGGCGTATTGTAGATAAAATACAGGATTATTTTCTGATTGGTCTGCTGCCAGATCAAGGTCAAAGTTCAAATGGGAATTCATACTACGCATAATAAAGAAATATCTAACAACATCACCACCAACATCATTAACTAATTCTTCCAAAGTGACGAAATCAGCCTTCCGTGTAGACATCTTAACTTTTTGTCCGCTTTTCAGTAATGTAACAAATTGGTGGATCATTACATTGAAATGATCGGTTTTATAGTTCAATGCTTTCACTGCAGCAACTACGTCTGGATATGTAGCAACATGATCAGAACCAAGTATATCAATGATAAGGTCAAAATCACGTTCAACTTTATTAATATGATAAGCTATATCAGGAAGACGATAAGTAGGTTCACCGGAACTCTTAATCAAAACGCGATCTTGATCCATTCCCAATTCTGTTGTTTTAAACCATGTGGCACCCTCTTCTTCGTAAATAAGGCCTTTGTTTCGTAAATCAGATGTTACTTTTTCAACTGCTCCGGAAGTATAAAAAGTTTTTTCATTGGAAAATTTATTATGATGAATACCGAGGTTTTTTAAAGACTTTTTAATTTCATCAAATATATCATTTTCAGCTGATTTACGAAATACACTGTGGCCTTTTTTAATATTATTCCCATGCTCCTCTTGAATTTTTCTGGCAATATCTCTGATGTATTCACCCTGATAACCCTCTTCAGGAAATACACTAGAACCATCCACAATCTCTCTATACCTAGCTTCCACTGAATCACCGAGTATGCGCATCTGGCGGCCTGCATCATTGAAATAGTATTCCCGAGTGACTTTATAGCCATGGTTTTCCAGAATATTGGCTACAGTATCTCCAAGCACAGCATTTCTTCCATGGCCAACAGTCAGTGGACCTGTTGGGTTGGCGCTTACAAATTCTACATTCGCTGTTTTGTTTTTCCCTAATTCTGATTGTCCGTAGGCGTTGCCCGCTTTTATGATTTCACGGATCAAGGATTGATAATAGGAGGGATTAATTTTGAAATTGATAAATCCTGGAGGAGATGGGAAAACATCAGCAATAATTTTTTCATTTTTTTCAAAGTAGCCGATGATTGATTCTGCAATTACCATAGGCGTCTTTTTTGCAGCTTTAGCCATCGCCAATGGCAGGTTTGAAGATAAATCTCCATGTTTTTCATCTTTTGATGAACTAATAACAACAAATCGAGGTGCAAAACCTGCTTTTTGCGCAGCTTCAGTCAGAAGTTTTTGGAGATTTTTCTTTAGGTTCATCTTTATATTTTGTTAATGGTGCATCAGTCCAGAGGCTTTCCAGGTTATAATATTCTCTTGCGTGAGTTTTAAAAATATGAACAACAACATCTACATAATCAAGTAAGACCCAATTGAGTTGTTCATATCCTTCAATTCGCCAGGGTTTATGATCTGTGCTTTTGCGGATGCTGTCGGCAATCGCTTTCACTTGCACATCAGTATCCGCAGAACAAAAAACAAAATGATCTGTCAAACTTGTAATTCCGCGTACATCAAGTGCAATAACATTTTCAGCTTGTTTTTCAAGTGCAAGATCAGCAATGCCCCGGACCAGTGCACTGGCCTCATCTTTGGGCGTTGAAGGAGCGGGTGTCAATATTATTTTAAGTAATCTACCAGTGGTTTGATCGTGGCAAAATCACTGCCAATGATCACAGTGATATCAACGCTTAATTTCTCATCTGGGATATGTTTGATACGCAACTCATCCTGTTCGTTTATCCCAAATGATTGGGAGACTTTTTTCAAACCCTCAAAATTCTCATTTCTCAAAATGAGTATTGTCTGTTCATAGTTATAATGATCCGCATTATCTGATCGAACAACGTCCATTTGCTGTGAGCGTAAATAATTAGAAACTTTTTCAGCTAATCCAGGAACACCACAGCCGTTTAGGATCTCAACTTCAATATCCAGAATCGGATTCTCCTCATATATTTCAATAGCAAGTTTAGGAGTGTCAGGAAGAGATGGAAACGTGATCTCGATTGGAACACCTGTTTGAATTTGACGGTTTGAAAATGAAAAAATAAAAGCTAATAGTAGTAATGACAAGATGGCGATCGCTGAATTAACCAACATCCCTTTGATATCCCTGCGTTTGGCAGGGTGGGATACTTTGGAGCTGAAAAGGAGTTTATTCTTTTTGCGGCGTTTTATTCTGGCCAAGTGTTAATAGTCTCTTAAGTGAAAGTGTTGGTTTGGTTTTTGGTAATATGTGGGGTAATTGTTTATTTGAAAACTTAAAAAACTGTTTTCAGATGTTTTATAGTTCAATCCTACTCCATAAAAAATATTTCCTTGATTTTGCATTCCACCCATTGTTGGCTGAACAAGGCTTACCTGCGTATTCAAACTCATTTTTGGAGTTAAAGCCAAGGAAAAAGAATTGGTATATGCTCCTACGCCAACAGACATTCCGCCCATATTCATTAAGGACATGGAAAAACTGTGGTTCATTTGAAAATTTTGAGCATCAAGCAGTGAAGGTATTACAGGACCACCTGTAATTGATTCCCTGATATTTTGATGGGGTGCATCAGTTCTAAATTGACCAAAGGTGGGAACGACTGCAGCCAACAGAATTGACGTTATTATAATTTTGATAGAAAATAAATGATTTTTCACGGTGTTAATTTCGCTTTATTTAGGTCTATTTTGCAATCCCGCAATTAATAATTAGTTCCGACTTTCTATGGTTCCTCCACCCAGACAAATATCATCTTTATAAAACACAGCCGCTTGTCCTGGCGTTACAGCGAATTGGGGTTTTTCAAACGTCACATTTGCGGTTCCGTTTGAGATATTGACTGAACAGGGCTGGTCTTTTTGCCGATAGCGAATTTTGGCATTTAATTCGTTTGAAGAGGGTGTATAATCAGAAATCCAATGCAGATCTTCAACAATAACTTGTGAGTGAAATAAATCAGGATGTTCATGACCTTGTGCTACAATGAGTTTATTTTTTTTCAGATTTTTATCAACAACGTACCACGGTTCTTCCTTTTCACTATGTCCACCACCGATACCAAGGCCTTGTCGCTGTCCAAGTGTGTAAAACATTAAGCCATCATGTTTCCCAACAGTTTTTCCACCTTTTGTAGCCATATTCCCGGGGTCAGATTTAAAGTATTGGTGGAGAAATTCAGTGAAATTCCGTTCACCTATAAAACAAACTCCTGTACTATCTTTGCGATCGTGATTTGGCAACCCTTTTTCTTTTGCCAGATTGCGAACATCTTTTTTTGTCATTTCTCCAATGGGGAAAATGGTTTTTCCCAGCTGTTGTTGATTTAACATGAATAAGAAATAGCTCTGATCTTTATTTCCGTCGATTCCTTTTCGCAGCTGGAAGGAACCATTGCTGATATCAAGGCGAGCATAGTGCCCAGTTGCTATGTGGCTGGCACCCAGTTTCAACGCATAATTTAAGAAAGCTTTAAATTTTATTTCTTTATTGCAAAGTGTATCTGGATTGGGAGTTCTACCGGCAGCATATTCTTTCAAAAAAAGATCAAAAACCTCTTCTTTGTATTCTTTAGAAAAATTGACTGTTTTTAACTGTAATCCCAGATGATTACAAG
>Ga0257112_10000660_pt1 | contig 13659 bp, 16 predicted proteins | sample LP_taG_5_FD_191565 | JGI IMG/M metagenome (GOLD analysis project Ga0257112, IMG submission 191565) | Marine microbial communities from Northeast Subartic Pacific Ocean, Canada - LP_J_2015_P26_1000m | ecosystem: Environmental > Aquatic > Marine > Oceanic | place: Canada: Northeast Subartic...
CAGGCCGAGGTTTTTGATGGTTCAAATTCAGAACACATACGCAAAGTTGTTGCTAAGATGAGAGAGGCGCTCTCTGCGATGGTGATTAAATGACTGAAGAAAACTATCGCCATGTTTATGTTGTAATCGAACACATTGATGGAAAGCTTCTTCCTGTAAGTCTTGAAATGCTTGGAGAGGCAAGAAGACTATTTGATGATTTCAACGCAAGGTATTCATCAAATGAAAAAATAGTTGCAGTAATCTTAGGGAATAATATTAAGGATTTTTCTAAAGAGTTGATTGAATATGGTGCAGACGCAGTAGTTTGTGCTGATCATCCAGAGCTAAAAGATTTGAGAAACACAATTCATACCAAAGTAATTAGCCAAATTGCTTTAGACAAAGAGATCGCGTCAAGGATTGAGCCAGATTATGCCAAAGAATTCAAAAAACCGCGTTACATATTTTTTGCAGCAGACAGCATTGGCAGACATTTATCATCTACCGTACTAGTAGAGTTAGAGTCAGGTCTTGCTTCGGATATTAACAAACTCGTAATTCACGATATGACGGTAACACATCAAATTAAGACAGAAGGTAAACCAACTCTCTTCAAAAAAACTCTAGAAATGTACAGACCGGATTTTTCAGGATTTTTGTGGACAACAATTCTTTGCCTCAATAACACAACCCCATCAATAAAGCGTGAATACTATCCTCAAGGTTGTAGTATCATACCAGGTGTTTTTGAGCCCATCAAACCAGACCCAAAAAGGAGTGGAGAAATAATATTTTATGAACCAAAAATAGAAGAAAATGATCTCAAAGTAAAAGTTCTAAGTCATAAAGTTGTGAAAAGCGAGGTTGACTTTGAAATTCGCAAAGCCGTTGTAAGCTTTGGACGAGGAATCAAAGATGCCCCAGATGAAAACATAAAGCTTGTAGTTGAACTTGCCAAACAACTAGATGCAGAGATAGGAATTTCGTTACCAATTTCAAAAAAGCTGCTGCCTGCAAGCCAAGCAATCAGCTCGACTTACATGATTCCAGCTAGAGTGATTGGAACGAGTGGAAGTAAAATAAGTCCGATGCTTTATGTGGCAATTGGAATAAGTGGAGCGATGCAACATGTGGCCGGCATGCAGGATTCAGAGTTTGTTGTTGCAATAAATCCAGATGAGAATTCGCCAATAAAGAATGAATGTGATATTTTCATCAATGGAAGGATGGAAGATGTTATACCACTATTAGTTGAAGAGCTCAAAAAACAACAACAAGTTGTACAGGCAGGATGATTTAATGGAAAAGTATGACGTAGCTATCATTGGTGGTGGATCAGCTGGCTTGGCTGCACTAAAACAGTTATCAACTTTGGGCAAACAGGCAGTCCTACTTGAGGCAGGTGGAAAGGTAGGTGTAAAAAATATTTCTGGTGGAATCCTTTATTCAAAAAAACCAAACAAAGGAAAGGTCTACAATGTAGAAGATATTTACGGACAAAACTTTGTCAATGAGGCACCACTACAAAGAAAAATTACAAAATATCTTCTGCACGCAACTTCAAAAGACAAAGTTTTTTCTATGGATCTCACAGCAGCGCATGAATACCAATCAAATTTTGGTTACTCAGTTCTTATGAACGAGCTAAATGCCTGGTTTGCACAAAGTGCTGATGAAAGTGCGCAAAAATGTGGCGGTGGAATAGTTCCTGGCGTTCATGTAAATAACATTTCTTGGGATGATGAAAAAGAAAGAACAATAATTCAGACTGATGAGTTAGATGAGTTTCAAGTAAAGGCAGTAATAGCGGCTGATGGTGTAAACTCCGAAGTTGCACAGATTACCCGTGCAAGACCAAAATTTTCAGCAGTACAGTTGTATCAAGGTGTTAAAGCTATTGTAAAATTACCTGAAGATATAATTAACGAGACATTTGCAATCGGAGCGGATGGTGGAGTAGCTCATCTTTTTGCAGGCGACATCACACTGAACCATCTAGGAGGCGGATTCCTTTACACAAACCGCGACACCTTGTCAGTTGGTGCAGTATACCACTTTGACTCTCTTTTAGACAGTCCAATAGAGCCCAATACACTGCTAGACGCTTTGTTAAAAAATCCGATGATTACCGAGTTAATCAAAGATGAGGTACCGGTAAGGGGACAGATTGACAAGACATTAGAAAAGGAAAAACAGATGCAGATCCGTTTTGCTGTAACAAAGCTGATAAAAACTTGGTATGAAATTCGTGATGTGTATCTTTCTTCAAGCAGAAGGAAAGAGCTGATCAAGACTGGAAAATTTAACTCTGAAGATGAAATCAAATCAAAATTATCTGAGACTCGCGAAAAGATGTCATCTCAGTACGGAATCCAGTTTAAAACAGATTATGTTGAGGATGAATACGGCGCAAAATTAATTCCTGACGGAAAACGCTGCAGAATGAAAAAACCCTACCACAAGAATGTCTTGTTTGTAGGTGATGCAGCCGGCAGAGGAGTTTTTGTCGGTCCAAGAATTGAAGGTCTTAACGTAGGAATTGATGATGGAGTACGAGCTGCCAACGCGATTGCGAGGGCATTAGAAAAGAATAATTTCTCTCAAGGTTATCTTGGTGAATATTACACAAAATCAATTGAAGAAAGTCCATACACAAAAGACATGAAAGAGATTGACAAAGAATATCTGAAAATCTTTATTGATGCCACAAAAGATGTGCCGAAAGACATTTTGAGTGCAAAGCACAGCCTAGTCCTAAAACTCATGTCAAGCGGGGCAATTAGAAGTATGGCAGCAAAGTTTGTAAATGTTTTAGGCTATGAGCGTCTGCTTCCAGTGATAGAATCACAAGAAAGCTATGTAAAAGTACCAACCGAGCTTGCCGAACGAAAGGGAAAGACCATTTCTTCATCCTACACGCCTTCTATTCCATTACTTGCAGATCGTATTGCAAAGCTGAATTATAATGATGATAAAGTTTCTCATATCAAAGTACTAAACCCCAATAATGATTTTATGAAAAAGTTAGTTATGTTGTGTCCAACTAAATGTTATAGTGAAGAAAATGGTCAAGTTACGATACAGCATGAGGGGTGTATTGAATGTGGAACATGTTCTGAGCAAACTGATTGGAAACATCCACGAGGAGAAAAGGGAATAAACTATCGATATGGATAAACAAGTACTAAACCATAATAATGATTTTATAAACCAAGATTTTTTTTCAAAAGGGTTAATGTTAATTCTGGGTCTGCCTTTCCGTGTGTTTTTTGCATAACTTTTCCTACCAAAAAGTTAACTATATCAGGATTTTGTTTTGCGTCTTCTACTGCTTTTACTTCTTCGTCTAAGACTTCTGTTATAATGTCAGATAATGTAGCTTCATCTGAAACGTGACCCAAATCAAGATCCTCAATTATCTCTGATAATTGTTTTCCATTTTTTATAACCTCATCCAGAGCTAATTTTGCAGAGGCTCTGGTAATCTTATTTGATTTGATGTATTCAACTAAATCTGAAATATGATCTCCTTCTAGTTTTGACATTTCACGCTTTTCACGTGTATCAAGCAATCCCATAATATCTGTAGTAATCATATTTGCAATGTCTTTCGCATTCGTTTCGTTGTTTGCCTTTTCAAAAAGTTCAGAAAAGTACCTGTCTGAAGATAAGATGTCTGCAACCTGTGATGTAATACCGTATTTTGAAACGTATCGTTCCTTCTTGGAACTGATGCTTTCAGGCATATGTAATTGCAATTGATTTTTTGTGTTATCATCAATTCTAACCCACGGTATGTCTGCCTCCAGATGATATCTATACTCAGCCTCTTCTTCTTTTGTTCTTGCTGAAACAGTGATTTTTCGCCCATCATCCCAATGCCGAGTTTCTTGAATAATCTCAATTTTTCTTTCTGCAAGACTCTGCTGCCTTGTTATTTCAAAATGAACAGCTTTCTCTAAATCATGAAATGAACCGATGTTCTTTATTTCAACTTTTGAACCTCCCTCAATTGATACATTAGCGTCTGCACGCATCGCACCTTCTAGCCCAGGATCTGACACATTCAAATTTTCAAGCAAATCTGAAAGTATATTTAAAAATTCTCTAACTTGATGAGGAGTTTCAAAATCTGGCTCGGTTACAATTTCAACTAATGGAGTTCCAGCTCTATTGTAATCAACTAGTGTTAGTTTAGTTTTTTCAGTTACACCTTCGTAAATTAGTCGACCAGGGTCTTCCTCTAATTGTATCCTTCTAATTTTTATCTCCTTATTTTCTACTGAGATTTTACCTTCCCAACCAATGCTTGTATTTCCATATGCATTAAGCTGTGTAATTTGGAAGTTTTTTGGCAAGTCAGGATAAAAATAATTTTTCCTAAAAAATGCAATTTTGTTTGGAGTTTTGCAATCAAGTGCCATTGCAATTAGTGTTGCTTTTTCAACAGCGTTTTTATTCAGTAATGGCAACGAACCTGGAATTCCCATGCAGACCGGACAGATGTTTGTATTAGGTTCAAATTCCCTGTAATCAGCTTTACATGGACAAAACAACTTGCTTTCAAGCTTTGTTAGCTGGCAATGTATCTCAAGACCTATTTTTGTCACTAGACTGGCACCTCTGGTAAATCTACAGTTTTTTCTAATGCATATGCAGTCTGTAACAATGAATGTTCCTCAAGATGATTTGCCATTATTTGAATTCCTATGGGCAATCCGTTTGTAATTTTGTATGGTACTGATATTGCTGGAATTCCAGTAAGATTGGCGGTAACCGTATTAAAATCAATCATCATAAATGATACAGGGTCCTGAATTTTTTCACCAAATTTGAACGGTTGAATAGGAACGGTAGGTGAAATTAGAAAGTCAAATTTCTCAAATACATGATTTATTTCAGCAATAAGTTTAGATTTAACTTTCAATGCTTTTAGAAAATATTTCCCAGCATGTCCGGCAGATGGTACAAAACCACCTAAGATCATTCTTCGTATAACTTCAGGGCCAAATTTGCTCCTTGCTTGTGATATGTATGAATTAAATTCAAATCCTGATGAATCGAACTCATATCCATATCTTATATTGTCATATCTTGCGAGATTACTTCCTGCTTCTGTTGATGTTATAGTGTAATATGCAGCGACAGTATAAGGAACCATTTGTAATGATACATGTTCGCAGTTTGCCCCGAGCTTTTCAAATGTCTTAACTGCGTCATTGGTAGCGTTCGCTACCTCAGCACTAAGTCCTTCAGAATTTGTCATTTCTGTTACTATTCCAATTTTTTTTCCGCTTACCCCGATATCAATATCTCTCAGATAGTCTTGATTTTTGTTATCTATCGTAGTGTTATCATTAGAATCAATTCCAGAAATAATGTTTAGTAAGAATGCAGAATCCTCTACAGTTTTTGTCATAGGTCCGATTTGTTCAATACTATTAGCATATGAAACAAGACCGTAACGACTTACTAACCCGTATGTTGGTTTTAATCCAACCACAGAGCAAAAACTTGCTGGGTTTCTAATTGAACCGCCTGTATCTGAACCTAATGATGCAATACATTCATTTGCAGAAACAGACACACCGCTTCCACCAGAAGAACCACCTGGAACATAATCAATATTCCAAGGATTTCTACTTGGTCCATAAGCACTATACTCAGTACTTAGACCCATTGCAAACTCATCCATATTCGTCTTTCCAATTATTATCGCATCTTCAGAATTTAGTTTACTAATTACGGTGGAGGTATATGGAGCAATAAAATTTTCCAAAACTTTTGATGCACAAGTAGTTTTTGAGCCTTCGATGCACATATTGTCTTTAACAGATATAGGCATTCCATAACATTTCCCAACATTCTGATTAGATTTTATTTTGGTGTCAATCTCTCTTGCATTTTTTATTGCTAGATCATTTACACGTAAGAATGCATGAAGTTTTTCATCGACCTGACTTATCCGCTCAAGTGATTTTGAGGTAAATTCTTCTACAGTAAATTCACCATTCTTTATACTACTTACATAATTTAATGCAGAAATTCCTAAATCCAACTTAATTCAGCTTTGGAGCCTTTACATATTTTCCTTGATAGCTCTTCAGAAATTTTAATAAATTTTTGTCATATGGGTTATGTTTATCATCTCTTAGTTTATCTAAATCAGTTTCTTGAACAGTGATTTCTTCGGATTCAACATTTGCATTATCTAGAATATCAAAATATTCAAGCATTTTTTGTACTCTTTTAATATGAGCAGTATGGTCTTCAAGATCAATTTTCATTAATTTTGCAACATTAGAAATCTCTTCTTCGGTAACCAAGCTTTTCACCTATGGTGTTAATCTATCAACATCTCTAGGATAAAATGTTGTGTCACGAATGTTTTCTATGCCTGTAAGCGCCATCATTAATCTTTCAAGACCAATTCCACATCCTGCATGTGGTGGAACACCATAATCAAAAACATTCAGATGATAACTAAATGTATCAATCTTCATACCTTTGTTTTTCATTCTATCCTCAAGCTCCGACTTTTTTTCAATTCTAGTGCTGCCAGAAGAAATTTCTAAATCACCATACATCAAATCAAATGACTCTGAGATTTTTGGGTCATCTTTGCTTACCTTCACGTAAAATGGTTTTGGGCCAGTAGGCCAGTCTTTGATAAAGTAAAAACCAGTTATTCCAATTTTGTTTAATTGTGCTGGATACAGATCGTCACCCCATTGACTCGTAGCGCCTGTAGCCTGAATTTTTTCTAATAAATCAGTGTAAGTATATTGTGGAATAGTATCTGAGATCGTAGGAATTGTAAATTCAACATCATCATTATCTTTAGAAAACTCCTGTAATGACAGAATTGTTTGTTTTATGATTTGTTCAATTCTTTTCATCACATCATTATAATCAACATATGCTTCCTCAAAATCGATAGATATAGCCTCTGAGAGGTGTCTGTTCGTTCTTGATGGTTCAGCCCGAAAAATTGGTGCGATCTCAAACACCTTCTCAAAACTCATTGTTAATTGTTCTTTATACAGCTGTGGGCTTTGAGCTAGAAATGCTTCCTTATTGTAATAAAAAATTGGAAACAACGCAGCACCACCCTCTGTGGCAGTAGCGATCATCTTTGGAGTGTTGATTTCAGTAAAATTATGATCATAAAAATATTGGCGGATTGATCTAAGCACATTACTTCGTGCATTGAAAACATTCTGTAACACACTTCGACGTAAATCAATTGCCCTGATCTCAAGTCGTGTATCAATATTTTTGATAGTCTTTGCATAAGGATCAAACGGAGGTATCTTCTCGACAGAAGAAAATACCCGAAGATCTTTTGGTATTATTTCAACTCCATTGGGTGCTTTTTCAGAAGTCTTTACTGTTCCGATCAAGCCAACAGAAGAATGTTCTTTTAATTTGGATAAATTTTCAATTAGATCGTCCGGACTGGATCCCTTTTTCGCAACTATTTGAACTTCGCCCATTTTATCTACAATTGTTAAGAATGTGATGTTGCCGTGACTTCTTACACTTGAAATCCATCCCATTACAGTGACATCTGATTCTGCCAATGACGGATCTAATTCTGTTGAATAATGACTTCTACGCCATTCTCCCAATTCGGTCTCAACCATTACTCTTCTTTTTAAATTTGAGTATTTATTATGATTTTTTTAGTAATTGTTAGTTAATTGTGAAATTGAGGTTTGGTGTAACTGAAACCATTGTGCTTGAACCATCAAAATAGGTTGAGATTGTTTTTAATTTACTCAGATACACAAAATATTTTCCATCCTTATTTAATCCACCAGAAGTTTTCAACATCTTATGCTCTTGAAGAAATTGCAATCTTCGGTAAACGGTACTGATAGGAATATTTGTCGCTTTAGCAATTTCAACAGCTGTTTTAGGTGTTTCAATAATTGACGAGACTATTCCCATACAAAATTGATCAGATAAAATTTGGAGAAAAATCTGTTTTCTTGTATCATCCTTAATCATAGTTGATGATGCTGAAATTTGCAATAAGGGATTGCTGTTACACCACTATAAATTAGTTACATGATTTATCCACTGTGCTTATTAATCATTAAAAATTTTTTACTTATTTTTTTATTAAAAACTGCCACTAAAGATGTTGACATAATATTACAATTGAATAGATGATAGTCAATTTTCATACATCTCAGCCATACGTTTTGACACATAGTTTCATATGGGCATGTACTAAAGTAATATTCTAATTGATATCAGTAGCAACACTGGGTTCACATTGCGCACTTCAGCTCTTAAAGGGCGCAAAGGATGAAGGACTTGAAACACTTCTAATATGTGAAAAAAAACGAGAAAGTCTTTACAGACGCTTCAAATTTATTGATGAATTATTGCTTGTAGATTCATTTTCAGAAATACTTGAACAAAAATGTGAATCTGTTCTTCAGAAAAATAACTCTGTTTTAATTCCACATGGAACACTAATAGCACAAATGAATTCTGAACAAATTGAATCAATCAGGACACCGATTTTTGGAAATAAACATATCTTACGTTGGGAATCTGATCGAATGTTAAAAGAACAATTGATGAAGGAAGCAAAGCTTGAAACACCAAAATCTATACCAAATCCTAAAGAGATCAATAAGCTTGTTATTGCAAAAAGACATGGGGCGGCCGGTGGTAAAGGATATTTTCTTGCTTCTACTGAAAAAGAATACAACGAAAAGCGCGATCAATTAATCAAAGAAGGAACAATCAATGGAGACAGTGATTTATACATTCAAGAATATACTTCGGGTGTTCTAGCTTACTTGCAGTTTTTTTACTCCCCACTAAAACAAGAACTTGAATTTTTTGGAGTTGATAAAAGACACGAATCTAACATTGAAGGTTTAGCTAGAATTCCAGCTGAAAATCAGCTTAACATGGAAAAATCTACATCGTTTAATGTTATTGCAAACAGTCCACTTGTATTACGTGAATCATTATTAGATGATGTATATACAATGGGAGAAAATTTTGTAAAGGCATCTACAAAGCTTGTTCCGCCTGGAATGAATGGACCATTTTGTATAGAAGGTGTATACGATGAAAACGCACATTTTAGTGCATTTGAATTTTCAGCTAGAATTGTAGCTGGAACAAACATTTTCATGAATGGTTCACCCTACACAACTTTAATTTTTGATGAGCCGATGAGTATGGGACGTCGTATTGCTAGAGAAATTAAACAGGCAGATGCAAAAAATCAACTAAAAAATATTACAACATGATTTTAAAAACTAAATAAAATATGATAGGCATTTCTTGAATCCTATTCTCTATTATTAGAATAGTAAATAATCAATATGTCTATATACATTATTAATGAGTTAAATGATAATGCAGCATAAAATTACTCTTCCGCAACTAAAAAAATATGATATAACTCAAAAAGTTATTGAGGCTTTAGCAGATGCTGAATCAAGAGCAATTATTTTTTCAATCATACGCAGAGGTAAAACGGCATCTGACCTTTCTACATCATTAAAAATTCCACTAAGTTCAGTTTATAAAAAATTATCAGATTTAGAAAATTTAACGCTGGTACAAGTAGAAAAAACTATTTTATCGGAAAAAGGAAGACGTTTCAAGGTTTATCGAAGCAGAATCAACAAGGCTGAAATATCTATTAAAAAACCAGAGCCAAAGCTTTCACTATCTGCTAACTGATTTTTATGAAAGGCTTACTTCCAAAGCCAACCCTGCTTGAGCTTGATGAATATGATATTAAACAGCGTATTATAGAGGCGCTTACAACTACTTGTTCACATGCTGTATTGTTTTCGATTGTAAATGCTGAAAAAGATGCAATAAAAATAGCTGGTGAGTTACAGATTTCATTATCAGCCGTTTACAAAACCCTATCAAATCTAGAAAAATTATCTTTGGTAGAAATTCAAAGATTTAAAATTACAAATGAAGGAAAAAAAATTAAGATGTATCGCAGTAGGATTAAAAAAGCAAATATTTCTGTTAATGAAAATAATTCACAAGTATTACTTTATCCAAATAATGATTAAAAATCAATTCAATTTGAATTAGTGGCAAGGAAATCCTGCTGCATGTCTCATATCATGAGTAAGTTCGTGCAGAAACTGATCGGCAAAAGCTGATTCACCATAGAATATACTAAAAATATGACCTTGATCGAATCCAACAACAAACAATCCAATGATAAACACTGTAACAAGAATGGCCAAAGCAACCTTTGGAACAGTATTAAAGATCTTGGTTGATTGCACTAAAAATGACATGTTATCATGCGTACGAAATTGATATTTAAGTTATCATAATTAATTATAAGATAACTCATTTTGGAATAATTTAGATCTAATCTAATATCGATCATAAAATATGACTAAATTCCATAAATGATTTATCAAAAATATTTACCTTAATATTAATAATTTAAAAATAGATACAATTGCCAAAAATAGAAATACAAAAACAAGATTCTGTTAAGCTTTACAAGATAAGAAAAACGTTACAAGAGCTTTCAAAATTCACAGGACGTGGAACTGAATTGATAACTGTCTACATTCCAAAAGGTAAACAGCTACATGAAGTAATAACAAATCTAAGGGAGGAACAAGGTACTGCAGATAATATAAAATCTGATGTTACTCGTACACATGTTGTTGATTCATTATCAAAAGTTCTTCAACGGTTAAAATTATACAAAAAAACTCCTGAAAGAGGATTAGTAATATTTTGTGGTGCACTTCCAAGAGAAGAAGGTGGACCTCTAGGCAGCGAAACAGTAAAAGTGTTTGAAATTGATCCACCAAAAGACCTAAAAACATTCTTGTACAGATGTGATGATCATTTTCATGTTGATATCTTAAAAGATATGTTAAAAGATGACAACTTAATTGGATTTTTGGCAATAGACGCTAAAGATGCTGGTTGGGGAATATTATATGGCGATAAAGTTCAAGTTTTGAAAGCAACAAGCTCTGGTGTTGCAGGTAAACATAGACAGGGAGGCCAATCTGCAAAAAGATTTCAAAAATTAAGAGAGATGGAACTTACTTATTATTTTAATAGAGTAGCGCAAATTACACGAGAATATTTTATTGACATTTATCCAATTAAAGGTCTGATTATTTCTGGTCCTGGACCTACGAAAGAAGAGTTTGTTAATGATAATTATTTAGAATATAGATTGCAGGATATGATTATCTCAACTATAGATGCATCATATGCTGGATCAGAAGGAATAAGAGAAGCTTTTGATAAATCATCAGACATTCTTTCTAATTTCAGATTGGTTGAAGAAAAACAAATTGTTGAAAAACTGTTCAAACTAATCAACAGTAATTCTGGGTTAGGAGTGTATGGTCTGAATGAAATTATAAACTATCTAAAAAATAATGTTGTTGATACAATCATAATAACAGACAAAATTGGGCTTTATAGAATTGAAGCTAAATGCAACAGGTGTAATGATACACAAGAAAAAATTATTGAACGGGTAAAAGTAATCCAGACTAAAACTGAACTTGAAAATTCTCCATGTTTGTCGTGTAAATCTTTGGATATCGAAGTATCAGAACAAGATATAGTGGATTATCTTTCATTACTAGGAGCAAAATTAGGAACAAAAATTGAAGTAATTTCTGGTGTTAGCGAACATGGTTCTATGGTATCAAATCTTGGTAATGTTGGAGCTATTTTACGTTACAACCCAAATTATACAAAATAAAAAATTATTCTAAATAATTTTTTATTTTTTGTGCTAATTCATCTAATTCATTTTCTGCTAAAATCTTTCGCTTTGTCCATAACGTTTCAGTCGTATTATACCTTGGAATTATATGTACATGAACATGTGGTACAATTTGTTTTGCAGCTTTACCATTATTCTGCGCAATAGTAAATGCGTCAGCATTAGTTGCCCTGATAATTGCTTTAGCAATTTTTGGAATTTTGGAAAATAATTTTGCAACTTCATCTACATCCATATCCATTATTTTTTCATATGGTTTTTTTGTAATAACAAGTGAGTGACCATTATCTATGGGATATTTATCCAAAATGGATATACAATCATCATCTTGGTAAATCATATGGCATGAGAGTTTTCCTTCTATCATATCACAAAAAATACATTTTGACAATGTTACTATCTGAATAAAATTCAATTAATATATTGGCATCATCTATAACAAATGAAAAAATTGAAGTTTCATCTTGAAGCTATTATTAGAGATAGGTACGAATCTGCTTCGTTAACTGAAAATGAAGTTCGTGAGTGGCTTCTAAATATGCAAAAACAGGATATATTGAAGGTTGAAACAGAAAATGATTACTGGGAAGATATACCACAGGATCTTTTTGAATTGTTTAAAACCAACATTAAGGATAAAAACTATGAATATACTATTGCTAAAGGACATTTATGGTTAGAAATGGATCTAGATATCTAAAATTTTCTAATCAATATGGTTATGAAAAAAAATACTAGTTTCATATATTATATAGGGTAAAAAATAAATTTTTCCGACAATGGGAAGAAGGGCGAGAGAGGAAAGACGAGAAGAACGAGAGGACAAAGTTGCTAAACAAGCAAAGGTTAAACGTAAAAATAATCTTAAGGCTGCTGGCATTCTTGCATTAATTGCAATAATTGTTGGTTATGCAGGATATGAATTCATCAATCTGGATTCCAGTGCACCAGGTGCACCACCTGGTGCAGGAAAACTTGGTGATGAGCATGAACATGCATCATTGCTTGTAAGAATTTTTGGTGATAAGTTTGACTTTGATAGCCCAGCTTACCAAATCAAAAGCAGTTGGATCCATTTTGAAGATAGTGATGGTACTACAATTCATAGACATTCATCAGGAGTAACGCTTGATTATTTGTTTGCGAACATAGGCATTGGTATTGATAATGAATGTTACAAATTTCCAGATGGCAGACAGTTTTGTACTAATGAAGACTATTCACTCAAGTATTTCATTAATCACGAACCTGTAAAAGACATCAATGATTATGTTCTTGAAGACGGTGATCGAATCTTGATTACGTATGGTAGCGAAACACCTGAACAAATTGAAGAACAATTAATGGAACTTGATTCGCAAGTAATTAAAGGCTAAATCAACACAATACATATTAAAAATAATTTTCTTTTCCTATTATTCGTCAAGTTTTTTATGGATATATGGTAAATGCGCCCTAATTATTTCAAGTATATCTACTCGTGTAAGTTCATCAATTTCACAATTGAATTTACTTCGAAAGAATTCACGGTATCTCTGATCTAAAATTGCGACTACAGATCCCTCAAAAAAACTTGAATCATTTTTAGGATTAAAAACTATACTTCTAATGTTATGATGACCTAAAAAATCATAATAATTAATTAGGCCTTCTAAATTTTTTAAATCGTCTCTTACATCCTGAATAAAGGTTTGAAGCTCCTTAGAATCCATATTTTTTGTATTTAATACTAGTTAATGAGATTTACATTTTTAGAATTTAAATTACAGTAACATGTGTTGAAGATGTTTAAAATGGGAATATCAAGTAGGAATGTGGTTGAAGGAGCAGCAAGAGCTCCACATAGAGCAATGTACAAAGCTATGGGCTTGACTGATGATGATCTTAGCAAACCATTC
>Ga0257112_10000663_pt1 | contig 13581 bp, 8 predicted proteins | sample LP_taG_5_FD_191565 | JGI IMG/M metagenome (GOLD analysis project Ga0257112, IMG submission 191565) | Marine microbial communities from Northeast Subartic Pacific Ocean, Canada - LP_J_2015_P26_1000m | ecosystem: Environmental > Aquatic > Marine > Oceanic | place: Canada: Northeast Subartic...
CTTGGAAGCATCCACAGACGAAAAGCAAGCCAGTGCCAAAACAAAAACTTTAATCCAGTTCCTCATAAGTGTCGGCTGGAAATCGTACGAAAGAACCACGCCATCCACAACCTTAGTCAAGCGAAACCCTTGGCCAACGGCGGAAAAACAAATCAAACATCATGTCAGAAGACTTACAGCTTGGCCAAGTGCTTGGCCAAGCGGGCGCGGTTAATCCCGGGCGGAGGTTCGCTCCGCCATCCAGAGGATGTCCCGGTTGGCGGCTTTTTTTCCCCGGATGAGCGAGCGCCAGTTCATCGAGTCACCGTTTTGCAGGGTGGTCGGCTCGACCCATTTGTGGTTCTCCGAGTGCCCGTCGATGAATGAGAGGCTCAACGCGCCGTTGTGAAACGCCGCCGGGAAATCAATCCACCCCACGCTCGCCGTGGCCTGCGGCGTGTCCGGCATCCGGAAGCCGAAGCCGCCGTCGTTGATGGTGGCGGGATGCTCGGTGGTGAACACCCAGATCTGTGACGGCCCCGGCCGGTTGCAGTCGGAGTCCTTCGCGTAAACACGCCACTTGCCGCCGGGGGTTTTCAGCGACCCGCCCTGCATTGCGGCGTCGAGCCAGTAGCCCTTGGTCGGGTGTACGCCGTCGTGCCAGGTGCCGACTGCCTGGCTGGCCGCCACGCTGCGAATGCGCGACACCACCCCGGCCGGCGAATCCTTCGTCTTTGGCTTCTTCACCGTGCTCTTGTCGGCCGGGCACTTGTAGATACCGATGCTCTGCGTGTACGGGCCGAGTACCGCTATCTTCGGGTCGAGCAGCGTCTGCGGATCCCAGTTGTTACGGTTGTTACCGTCGAAATTCACGCTGCCGCGCACCCAGTCCATATTGCCCCAGCCATAGGCGTTGATGAAGTAGCGCCCATCGTTGTCGTCGGCGTACAGGGTGAAAGCCAACTGGAGTTGCTTCATGTTGTTCAGGCAGAAGGTGATCTGTGCCTTGGACTTGGCCTTGGCCAGGGCCGGCAACAGCATCCCCGCAAGAATGGCGATGATTGCAATCACCACCAACAGTTCAATGAGCGTAAACGCCCGGCTTGGCTTCGTTTTCATGTCCGCATCCTCAAGAGATAACTCACCAGCAGAAATTGCAGTGGACCACCTGCGAAACTCGCACATTACCGCTGATTGTCAACTATCCGCTTGGCCAAGTGGTTTTCAGTGTTGAAAGTTCTCAATTTTTGTATCCCTTGCCAAACTGGTCGCCCACTGCGCTGACCTTGCCTCCCACAAAATCGACCTCCAGCAGTTTTTCGCTCATCACCATGCGGCCTTTTTCGTCCGTCAATGTCGTGACAATTTTGCGCGTCTTGACGTCGATGACATCGCCGGTCGATGGCCAGCAGATTTTTCCGTCCAGGCTGAACGTGATCCAGCCAGGTTGCTCACGGAGCTTGATGCTTTGCACCTGCACCGGCGGCATTTTTGTGGCGTCGAAAATATGCAGCGACTCGTTGTGGCCATCGGTCACCCAGAGTTCCTTTTCATCGGGCGTCATGGCGATGCCGTGGCTCGGACAGCCGTGACGCTTGACTAACCCCATCTTGTACCCCTTCACCTCAACACGGTGAAGTTTCCTCCCCGTTACAAGGTCCCCGATTTCGAATCCCAGCAAGCCGTTGATGTTTACGAAACACAACGTCTGCGCGCCATTGACGGTGAAGGGTCGAATCCGGTTGCTGAACGGTCCGATCCGTTTTTTGACTGTGTGCGTCGTGGTTTCCGTGACGGTCAATAGGTTGGATCTCAACCCGGCAAGATAGGCTTCCTTGCCGTCGTTGCCGTAAACCGTGTTGTGCGCCCCTGACTTTGGCGTCACGCGGGTGATTTCATCGCCGCTGTCGGCATCCAGCACATACCAGATGTCCTTCTCAAACGACGGCTGGTAAATGATCCCGCCATCCGGCGACATCGACATCCGGTCGCAGCCAAGCGGATAGGTTCGTTCCCAAAGCACCTTGTCCGTATGCAGGTCAATGCAGATCAGGTGCCGGATGGTGCTGACATACAGCCGGGCGGTCGCAGCGTTGCCGCAGATTCCCTTCACGTTGAGCGGCTTGCCGGCATCAGTCAGGCCACCCGTGGGAATCCGTTTCACGAAGCGATAGTTGTCGTCGATGTCAAACACGATGACCCCGTGCCCCCCGTACTGGGTATAGTTGCGAATGCCCGGCTCGGCCACATACAGGTGCCGCTTCAACGGCTCCGGTGCGTCGCCCTGGGCACGGGTCGTGTTGCCAACGCCAAACAGCGCGGCTGCGATTGTTGTGATAAGTAGTTGTTTCATTTCTCTTCAGCTTTCAATTCTTCACCCGTCCAGCCGCCGCGTTGGCGGAGGCGGTTTCATCATCGCCGGAATCGTCCATCTTAAGTCTATTCTCTCCACCGGGAGTCCCATCCTTTTGAGGGGAGGCGTCCCAATTACCCGGGTCATCGCTGTCAGTGTTATTATCAAGGTTTTTTCTTGTTAGTGATTTACCGGTTCCGTCAGCCGTTTCCGGCCATGGATCCTTATCGTCATAAGTGACGGCGTCTACCACATTGCCTTGGGTATCCCTTAAAACCACTGTTTCACCGCTGTTATCGAGTTCCCTGAGGTACTTGCCAAAGGGTTGAAAACCGTAACGCTCCCTAAAAGCCTTGGGATTTGCAGAAAGCACAATATGCCTGCCAGGCCCAATGGTCGCATTATCAGGGAAAGCGTAGTGAATGCCCTTGGTAAAGGCCGCGCCTGTCAGATGGATCGTTTTGTTGCTGCAATTCCTTATCTCCAGGAATTCATACTCTCCGGCGTCAAATGTATCCGGACCAGAATCATCGCCGTACGTATGGTATTGAATCTCTGAAATCTTAAGCGAAGATTTCCCGATGTTCTGTATGTAAAGGATCTCACGCAATGGGCTCCACCTGTTGCCGTCTTTGACCCGGGCTTTCAGTACAGTTCCTGATACAATGACAGTCTCCTTGTCTCCCCCATCGATGGCATCTCCAGAAATATCCCCGCCAATGGCCCTGGGATCGGTACTGTTGGTTGTATAGAATATCGTTCCCCTTTCGTTGTCACTGTTTTCAAGGGTAATCATGGTTCCCGGTGCCGCTCCCCATTTGCGTTGAGCGATGACGGCGCCGTTGGATTTCACGACGGGAGGGGCGATATCCGGGTACAAGGACCGATTCCTGAGTTGTTGAGTCACCTTATCCCTTCTCGTAGGGAGCCAACGCCTGAGTAAATAGTCGACGTTTCTTTGCCACATCTCCGGTGACTGACTCGTGGTGTTTCCCCAGCGGGCCGCCTCAGCGGGGATGGCGGCTTGCAACTCATTGACCCGCGTTGACATCAGTTCGATTGAATTCCCGGGGGTCATCGAACCGCCATTGTAGAAATGACGATAAACATGATCCGCAAAACGCATCCTGTATTCCTCATTCTTCGAAAGGCGCTCGTGAAGTGTTTGCCCGTTAAACCACTGAAGTTCCCTGAATTTTTTATCGTTCGCAGGCGCGGTCCTGTCTTCCCATCCCGCATCCATGGAATGCTCAGCGTCGTGACGGAAAAATTTGAACCCGGCGGGGTTGTCGTGATCTATCATGCAGAAAAAATTGTTCGTTGAGCGTCCGCCCCAAGCCGCCGCTTCATCGTTGCTCCCCGTGTAAAAAATACCCAGCATGTAGTCGATCAGGTTATCCGCATCAACCAGGGTTTTTCCGTTGGGATCCACCAAGCCATCCGGTTTAAGGCCGAGCAGGGCGAAGTAGTCGCTATTGTCGCCCGACCAATCCAACGTCCTTTCAAACAACTCACGATAGAGGTCCAAATTTCCATCAGTCACTTCAGTGGGCTTCATCCACCCCATGGCTTTAATCACATCATAGTCTTCGGATTTGCCGCCAAAATAGGAGGCACCGAAACGCCCTTCCGCCCGTTCCTGGGTCATAAAGATTCCCCAATACATCCCATTCATGTAAATGTGGTAATAGCGGCTTTTGGTAAAATGATGTCCGCTTTTGCCCTGTAAATCCCGGCAAAAAATGTCCCGCAAAAATGTGTTCCTCCTGCTGTTCTCAAACGCCCATGAGTGGTTTTGAGAGGTTCGCAAATCGATTTTGTCAAATTCATCCACTCCTTCGTTGCCAAACAACGGGTATTTCAACTTTGCATCCCCATACTCACTCCGGAAGAAAAGCCGATATGAGTGTTTCGGGTTTCTGGAGGTCGAACTATACCCGCCTCGAATCCGAATGCCGGCGTTCACCTGGAACCCCTCTGTCCCATTCTGATTGATCAGTTCAAGGGAACCTGGAATTTCCGTCTTTTTTCCCTGTTCACGCGGATTGGCATATAATCCGTCTGACGGATCAAACCAGTCGTCAAGGGATGCGACCAGTGACATGCTGGGTATCGCCTTCAATGCGTCAGACATTTTGTCTTTCCACCGGGCGTCGTTGACCACGCTCTGATTTATTCCATAGATCATTACCTGCCGATTCACCCTGGCGTCAACCGGCCAACCGCCACCCGGGCTTGCTGAATCTTGACGCTTGACACTTTCAACAAAAATATAGGTTTGGGTATCCACATTCGTCTCCTTCCATCCCTCTTTTTGGGCATAGGCGCGCACGATCACACCCGGGGTTTTGGGGCGTTTTATGATACTGTCCGGGTCGATGGCCACCGCAAGCGGACTTGTGCCACTAATTGTATTTTCTGAATAACGCGGATCACTTCCGTCGAGGGTATAGATGATTGTCGCTCCAGATGTTTCAGTAGTGATTACTTCATCAAATGGCGCATCAAAAAATCCACGACCATGCTTGAACTTGGTGTCTTTAACCTTGGCGGCAGAGACCGTGATACTCAACAGCGCAGTTGCGGTTGTTGCGAGGAGAAGATATTTCATTTTTCAGGATCTTCCATTGGCGAATGCTTCAGCGCAGGATGATCAGTCACGCGGAGCGGCTTGGCTTCACGGTGGGATTGTTCCCCCAACTCCGAGAGGATGAAACTTATCCGAACATCCTCGTGCGTGACCGGCATCGGCGCACCCTCCCGCAAACAGTCGCTGAAGGCCACCAGTTCCTGCCGGTACGCCTCACGGTAGCGGGTCGGGAACGAGTGCTCAATCGTCGGCCGCAGCAGCCCATCGCCGCTCGACAGCACCGTGGAGACCGGCGACCGGTTCTCGGCCTGCAGCATTCCCTTGCTGCCAAAAGCCTCGATCCGCTGGTCGTACCCGTAGGATGCAAACCGGTTCACGTCGATGCTGGCAATCATCCCATTGTCGTACCTGAGCGCGACAAGAACATTGTCCAGGTCGCCCAGCGCGCCGATTCCCTCCACAAAACTACTGCCGACCGAGTAGATTTCCACCGGATCCACGCCGGTGATGAAGCGCAGCATGTCGAAGTCGTGAACGATGCAATCGTGAAAGATGCCATGCGACGTGCTGATGTAATCCATGGTCGGCATCGGCGAGTCGCGGGAGGTGACGCGCAGCATCTGCAGCACGCCGACCTCTCCCTCCTTCACTCCGCGTGCCAGGCTGGAGAAGGACGGGTCGAACCGGCGGTTGAAGCCGACGAACAGCGGCAACCCACTGCGCTTGGCCAAGCCGAAGCAGGTGTCGATTTCCTCGAGGCTGCTGCCAAGCGGTTTCTCGGTGAAGACCGGCTTGCCGGCCTCGAGCGCGGCCTGGATTTGCGCGTAATGCTCATGCGTCGGTGACGCGACGATCACCGCGTCAACGTCCGCTTGGCCAAGCGGCCCATCGGCGTCGGTCGAGTAGTCGCACTCCAACTCCTTGGCCAAACGCCTGGCCAAGGGTTCGTCCACATCGACGACGCAGCGGAGGTTGATCCCCGGTATCGACTGGATGCTCTGGATATGAAACCGCCCGGCCCGGCCAAGGCCAAGCAGCGCCACGTTCAACTTTTCGGATGAATCCATAAGAGAAAGCTATCCTTTTTTGGCCTAAGATTCCACGCGCGTTTTGACGCCGAATATTGGCGTAATGCAGATCAATAATAGTAGGTTGTGCTTCCTCCGTGGGCGCCATACGCCCGTTTCCTGACCTGATGGCGGTTATGGATCACCAGGCTGCCATCGGCCATGCCGACAGGTTGATCCGGGGCAAGCGAAAACGAGAAGAAGGGCCTGCCATTGGCTCCCGCGTTAAATGCGCCCATGTGCCCGACATCCCAAACAACGCTTCCAGCACTGTCACTGATGCGGTGGGTGATGAAGGCCCGGTCACTATCACACTCGGAATCGTTTTTGGGCCACGCTCTCTCCCCGTTGAAATATTTTGGCATGTGAAAATTGGCCAGCCACATATAGGTCACGTAAACATGAGCTGCGGGTCTTGGTGGTTTGAGATCCATGCCGGTGTCCCATCCCCCATATCCCCCGGGCTCCCCGCCGGCCGGATGGGCATAGGTTGGCCACTTGTCACCAAACGACTTGGACGTGATGGGGCAGATTAAAACCCAGCGGTTGGGCACATAAGAACCGCGCATGACATCGACAACACTGGCCTTGTTGCCGTTCCAACGATGATAATCCGGGCTGATCTGGCTGGCGCGCTTGGGGAACCTCCCGCCGTTGTCGGCGCTGTACATCACTTGCGAAAGATATTGTTGCTTGATGTTGTTGATGCAGACAGTCCGTTTGCCGGAATATTGCGCCTTGGCCAGGGCGGGCAGCAGCAGGGCAGCCAGAATGGCGATGATCGCAATCACCACCAGCAGTTCAATCAGTGTAAACGCACGGTTTGGTTCCGTTTTCATTTTGTACCCTCTACTTCAACACACTGGAGTGGTCGATAATCCACTGGAAATCGGTTCGCGGCTTGGCGGGAACGATGCCGCCGACGGCTCCCTGCACCGGCGGGCGGACCGTGCCGTGCTCGCCGGTGACCTTCCAGCGATGCGTCGCCGCGTGGCCGTCCGCGTAGGAGAGGGCTGTCGCGCCGTCGTGGTAGGACGCCGGCAGGTTGCCCCACTTGTATTCGTGAAAGCGGTTCATGTAGTAGCCGTCGTTGATGGTGTCGGGATGTTCGCCGAGAAAAACAAAAACCGTTGACGCCTGCCGAAGCTGCCCGTCGTTGATGAACTGGACGTAGTCGGGGTTGAATTGGTCGAGCAACGGGCCGGGGTCGCCGACGAGATGGTTCATCGAGTAGCTCCGGTTCCGGATGCCGTTCTTGGCGCGGCTTTTGTCGGACGGACATTTGAAAATCTCGATCGTGTCGCCCATGTACGGCGAGAGCAGCGACGAGGTGAGCGCGAGGCGGTTGGTGTTGTCCGGGCTGTCTTCCCAGTCGAGGACGTTGTTGGCCCAGTTGTTCCGCTGTTCGCGGGTTTGGTCGCGGCCGTGGTTGTTGACGTATTTCCCCTCGTGATCGTCCGCGTACAGCGTCCAGCCCAGGCTCAACTGCTTGACGTTGCCGAGACAGTGGATGCCGTGCGCCTTGGCCTTCGCCTTGGCCAAGGCCGGCAACAGCATCCCGGCCAGAATGGCGATGATGGCAATCACCACCAGCAACTCGATGAGCGTAAACGCCGCGCTTGGTCTCGGTTTCATTTCCCTTCAGCTTTCAATTCTTCACCCGTCTTGCCACTACGCTTGGCTATGTTGCCTAATTCTCGCCGAAGAACGGGAATAGTTTTTTGAGTTCGGCGGGGCTTGGTTGGCGGCCGTATTCGCAAAGCTCGAAGGCTTCGGCGTGCTGAATGCTGCGGCCTTTTTTCTCGCCGTAAAGCTCGATGAGTTGTTCCCGGAAACGGTCGGCGGTGCCACGGGTGCGGCGGCCGAAGGCCTGGGAGAACTCACGTTTTTTGGCCGCGCGCTTGGCGGGATCGGTGGGCACGGGAATGACGGTCTCGAAGTTTCGCGCTGACCAAAAGCTCTCGATCTGCGACTCGAGCGTCCACAGCGCCTCCGCTTTCTGCTCAACGACGTCATCGATCCCAACGACGAGATCCGGGGCGAACGGGTTCGGTTTTTTGAAGTAATCGGACAGGTAGAGGAACACCGGATTTTTGTTCAGTTGCGGGGTGTCCGGGGCGAAGTTGCTGACGGTGACCATGAAGGCGGCGTCCTGCATCAGCACGCCGGTGTAGCGGTGATCCGGGTGGTAGTCGTTGGGGCGGTGGCCCATGACGATGTCGGCTTTCCAGTCGCGGATCAGTCGTGTCAGCGCCTTGCGATTCTCCAGGGTGGGCATGAGTTCGCCGTCGTGGTTGTCCATCACGTGCGACTCGATGCCGAGAATCTTGGCGGCCGCCTTGACTTCGCGCGTGCGCCGCTTGGCCAACTGCCCGCCGGCCATGATGGCGTGGCCGATGTCGCCGTTGGTGGTGGAGACGAATTTGACCTTGTGCCCCAGCTTGGCCCACATGGCGGCGACCCCGCCGGCCTTGAGTTCGCAGTCGTCGGGATGCGCGCCGAAGACCATGATGCGCAGCTTTGCGTTGTCGGCATCGGCCCCGGCGGCGAACAGGCAGCAGAGGATGGCCGCTGCCAAAAATGTGAGGTGGTTTCGAGTGATGTTGGTTTTTTTCATGCGTGGGATTGGTGAGTTCGACTGGCCAAGGCATCTCCTGCTGTTACAAGGGGCTTGAGTTGTCGTTTGTTTTCTCCCTCTCCCCGGCCCTCTCCCGCTTGGAGAGGGAGCTTGGCCAAGCGCATTGGGCTTGGTTGCGTGGTTTGTTGAGTAGGGGTCATCGAGTTGGGAGATGGTTTGACCTGTTGGACGTGGCGGCAGGTTGCGTTTCGCCGGGCTTGTCCGCAATCAAAAAAGGCTCAAGCCCCGTGGATGATTCGCAATAGTGTGGACAGAAAAAAGGAATGGGCTACTGTCGCCTGAGCAGCATGCTCATTTCATCGAATAATTTCTGGCGGATGGTTCCAGCCTGGTTGTTGGTTCCGGTATTTGGATTAACTGCCCTGTTACAGCCAAGCATAAACGGGGAGGATTGGCCGGTTTTTCAGCACGACAATTATCGAAGCGCCAAGACTGCGGAAAACCTCCGGGCAGACTTACTCGAGCCCGCCTGGATTTGGCAATCCCCCCACCCTCCGCAGCCCGCCTGGTCGGGCCCCGCGAAGTGGGACGCCTACGCCGGCATTCGCGGCCTGCGATCCATGAGAAATTACGATCCCGTCTTTCACGTTGTCGTGGCCTCGGGAAGAGTTTTCTTCGGCTCGACAGTGGACGATTCAGTTCGATGCCTCGATGCCCTGACCGGCGAAACGCGCTGGATACACCACACCGATGGGCCTGTGCGAATTGCGCCCACGTACCATGACAACCGCATCTACTTTGGCTCCGACGACGGGGTGGTTCGCTGTGTGGATGCGGATCGGGGGCAGCTGATTTGGTCCTTCCGGCCCAAGCCACTGGATCGGTTGATTCTGAACAACGGCCGGCTGATTCCGTTTTGGCCCATCCGAACCGGCGTCCTTATCCGGGATGGCACCGCCTACTTTGCCGCGAGCCTGCTGCCGTGGAAGGAGTCGTACCTGTGCGCGGTGGATGCCGACACAGGCAAGCCGACAGGAAAGACGCATTTTATTAAACGCATCGACAGCGTGAGTTTTGAGGGTGCGTTGCTGGCCTCCGACGATCATCTGGTTGCGCCGCAAGGCAGGGTGTCGCCGCTGATTTACAGGCGGACCAGCGGAAAGCTTTTGGGAGGACTGAAGGGTGGCGGCGGGTGTTTCGTGATGCTGACCCCGGAAGCGGGAATCCTGCACGGGCCCGGCAACAAAACCGGGTGGATCACGGACAGCAAGCAAAGTGACCGGAGTACTTACGCAACATACAAGGATGGCAACGCGATGGTTGTTGACGGCAACACCGCCTACATGCTGACGGACACCGCGCTGTCAGCGATGGATCGATCCAGCAAACAGGCCAAGTGGGCCATCGAGTGTGAATTTCCACACAGCTTGGCCAAGGCGGGCGGGATGCTCTATACCGGTGGGATGGACGAGTTGGCCGCCTTTGATTCTGAGAATGGAAAACTCGCCTGGAAAACTCCGCTGGCAGGCCGTGTCCACGGCTTGGCCATTTCAAACGGTGCCCTGTACGCCAGCACGGATCAAGGCGGCATATATTGTTTCCGGCCCACCGCCACCAAGCCGTACGCAGCGCTTGGCCAAGCCAATGAAGCGGCGGCCAAGGGGAGTTCCCCCATCGAGCCGATCGACTCGTTGAGCGACAAAACGATCGTCAGCCGGTGGGTGTTTCAGGACGGGGCGCGGGCAGGCAAAACCGTTCGCGACCTGGCGGGCGGCCAAGCGGCCACGCTGATCGGCGGCGCGAAGTTGGAGCGCGTCGGAAACAGGCAGGCGCTGAAGCTGGACGGCTCAACCAGTGCGCTCATCACGGGCGACCTCTCCGATGCCGGTTTGCCAACGGAAAAATTTTCGGTCGAGGCATGGGTGCGGGTGGATGCGCCGCACGCGTGGGGTGGCATCATCGGGGCCATACAGGACAACGGCTCGTACGAAAAAGGCTGGCTGCTGGGGTTCGTCAACAACCGCTTCAGCTTTGCTCTAAACGGCAAGCGAGGGGATGACCGCTTAAACTACATGAGCGCTGATCAGGATTTCATCCCGGGGCAGTGGTATCATCTGGCGGCAACTTATGATGGCGCCACGATGAAACTCCACGTCAACGGCAAGGTCGCCGCAACATCCAATTCGCAGAGCGGTGCGGTGCAGTATCCGCCCCATGCCTTTTACGAGATTGGCGCGTACCACGACGACGACGAGCAGTTTTTCACCAAGGGGATGGTACATGAAATCCGCGTTTACCATCGGGTCTTGGCCTGGAACGAAATAAAGGATCACGCGGGCGAGCCCAAGTTCCCGCCGCCCGAGGCACCCGCCCCGGTGATGGAGTTGGCCTCCGGGCCGACGCTGAAGTTTACCTCCCGTTCCGAGGCGGAAATCTGGTGGCGCACAACCCACCCCAGTCCCACCAAGCTTACCCTGACCGGGCCGAAAGATGAGCGCCGGACAATCCTCGAGGAGCGGTTAAAAACAGAACACCGCGCAACCATCCGGGGGTTGCAGCATAACCGGGTTTACGCTTTCACCGTGGAGGCGAATGGTGCGGACGGCAACCTGGGCCGGACCCGGGAGTTTGAATGCGACACACTGTTTAACTTCACGATGCCGGAGGTAACCGCTCTCGCTTCGATCAAGGTTCCGAATGAGATCAGGCAAACTGCGGCAAACATCCTGAAGGAGACCGGTGTCACCCAGGGCATTTGCCTGCTCGTTGACAGCAACGACGGGATCCTCGCACACGAGCTGGCCCAGCGGAGCCGATTGCGCGTCATCGGACTGGAGGAGAACCGCGAAAAAGTCCGGGCAACCCGTCGCCTGCTGACTTCAGCCGGGAGCTACGGTTCGCGCGTCGCTGTACACCATTTCGATCCCGCAAACCCGCTGCCGCTAAACGGAATGTTCGCCAACTTGATTTACCTGAAACTGGAAGCGGGGCAGCCGCACTTGGCCAAGCGGATCCACGCGGTAGCCAACTGGCTCAGGCCCGATGGGGGTGTGGCGTTCGTCCCGTTCCCAGACGGAACCGCAAACCGGCAGTCTTGGCTTGGAGCGTTGCGGGAGGCGACAACCGGCAGCGGCCTCACGGTGGCAACCGGGGATGCCGGCGTGAAACTGACACGGGGGCCGTTGGCCGGTTCCGGGGAGTGGTCCCACCAATATGGCAACGCATCGAATGCCGCCTTCGGCGGTGAGAAATTATCGGGAGTTTCCAACACCGACGACTTGGAAGTCCAGTGGATTGGCCGCCCGGGGCCGCGTGCCCAGCCCGACCGCAACGGCCGCAAACCCGCCCCGCTCTCCACGGGCGGGCGACTGTTTGTGCAGGGTCTAAACCGTATCTTGGCGTTGGACGCCTACAACGGAACCGTGCTTTGGTCGCGCGAACTCCCGGAAATCCAACGGTTCAACATGCCACGGGACAGCAGCAACTGGGCGGCCAATCGCGAGCACCTGTTTGCCGCCATCGACGGCGAATGCTGGAAGTGGAATGCACGCACCGGTGAACTGGAGAGCCGCATTCCGGTTCCCCCGGATGCCGCATCGCCGGTAACCCTCGACTGGTCCTATCTCTCGCCCCACCGCGACCGGATCATCGGCAGCGGCGTGTTACAAGACTCCGCGTACACCTCATTCTGGGGGGGAGGAGGTGCCGGATGGTATGACGCAAAAAGCGGTGCAGTGACACAGAAGGTTTGCAGCGAAAACCTGTTCGCGCTTGATTCAAAAGACGGACGCCTTGCCTGGCTTTACCGGGGTGGACTGATCGTCAACAGCACGATCACCCTGGCCAAAGACCGGGCTTGGTTCGTCGAGGCGCGGCATCCGGAACTTAGAGCCGGCAAAAAACGGCAACTGGGTGGCAGCCAGTTTTGGGAGCAGCAGCACCTCGTCTGTCTCGACCTGAAAACAGGCGAAGCAATGTGGTCAAAGCCGCTTAAAATCGTCCCCGGCGAGGTGGCTCTCTACCTTGCCCATGGCGGCGACAAACTCGTCCTGGTTTCCTCGGGAAGCGCCTCCTACAACACTTACGCCTTCAACGACGAGGATGGTGAAATCGCCTGGACACGGAAAATCCCCTGGCCGCAGGATCATCACGGCGGCCACATGGCCCGGCCTGCCATCGCCGGCGGAACGGTTTATGTCCGGCCCGGTGCCTTGTCGCTGGCGGACGGTCGGCAGCTAAAAATCCAGATGCCCGGCGGGGGTTGCGGCACGTATGCGGCGACGGAGAACGCCCTGTTTTTCCGCTCAGGCAACGTCACCATGTGGGATCGGCAGAAGGGCAAAACCACCAGTTGGAACCGCCTCCGGCCGGACTGCTGGCTCAGCACGATCCCGGCCGCAGGGCTGCTGCTTTCCCCGGAGGGCGGCGGCGGTTGCAGTTGCGGCTCGTGGCTGGAGACCTCGATCGTTTTCGCCCCAAAAACACTCAAATAACCGAAACAACTTTCCAGATTGAGATATCCGGGAGCCACTTTAACAACGAGGAAAAATCATGATGATTGTTGCTGCAGAAGCGATCTGCAATGGCGGCGACTGGACAGCATAGTAGGTCTCAGAAAAAAAAGAGCCGTACTCCGGCAATGACCGAAAAGCCATAGAGCAAAAACTCAAATAGTTTTTGCGGGATGAGCTGAATGATTTTTCGTCCAATAAAAATGCCCGCGAAGATGCCGGGTAAAACGAAGAGAGTGATCTTGAGCGAATTGGCATCGATCAGATCGAGGCTGGCCACGAGCGGCAGCTTGAGAATGTTAACCAAAAGGAAACAACGCGCACCCAATCCAAGGAATGTTTCCTTGGTCATTTTCTCAACGAGCGCATAGATCGAAAACACGGGGCCCGCGGCGTTGGCCATGATGGTCGAGGTGCCTATCATCATGCCGCTGCCCCATCTGAACCCGACAGACTTCGGCAACCTGGCCAGCGCCTGGCCAAACCGAAGCCGGACCAATTGC
>Ga0257112_10000667_pt1 | contig 13531 bp, 10 predicted proteins | sample LP_taG_5_FD_191565 | JGI IMG/M metagenome (GOLD analysis project Ga0257112, IMG submission 191565) | Marine microbial communities from Northeast Subartic Pacific Ocean, Canada - LP_J_2015_P26_1000m | ecosystem: Environmental > Aquatic > Marine > Oceanic | place: Canada: Northeast Subartic...
TTTTTCGACATCCCTGGAACAAAAAACAAATTCAACAGGAATTAAAACAAGAAAATGGAAAATTGGTTTATGTTGAAATTGAAAAAAAGATCATGGGATATATCATGGTTCGAGTTGTAAAAAATGAAGCCCAGATCTTGAATATTGCTATAGATTTACCTTTTCAGCATCGAGGTTATGGAAAAAAATTGTTGCAGCATACTTTGCATGAACTAGGTACTCAAACAAATGTATTTTTAGAAGTGCGCGAATCCAATTTGCCGGCGATTAAATTATACAGTGATTTTAATTTCGAAGAAATCGGTGTCCGTGAACACTATTACTCCGACGGCGAAAGCGCAGTGGTAATGCACAAGAAAGCAGTGTCCTATGCCTTGGTTTAAACGCAAAGATGAAAAAATAAAAGAACGGGAAAAGAAGTCCATTCCTGATGGTTTGTGGGAGAAATGCCCTACCTGCAATGAAATCCTGTACCGCCCTGAACTGGAGAAAAACCATTCTGTCTGCCGCCACTGCGATCACCATTTTCGTGTATCATCGCAATTATATTTAGACCTTATTCTCGATTCAGGATCGTCTTCCGAATTATTTAGCAATATTGAGTCTGCTGATCCGTTGCAATTCCAGGGGAAAAAGAAATATACCGATCAAATTCATGCCGCCCAGGAACAAACACAACACAAAGATGCCATTAATTTTTATTCAGGAAAGATCAGCAGCCGTGATGTGGTTATGGGAGTTATGAATTTTGGGTTCATTGGCGGCAGTATGGGGTCTGTCGTTGGAGAAAAGGTCTCTTTGGCCATTGAACATGCCCGTGAACAGAAATTGCCATTAATCATCATCTGCGCTTCAGGCGGAGCGCGCATGCAGGAAGGGGCTTATTCTCTAATGCAATTGGCAAAAATTAGTTCGAGATTAGCTCGATTATCTGATGAAGGTGGATTATATATCCCCATTCTCACAGATCCCACTACGGGAGGAGTTACAGCAAGTTACGGCATGCTTGGCGATATAATTCTCGCTGAACCGGGCGCATTGATCGGCTTTGCTGGCCCACGGGTAATCAAACAAACCATCGGCCAGGATTTACCAGAAGGTTTTCAACGAGCTGAATTTCTGCTACAAAAGGGCTTTGTTGACCATATTGTATCGAGAGAAGATATGAAATCAACCCTAGCAAACCTGATACGCATGCTGACATGAATAAAATACGCATCTTGGTAACAAATGATGATGGTATTTATGCTCCGGGAATTAAGGCCTTATGGAGTGCAATGTCAGATCTTGGGCAGGTCACCGTTGTTGCGCCAAACAGGGAACGATCGGCTGTTGGTCATGCTATTACGATCAGCGATCCCCTTCGTGTAGATGAAGTAAGGCGCAGTAATGGTTTTAAAGGGTTTTCCGTAGATGGAACACCTTCCGATTGTGTAAAAATTGCTACACAAGCTTTGTTAGAAGAAAAACCGGATATTATTGTTTCGGGAATAAACCTTGGTTCAAATACCGGAACAAATATTATCTATTCCGGCACTGTGTCAGCTGCCACAGAAGGTACCATGCTGAATATCCCTTCGGTTGCTGTAAGTTTGAATTCATTTGGTGAAAGCGACTTTGCTGGTGCTAAAGCTGCAGCTAAAGCTGTGGTTTCACATGTTTTGGAGAAAGGATTACCTGAAAAAACATTATTAAATGTGAATGTGCCAGCAATACCAGAAAATGAAATCAAAGGATACAAAATTACACAGCAGGGCAATGTTGCTTTTAAAGATCGTTTTGAAAAACGGGTAGATCCCAGAGGCAGGGTATATTATTGGATGACAGGACAAATAATTGCGCCGGATGAAGAATCACATATGGATCATAATGCAGTATTAGATGGCTATGTAAGTATTACACCGATTCATTACAGGTTAACGAATCATGATTTTCTTGATGAATTAATGAGCTGGGATTTTTCATGAGCAATATTCATCACGGAGGTGTCGTTATTTTGGACTTTGGCTCCCAATATACGCAATTGATTACCCGGCGTATTCGTGAACAAAATGTGTATTCAGAAATATTACCGCCGAATGCTTCTGTGGCTAATATTGAATCCAGAAAACCAAAAGCAGTCATTATTTCAGGAGGACCGGCAAGTGTATTCGCTGATGATTCTCCTGAGTTTGATACAGGTGTATTCGATATGGATATCCCCATTTTGGGTATTTGCTATGGGTTACAGTTGTTAGCCCATCACTATGAAGGAAAAGTTGAACCGGGAACTAAAGGTGAGTACGGTTTTGCCAAAATCCATCATAAAAATTCAAATGCTTTATTAGATCAAGTTGAAGATGGTTCGCAAGTCTGGTTGAGCCATATGGATAAAGTAACAAAAGTACCTGAAGGCTGGTCTGTATTGGCTGAATCATCTAATGCAATCGTTGCTGCCATGTGTTCACCGGATGGTAAACGCTATGCGACGCAATTTCACCCTGAAGTTGTCCATACGACCTTTGGAGAAACGATCATTAATAATTTCCTCTTTAAAATTTCAGCATGTGACCCAAACTGGACTGCGGGGAATTTTATAAATGATCGGATAGAAAAAATTCAGTCACAAGTGGGTGATGGTCATGTTTTATGCGGAGTCAGCGGCGGCGTAGATTCATCCGTTGTCAGTGCGCTGATGAATAAGGCAATTGGTGATAGATGCTCATCTGTATTGATCGATCACGGGCTGATGCGTAAAAATGAAGCTGAACAATGCGTTGCAGCATTGCAAGAGGGTTTAGGTGTCAATATTCAATCATTTGTTGAATCTGAAAAATTCCTTGATAAGTTGACCGGAATCGAGGATCCAGAACAAAAACGCAAAATTATTGGCGAACAATTTATACGATCATTTGAGGATATAGCTGTTGGGCTTGGACAATTCGATTATTTAGCTCAAGGGACACTATATCCTGATGTCATCGAAAGTGGTGTCAGCCATGGCAAGTCTGCCCATGTGATTAAAAGCCACCATAACGTTGGCGGACTCCCTGAAGACATGGAATTTGAACTCGTGGAACCGCTCCGGGAATTATTTAAGGATGAAGTTCGTAAAGTAGGAAAAGAATTGGGTCTTCCGGAAAAACTGGTTGGCCGCCATCCCTTCCCGGGCCCGGGGCTGGCCGTACGTATCATTGGTGAAATAACCAGGGAGCGCATTACCATTCTACAGGAAGCAGATGATATTTATATGAATTGCCTCCATGAATCCGGGATATATGATGATATCTGGCAGGCCTTTTCGGTTTTAATACCAGTTAAAACTGTCGGCGTCATGGGCGACCAGCGGACATATGAAAATCTTCTTGGATTGCGAGCTGTTACCAGCAGCGATGGCATGACAGCGGACTGGTATCGCATGCCGGATGATGTTTTATCAACGATTTCAAATCGCATAGTAAATTCAGTAAAAGGAATCAACAGGGTGGTCTATGATGTGACGTCGAAACCACCCGGAACAATTGAATGGGAATAATGTATATCTGTAGATATATTCACTTAAAGGAGAGCATTTAACACATGTGCGGAATAGTCGGATATTTCGGTAACAAAGATTCTGTACCCATTTTAATCAATGGGCTTAAGCGCCTTGAATACAGGGGCTACGATTCAGCTGGATTGGCTGTTATTGGCGATGATCAATTGCATTTACTGAAAAAAGCAGGGAAAGTTTCTGTTTTGGAATCTGAAGTGGATGATCATGTATTAAATGGCACAGTTGGTATAGCACATACCCGCTGGGCTACCCATGGCGAACCCAATGATATCAATGCCCACCCCCATACAGATCAAGATGGTAAAATAGCACTCATACATAACGGCATTATCGAAAATTATAATGTGCTTAAACAGGTATTGGAAAAAGAGGGTGTAAAGTTTCAGAGTGAAACAGATTCTGAAGTCCTGGTACAGTTAATTTCAAAAATTTATTATACAGATGGCTTATCATTCCCGGAAGCTGTACAAGCGGCACTCCAGGAAGTGGTGGGCGCTTATGGAATCGTGGCAATTTGTAAGGATGAACCAGAAATTATGGTTGCTGCCCGGTATGGCAGTCCATTGGTTTTGGGTGTAGGAGAAGGTGAATATTTTGTTGCGAGTGATGCTTCACCCATCATCGAGCACACCCGTAGTGTTATTTATCTGGATGAAGGTGAAATGGTCGTATTAAAAAATGACGGTTATACCATTTCACAGATAAAAGATAAAAAAGTGGTCTACAAAGATATTTCCATTATTGAACACGATTTGGAAGCGATTGAAAAAGGCAATTTCCCTCATTTTATGCTCAAAGAGATTCACGATCAGGTAGATTCAATAACAGACACCATGCGCGGTAGACTGCAGGTCGATAAAGGATATGCTTTTCTTGGCGGACTTTCAGATTATATGACGCGCATTGAGAATGCCAAACGTTTTTATATCACTGCCTGTGGAACATCATGGCACGCTGGACTTATTGGTAAATATTTGTTGGAAGAATATGCCGGTATTCCTGTTTATGTTGAATATGCTTCTGAATTTCGTTACCGACGAACCATTATAGATAATGAAACAGTCGTTATTGCCATTAGCCAGTCAGGGGAAACTGCAGACACATTGGCTGCTATTAAAAAAGCCAAGGAACAGGGTAGTCTCACCTTAGGCATTTGTAATGTTGTTGGCAGTTCCATAACTAGGATTACCGATTGTGGTGTTTACACACATGCCGGTCCAGAAATTGGCGTTGCTTCCACCAAAGCATTTACTGCTCAAGTAACAGTACTCTCCATGCTGGCCCTGCTTTTGGGACGGAAAAAGGGCATGTCTAAACAACAGGGCATCAAATTAGCCACAGCATTAGCTAATGTTGGAAAAGATGTTAAAACTATATTATCAGATACAGAGGTTATTGAAAATATCGCTTGGGAGTACGAAAAAGTTGATAATTTTCTTTACTTGGGGCGGGGAGTGAATTTCCCTGTGGCTTTAGAAGGAGCATTAAAGCTGAAAGAGATCTCCTACATCCATGCAGAAGGGTATCCTGCAGCAGAAATGAAACACGGCCCTATTGCGCTTATTGATGAAAAAATGCCTGTCTTATTTATCGTTCCTCATGACCAGACGTATCAAAAAGTGTTATCCAATATCCAGGAAGTCCAGGCCCGCAAGGGACGTATTATTATTTTGACTGACAAGAAATCCAAAGAGCTGGAAAAACTGTCCGATCATATCATAGAAATTCCCCAAAGCCATTCCCGTGTTTTTCCTATTCTGGCAACAATTCCACTCCAGTTATTGGCTTATCATTTGGCTGTCATTCGTGGGGGCGATGTTGACATGCCAAGGAATCTTGCTAAGTCAGTTACTGTCGAGTAATGAGAAAACTAATTTTCATTTTTTCGATTTTCATGTGTCATGGAATAATCCTCAGCCAAAACTGGCTGCAGCAGCGTATCATTGCCGAACAATTCAATAAAGCTCTAGAGCATTATGATGACGGACGTTACGCTACTGCGGACAAAATTTTACAGCGTATATTAAAAAAACCTGCTGGGGAATACGAGCTTCCAGTAAATCTATTAGTTATGAAAACTAGTTTAGCTTTGGATCATGTTGATGTAGCCAAAGCATTTGGTAAAACAATTCTTACACAATATGGCCAACATGAGTATTTATCGGAAGCCTTTATGGTTTTAGGCGATATTTTAATAGCCGAAGGTGATGTGGATGGTGCCTTCAGGATGTATATGCGATCCAGGCAAATAGATAATGATGATTCATTTGTTGAAAAAATTAATTCCCGGATAATACAAACAATTCAAATAGGCATTTCTGAAAGCGCAATTGCAGAACAGCAACTGACTGCTTTAGAAGACAATGAAATTATTATGAATCTTGCTCAAGCGTTTACACACCTCCAAAAAGGTAATCCTGATGATTGTGCTGTTGCTTTAAACAAAGTAGATCCTGTCTTTATACCTGAAGCATATTATGAACTATATGAAAAAATGTTTTTGGCTTCATATCAGCCTGCCTTAGAGATGTTTACTTTTGGTGTTGTTTTACCTTTGACTGGAAGACATGCAGAAATTGGTAATTCATTCTTAAGAGGATTGCATCAATCCAGTAATAAGCCAGGGCAACCTGTAAATATCGCTTTTCAAATAGAAGACAGCAAGAGTGATGCTGTAGAAGCGATACGGGCAATCAAACGCTTGGAAAAGAATAAACAATTATTGGGAATAATTACTGCTAGAGATGATCTGGCTCTTACAAATGTACTGCAAAGTTCAACTTTACCATTAATCGTACCTGGCGGCAGTGGATTATCATTTTCAGGTTTAAAAAATAATATATTTCAACTGCAAGCTGGATGGACTGATGAAGGACAGCATGCTGCACGATGGATAGCAGAATATTTGACCAAGGATAGTATCGCCATAATCGCTCCCGCAGATGATTATGGCCACAGTGTTATTGATGCATTTCTGAAAGAAATGGATGCTCTGGATCATACGGTTGTTGTTGTAGAATGGTATACGGGTAAACCGGAAAACCTGAAAAAGCAGTTCCAATCACTGCGTCAAACTGCATTCAACCTTATTCCTCCAGATAATCCATACGATGAATTTCTGGGCATGTCTTTTGATAGCCTTGATGCATTGTTCGATGTGAATACTGAAGATTTCTTCGCATTAGCAGAAGATGAGAATGAGAAAAAGATAAAAGATTCTTCCAAAGTAGTATTATCAACAATTCAAGCGCTTTATATGCCTATTCATGCTGAACATTTAAATTATATCGGTACACAATTCCCTATGTACAATTTGAATACAAGTTTGGTGGGGAATATTGCTTGGAATCAGCCTGAAATCCTTGCCCAGGATAATGTCGGTCCTCATCTGGAAGGAATGACTATTTTATCACATAAAAATGTCTCCAGAGATGCTAATTCACCAAGTCAAATTGAAAATAATGATTTTCTATTAGGTTATGATGTAAGCGGATTATTAACAGCAATTTGTAATTCTGGTATAACAAATCGAACAGAATTCATTTCAAAGTTAGAGCAAACAGAATATAATGGATTAGTCTATGCAATTGCATTTTCTCCAGATGATCACAGTAATTCAACTATGCAAATTCTTAAATGTGAAAATAGATCATTTATTCCAGTCGGTACATTTGTAGCTGACACAGTGCAATTTCATATCCAACAGCGTCCCTGATTCATTGACAGTCCCCAGCGATTCATTTCTTGATTTAAGTTCATATTTTGCTCAAGAAAATTTTCGAGCAGGATTTTCACTTGGCTCGTTTCCTTACACGACCCCAGAGGATAGGAAACAACTTGCTGAAGCACTTGGATTAAATAGTTCAAATTTGGTTGTTCCAAAGCAAGTTCATGGTAATCAAGTTCAATTTTGTATAGCCCCAGGGAAATTAGTTGATATTGACGCATTAATTTCTAAATCAGCAGATGTTGTTTTATCCATTCAGGTGGCAGATTGTATTCCATTATTTGTTCAAGATAAAAATTCAAAAATCTTTGGGTTAGTTCATGCCGGCTGGAGAGGGACTACTAAAGGAATTGTCTCAAAAACTATTAATGAATTCATGAAGCATAATACAAATTATGAAGAAATTATTGTACTAATTGGACCCTCCATTAAGCAATGTTGCTTTCAAATTGGCCCAGGTGTAGCAGAAGAATTTTCAGATGATTTCCTGATTCAGGGAAGTGGCGATAGATCATTTTTGGATTTACAAGGTATGGTGAAAAACCAACTAGTTAATTCTGGAATTAAAAGTGCAAATATTATTGATCTTGATGAATGTACTTGCTGTCAGCCGGATAAATACGATTCATATCGTCGAGATGGTAAAAATGCAGGTAGAATGATTGCTGTTTGTGGCTGGGTGTAGTCTTTTGATTCCAGTTCGTTCCCTCTAAATTATACGCTTGTTATGAATATTATTGAGGCACTAATCCTTGGTTCACTACAAGGTTTAACAGAATTTTTACCCATAAGCAGTTCCGGTCATCTTGTATTGGGTCAACGTTTTCTAGACTTATCACTGCCGGGAAATTTCTTTGAAGTTCTTGTTCATATTGGAACACTTTGCAGCATCTTAGTTGTTTTTAGGAATGATATATTAGAATTGGTCAAATCTATCAAATCAAACGAGAGTAAAAAAATGTTGACAGCACTCATCATGGGTACAATTCCAGCTGTTCTGATCGGATTAACCTTGAAAGACAAGATAGGTCAATTATTTGAGCATCCCTTTGCTGTTTCTTACAGTTTGATTGCAACAGGATTATGGTTAATAATGACAAAATGGTTTGTAAACAAGCATTCATCTATTAATCTAAAAAATGGTTTTCTGATTGGATGCGCACAAGCAGTAGCAATTATTCCTGGAATTTCCAGATCAGGGGCGACTATTGGTGCAGCTATGTTGCTGGGTATCTCGCCAGAAAAAGCCGCCAAATTTTCATTTTTATTGGCTATCCCAGCAATTTCAGGAGCCGGGTTATTAACTGCGATCGATATAGACACTATGAATATTGCCAGTTTATCTACCGGATCAATTTTAGTAGCCTTTATAAGTTCTTTCCTTGTGGGCTGGGTTGCACTTGCGTGGTTATTAAAATTGTTATCGAAAGGTCAATTCCACTGGTTTGGAATTTATTGTTTGGCAATCGGAATCATAACCTTGAGTTTTTAATATGGACATGATCGGAATCATTTTTGTTCTCTACCTCATTTTCCTCATCTTTGTGGGAATTGGGACGTTTAAACTGAATAAAACACAAGAAGACTATCTTCTTGCCGGTCGCAGACTAGGACCCTGGGTGACGGCATTTTCAGAACGGGCTTCCGGTGAATCTGCCTGGTTGATACTGGCTCTTCCCGGAGCTGCTATAGCAGTGGGGTTAGGAGAAGTATGGACAGTTATTGGCATAACTGTAGGTATTATAGCATCTTGGTTTTTGATCGCTGAAAAACTTCGTATAGAAACCGAAAAATACCAGGCATTGACCATTCCTGAATATCTGCACCGTCGTTATGATGATAGCTCAAATATCATTCGCCTATTTTCTGCATTAATTATTGCCTTCTTTTTCGCATTTTATGTTTCCGCTCAATTTCATGCATCAGGAAAAGTGTTGAAAACATTATTTGATATTGATACTGTAACCGGTATTTCCATTGGCGCTGCCGTTATCATTTCTTATACGCTCATGGGTGGGTTTTTTGCTGTAGCATGGACGGACCTGCTGCAGGGGATCCTGATGATTGGCACATTGATTATTTTACCCATTGCCGGTTTTATTGAATTGCAAAGTTCACAGGTATCACTGACTCAAAGCTTGTCCCAAGCAGGGCCTGCACATACATCCTTTACAATGGGTAAAGAAGGACTTGCCGGCTTGGCCGTCATATTAGGCGGATTGAGCTGGGGATTAGGCTATTTAGGCCAACCACATCTTGTTATTCGTTATATGGCGATAAAAAACCCTTCAGATGTCAAACGTGCAAGAACCATCGCTATCCTCTGGGCACTTCCAGGAATTACAGGTGCTTTTTTGATCGGCCTTGTCGCTTTGAATTACTTTGGTCCTGATTACTTTACAAATATCGATGTAGAGCAAGCTATGCCACTACTGGCAAAAGAGTTACTTCCTGCAATTGTTGCCGGATTATTCATCTCTGGTGCAGTTGCTGCAATGATGTCTACCGCAGATTCACAACTTCTGGTATCGGCTTCAGCCATAACAGAGGATTTTATTCATCAATATCTCGGTAAGGAAATGACGAATAAAAAACTTGTAACTTTAAGTAGAATAACAATCGTTATTCTGGGACTCTTTGCTTATGTACTGGCAGTAATATCTGAAATGCAGGGAAAAAATATTTTTGGTGTTGTGAGTTATGCCTGGAGTGGTTTGGGCTCTGCTTTTGGTCCCGCGTTAGTGCTAACATTATGGTGGCAGAAAACCACACGAAATGGAATCATTGCCGGACTTTTGACAGGATTTTTTACAACAGTCATATGGGCTAACATTGATTTTCTTCAAAATGCAGTTACGGAACGATTAGTAAGTTTTATATTCGCTTTTGCAGCTGTCATTATTATCAGTTTAATGGATAAAAATAAATGAAAGCACAATCCTTGAAAGACGTGTTCCTAAAGCTGACTCAGGGTGATTTAAATCAAGTCTATTTCTTGCAGGGTGATGATTATTTCCTGCAGGATTATTTTGTAAAAAAACTGGAAAAATGTGTATTTGAAGATGATGCTGTGCATCGGGAATTATTAATCCCTGGTGATATAAGCCAGCAGGAGATCATTGATAGATTAAATCAAGCAGATTTATTTAGTAGTAAAAAATTATTTGTTATAATGAATCCGCAATTGATAAAAAACAAACCCCGTGATGAACTGCTGCAGTTTTGTTCGAAGCCCATTCCTAACCATTTCCTTGTCATCATTATGGATGATTTTTATTCACAATTGAAAATTGCAAAGGTGCTGCAGAAAGAACTGGTACCGATTGATGTACGCAAACCATTTGAAAAAGAACTACGTTCATGGACTAAACGATTTTTTGATGATCAAGGAATCGATGCTCCTCCGAGTGTTGTTCAGGCTGTACTGGAAATGGCAGGGGATTCTGTATACCATATCGCTAATCAAGTAGAAAAAATTTGTTTAGGCCTTGGTGAAAACGATATATTAACACCTGAAGTTGTTCAAAAATTCAGCGGTTGGAATAGAGAATATCAAAAATGGGAATTCTTGAATGCAGTGGGCCAGAGGGATCTTCCAAAAGCCCTATTAACAGGAAATAATTATATTTCCAGAAATGAAATGATTTCATTACTTCCTAACCTTACAGCGCTTTTTCAGGAGATGTTGTTTATTCATATGGATAATGGAACTTCTCAACCATTTAGAGGTTATATCCCACTAACCAACGGAGTTAAAAATAAACTTCCTGCACATGCGAAAAAGTATACTAAAGAAGAAATCGAGAACAGCCTTGCCCTGTTGGGCGATATTGACAGGAGTATAAAAACAACAAGTGAAAACGATGAATCTCTACTCACCCGCTTCCTCTTCAATACCATCATTGAACATGACTGACGAATTTAGTTATTCTGATGAAGAACTCATTGCTCGATTTCAGGATGGCGATGAACAGGCCTATGTAGAATTGGTAAACCGTTACCGTAATCGTTTAATGACGTTTGTATACCGTTTTGTAAATGACATGGAAAAAGCGGAAGATATTGTACAAGACACACTTATGAAACTCTATACTCACGGTCATTATTACCGCAATATTGCCAAATTTTCTACATGGATATACACGATCGCAGGTAACTTTGCCAAAACTGAATTGCGCAGAAAAAAACGTCACAAAGTGACGAACTTGAGCCAAATGGGTTTTGATGATCGTGAGTATCAACTTCCCTCGGTGGAACCCGAAACGGGTGAAACAGCCCAAGGACACTTTGCTGAAAAGAAAATTCAGATGGCAATTCAGGAATTACCACTCCATTTCAGGACAGTCGTAATACTTCGGGATATTCAGGAACTTTCTTATGAAGAGATTAGTAAAATCGTCGACGTTCCACTGGGAACTGTAAAATCGAGAATAAATCGTGCAAGACTACAATTGCAACAATCACTTAAAGAATTTAAATAAACAAAAGGACAAACATATAAATGGACCGTTATCAGTTTGAGGATTTAATATCCGACTATATAGAAAATAACCTCTCAATGAGCCAGCGTAAGCAAGTCGAAGCTTATCTGGAAGAAAACCCAGAAGCCAAACATCAGATCAAATCTGTTAAGCAAGCCATGGCTTCCATGAAATCAATGCCTGGAATTTCAACATCAGCTGAATTCATGAATAATCTTAACAGGCGTATTACCTCAGAAAAAGAAGCAAAATCTGTTGTTAAATCAACACGCTCATTCGCTGGATATACACCGTTAATGGCCAGTCTATCAGCGGTTGTCGTTATTGCTGTAGTGATGTTAGGATTAGAATTCATGCCTGAAAGCAGTAATCAAGCGACTTTTACACCGGCAATGACTGAACAACAGATAAATGATTTACCGGTTCTACCTCTTAAGACGAATGATAGCATGCTTGCTGAAAGTGAAGAAGATTCCACTAACTATGATGAAGATAATCCGGTAAAGCGCAATTTTGATGATAAAATTCAACTAGTTGGAGACAAACGCCCTTAACGGATTTTCCTAACTTAAAGACCTTCCAGATATCCTCGCTGAAGATGTACTTTCTTTCAGCGAGGATTTTATTTACAGATGAACGTAAACAGATTAATTACAGCAGCCATATTGGCCTTAGTGTGCTTCTTACTTTTTGTTTATCCCGATCCCCAAGGTGATTTATACACAATCTTGCGTTATATTGCCTTCGGATTGCTGATTGTTATCTTATATCAATTTACGACTTCTGATCCAGATATATATGAACCGGAAGTAAAACCCAGTGTAGAACAAAAAACATCTGTCAGTCCTGGGTTAATTATCCGCGAAGAAATACATGATCAATACGAACAGCTGTTAAAGATGGTTTTTAATATGGTCATAGCTATAAATGAGAATTATAAAGCTGCTTTCTTTATGTTAGATGGTTCTGGAAAACATTTGACTATTCAATCCTCTACAAAAGATGTTTTTAAAGAATTGATACCTACTGAAAATGAAGTAATACAAACCATTTTTTTTCAACAAGAAGCAGTCCTTTTTCAGCAAACGGATGTAGGAGGTAATTGGGTGGATCTATTTGTTGAAAAATCTTGGCGAGGTAGTGAATGTGTGCTAGGGGCAAGGGTATTGTATAAAAATGCTCCTGTAGGTTGTATTTTGGTGCAGGCCGATCATTTTTCTACTATTCAAGAACGGGATCGGAATTTGCTGACCAGTTTAGGTAGTTTTGTGTCTTTAAGTATGGTTAAACTGGATAATATTGAAAAATTATCATTGGATAATTTTTTCCATTATCAGATCGCCAATCTATTGAACTCCATGGATATACAATCTGAAGTCCGCGGGCTTTATAAAAAAGTTCGTGATCTGTGTCGGTCATTTTTTAATTATGATAAATTGACGATCTCCGCAATTCAAACAGATGGTGAACACTATAAAGTTGTCCTGGAAGACGGGTATAGTGGAGATGTTGACCCTGAAAAATTATATTCAATTTCTAAAAGTATTCACGGCCGCGGATTCCGTTCAGATGAAACTATGGAATCCAGTGACAGCACCGCAGATTATTATGAAACAGGCCGATTCGAAGAAGGCGATTTAGAAGAACATAAATTCAATTCTATTTTGGCTGTGCCTGTTTTAATCAATGACAATGTCAAATACTGTATTGCTATAGAAAAACAGCAATCCTATAATTTTATAGTTTCTGATAGAAATTTGTTAGAGTTACTGGCCTTGACATTCGGTT